>VFQP010000634.1_pt1 | contig 60937 bp, 59 predicted proteins | sample 3512351 | NCBI WGS metagenome assembly VFQP01 (sample SAMN10412372, study PRJNA504923) | tailings metagenome | isolation source: Relicate 1 Philex TSF1 revegetated site | place: Philippines: Tuba, Benguet | collected 2017-08-29 | reverse complement strand
CAGGGAAGTTAATAAAGCAGGTATTGCAGATATCATCGGAAAAGCAGGAAATGAAAATGTACAGGGTGAAGAGCAGCAGAAGCTGGATGTAATTGCCAACGAAATTTTCATCACAGCATTATCACAAAGAGAAGTGGTCTGCGGAATTGCCTCTGAAGAAAATGATGATTTTATTGATATCAAATGTGGGGAAAACGGGCACCTTAGCAAATATGTTGTATTAATTGATCCTCTTGACGGCTCATCAAATATTGATGTAAATGTTTCTGTAGGTACAATTTTCTCTATTTACAGAAGAGTTACAGAACCCGGAACTCCTGTACAGCTTGAAGATTTTTTACAAAAAGGAATCAATCAGATTGCAGCCGGCTATGTGATTTACGGCTCGTCAACCATGATTGTTTACACAACAGGTAACGGTGTCAATGGTTTTACACTTGATCCATCTCTGGGGACGTATTATCTCTCTCATCCCAACATGATGTTTCCGAAAACAGGAAAAATTTATTCTATCAACGAAGGAAATTACATCAAATTCCCTCAGGGAGTGAAAAACTATCTCAAATACTGTCAGATGGAAGAAGGCGACAGACCTTATACCTCAAGATATATAGGCTCGCTTGTAGCAGACTTCCACAGAAATATGCTGAAAGGAGGAATTTACATCTATCCTTCTTATTCTCAGGCTCCGAATGGAAAACTGAGATTGTTGTATGAATGCAATCCGATGGCTTTTCTGGCAGAACAGGCAGGAGCAAAAGCCTCAGATGGTTTCAGAAGAATCCTGGAAATTGAGCCAACGGAACTTCATCAAAGAATCCCATTTTTCTGTGGAAGTGTTGACATGGTAGAAAAAGCAGAAGAATTTATGCGAATTGACAGTGTAAAATAATGACAGCAAAATATTTCAGATATTTATTACAATTTAAACGCCCGAGTGGAACATCTCGCGGCGTTTTGCTTGATAAAGAGACTTACATTCTCGAAGTTTTTGACAATGATAAGAAAGGAACTGGTGAATGTGCAATTTTCCGTGGATTAAGCTTTGATGACCGACCGGATTATGAAGAAAAGCTGCAATGGCTTTGCGACAACATCAACGAAAGCTCAGAATTTTTAAAAAAAGAATTGAAGGAGTTTCCTTCTATCTGGTTTGGCTACGAACAGGCATTACTCAATCTGAAACATGGGAAAAACATTTATTTTCCGAGCGAGTTTACCGAAGGAAAATCAGCAATAACCATCAACGGACTGATCTGGATGGGTGATGTTGATTACATGGAGGAACAAATAAAAGATAAGCTGGAAAAAGGATTTTATTGTATCAAACTGAAAATTGGTGTTAACTGGAAATCAGAACATGCAATTCTTCAAAAGTTAAGACAAAAATTTACAGAAGATCAGCTTGAAATTCGGGTGGATGCTAATGGAGGTTTTACTAAAGATGAAGCAGAGACCGTTCTGAAAGAATTAGCAGATTTACAAATCCACTCTATAGAACAACCAATAAAAGCAGGCAAATGGGATGAGATGACTAAATTGTGCTCATTTACTCCAACTCCGATTGCATTAGATGAAGAATTAATCGGTATAACCGATTATTCTGAAAAGAAAAAGCTACTAGAAACAATTAAACCTCAGTATATCATCCTAAAACCGGCATTAGTTGGTGGCTTTTCAGGTTCAGATGAGTGGATATCCCTTGCTGAACAACTCAACACCAAATGGTGGATAACCTCTGCATTGGAAAGCAACATAGGGTTGGATGCTATTTCTCAATATACCTTCACAAAAAAAAGCAATATGCCACAAGGATTAGGGACAGGAAATTTATTCACTAATAACTTTCACAGTCCCTTACATCTGGATGGAGATAAACTTTTTTTTGAAACGTACATTCTTGAAAATAGTTAAACTACACCATCAATAAAGATTGATTTTTTGATGTAATTTAAAAATTCAGAAAATTTCTTTTTGAACTTATTCATAGCGACAGGTAATACTTAGTTTTTTGGTTTAGCAAATATCGTGAAAAAGTTCTAATAGTTGTGAATTTTATTTAAAAAATCTTTGCTTTTTTTAGACATCTAAATTTACTAAATTTGCAAATTGTTGTCTGGTACGACTTTAAAGCGATATTAATGGAAGAAGAAAAAAAATCACTCAATTTTATTGAGCAAATTATAGAAGATGATTTGGCAAACGGCCTAGAAAAAGACCAGCTCCGTTTCCGTTTTCCGCCTGAACCCAACGGTTATCTGCATGTAGGACACACAAAAGCGATCTGCATCAACTTTGGTTTAGGCGAAAAATACAATGCTCCTGTAAACCTTCGTTTCGACGATACAAACCCGGAAAAAGAAGAACAGGAATTTGTAGATTCAATAAAAAAAGATGTTGAATGGCTGGGCTTTAAATGGGATAAAGAATTATACGCTTCCGATTATTTCCAGCAGCTTTACGATTGGGCAGTTCAGCTGATTAAAGAAGGAAAAGCTTATGTAGATGAGCAACCCTCTGAAGTGATTACCGAACAGAGAAAGAATCCCGCAGAACCGGGTATAGAATCACCTTACAGGAACCGTCCTGTGGAAGAATCTTTAGATTTGTTCGAAAGAATGAAAAACGGAGAATTTGAAAGCGGATCAATGTCTCTTCGTGCAAAAATCGACATGACCTCACCCAATATGAATATGCGTGATCCTGTGATGTACAGAATTTTGAATAAACCTCATCACAGAACAGGAACGGCCTGGAAAATTTATCCTATGTACGACTGGGCACATGGCGAGTCTGATTATATCGAACAAATTTCTCACTCACTATGCTCTCTGGAGTTTGAAAATCACAGACCTTTATACAACTGGTATCTCGATCAGGTGTATGAAGAAGGCAAAGTGAAAAATAAACAAAGGGAATTTGCAAGAATGAACGTTTCTTACATGATCACTTCCAAAAGAAAACTACAAAGACTTATTGCTGAAAAAGTAGTAAACGGATGGGATGATCCAAGAATGCCTACCATTTCAGGAATGAGAAGAAAAGGTTTTACCCCAACTTCCATTAGAAATTTCATTGAAAAAGTAGGTGTTGCCAAAAGAGAAAACTTAATTGAACTTCAGCTATTGGAATTCTGCGTTCGTGAAGACCTGAATAAAGTTGCAAAACGGGTAATGACAGTAGTTGATCCTGTGAAATTAATCATTGAAAATTATCCTGACGGACAGGAAGAGTGGCTGGAAACAGAAAATAATCCTGAACAGGAAAATGCAGGAACAAGAGAGATCCCGTTCTCCAGAGAATTATATATTGAGCGTGAAGACTTTAAAGAAGAGGCTAATAATAAATTCTTCAGATTAAAATTAGGCGGAGAAGTTCGTCTGAAATCTGCTTACATCATTAAAGGTGAAAGAGTAGAAAAAGATGAAAACGGGAATATCACGGCAATATACGCAACTTATGATGAAAAATCTAAGTCTGGGAGCGGAACTGAGGAGAGCTTAAGAAAAGTAAAAGGAACAATTCACTGGGTTTCTGCGAAGCATGCCATTCCTGTGGAAGTAAGAAATTATGATAAACTATTCACTGTGGAGCAGCCGGATGCTGAGAAAGATGTAGATTTCTTAAATTTTATTAATCCTGAATCAGTAACTACAGTTCAGGGATTTGCTGAGCCAAGTCTAAAAGATGTGGCAGTTGGAGAACCTCTTCAATTTCAGAGAATTGGATATTTCACAAAAGATCAGGATTCTACGGATACCAATTTTGTTTTCAACAGAACTGTAACATTAAAAGACTCTTATAAGCCGGAGTAAAATTGTTTATTTAAAATAAATAAAACAGGGCTTATTTTAAGTCCTGTTTTTTTTTATAAATCCAGACTATAAAAAATTAAATCTTAGAAATTGTGAAAATTATAAATCTATATACCAACTCCTTCAAAGGACTGTCTAAAGAAAGCTGGATGCTGGCTCTGGTTATGCTGATCAACCGTTCCGGTTCTATGGTACTCCCCTTTTTGGGCGTTTACATGACTGCTCATTTAAAATTCAGTATCGAAAACACAGGGATTGTATTAAGTTTCTTCGGAATCGGTTCTGTAATCGGTTCGTGGTTTGGAGGTTTTATCACCGACAAATTCGGGGAATACAGAGTTCAATATCTCAGCTTATTGTTGAGTGTTCCGCTATTTTGTTTAATACCATTATTCAAAACAGAAATCGGAGTGGCAGCAATCATTCTGCTGCAGAGTATCGTAAGCGATTCTTTTCGCCCTGCCAACTCAGTTGCCATTACCAAGTATGCAAAACCTGAAAATATAACACGGGCTTTTTCCCTGAACCGGATGGCAATTAATCTGGGGTTTTCAATCGGTCCCGCTTTAGGAGGAATTTTATCGGCAATATCTTACGAGTTTTTATTTTATTCCAATGCTTTTGCTGCTCTTTCGGCAGGTGTTTTATATATTATATTTTTCAACAAACGCAATAAACTAGCAAAACTGAAAGCTAGAAAAGTAAAAGAAGCTATTGAGATAAAGAAAGAGAACTCGCCTTATAAAGACGGTAAATTTTTGATTTATTGTTTTCTGTGTATGCTTTTTTCAATATGTTTTTTTCAGCTTTTCAGTACTTTAACGATTTTCTACAAAGAAACAGCGCATCTAAGCCAGCAGAACATTGGCTATCTCTTGGGTTACAGCGGTTTCATTGTAGTTTTACTGGAGATGGGATTGGTGCAGGCTGCAGAAAAATACCTCAACTTAGCAAAAACGATGTTTCTCGGAACTTTTATTTGCGGACTTTCTTACGCCATGCTTGGTTTTGATTACAGCATAATAACGCTGATTATTTCAATGACCTTGCTCTCTGTCGGAGAAATATGGGCATTGCCATTCATGTCAACAATTACAGCCTTAAGATCCGGAAAAAATAATAAGGGAGCTTATATGGGACTGAATGGAATTGCTTTTTCTGTTGCATTTATTATCACACCTTATCTGGGAACTTTAATTGCTGAAAAATTTGGTTTTACAATTTTATGGATCGGAACCGGTATTCTGCTTACAACAACCGCCACAGCATTCTACTTTATCATTCCATGGATGATTAAGCCTAAAAATTCATAAACAAAAAGCATATCAGTTTTCTTGATATGCTTTTTTATATTGTACTCCTAAATTCATCAGAAATTAATTTTCAGAATAATGTATTTTATATCTTTTCATGAATAAATAATAAAATAATGCAAACACTACAATTCCAATAATCAATATCATCCATTCTTCCAGACGGAAAGCCTCCGCAAAACTTTCTTTCTGGGTATAAAAAATCAGAATTGATGAGGTTAAATTATTAAAACCATGCAAAAGAATAGGCAAAAGCAAAGATTTTGTCTTATAATAAACCAATCCCAAAACAGTTCCTAATAAGAACGCTCCTACAAATTGCCAAGGATTTCCATGAATAAGACCGAACAATAAAGATGCAATAAAAATTGCTTTCCAGGGTTTTACCCCATTATTGATCATTCCTTTCTGAATGATTCCCCTGAAAATAATTTCCTCAAAAACAGGTGCCATAATCACCGCTGTTATAATCATGACAGCCGGATCATCGGTTAAACCTTTCATTATATTTTCAAATAATCGGTAGATATCACCAAAAAAAGGTCCTGTTGTGGGAATAAGAGAAGTCGTGAATTCTCCGATCAGCATCATTCCGAACATCATGGGGAAAACAAGAAGATAGGTAGAGAAATTGGTGGGGGAAAAATTAAAATTTAATTTCATTTTCGTAGAAGGACGCACTACGAAAAAATCGAAAAACGCAATAATTAAAGGAAAAACCAAAGCATTTGCCATCATCAGAAACCACGGCTTCTGAGCTACATCAATCTGAAAAAGAATTTTTATCATCAATACAAAAAAAACCACCAACATACTCCCTGCGATATAACCCGCAAAAAGAATTAAACCTCCAACCCAGTCAAAAATAAATTTCGGATATCTGCTTTTTTCCATGTCTAAAAATTACAGTAACAAAGATAATTTTTTTGTCGTGTAAATCACTTTAATCTTGATTTTAATTAATAAGAGATGTATGTTACCTCCCTCCGGAATATTTGATTTTCACAATCCATTAAAATTCACGATTTTTGCAACTTCAAAATACGATATGTCAGACTTAATCAAAGAAATACAGAAAAGAAAAACATTTGGGATCATTTCTCACCCCGATGCCGGAAAAACCACCCTTACTGAAAAATTACTTCTATTCGGAGGTGCAATTCAGGAAGCTGGTGCCGTAAAATCCAACAAAATAAAAAAGGGAGCTACTTCCGATTTCATGGAAATTGAGAGACAGAGAGGGATTTCCGTAGCAACATCTGTTTTGGCATTTGAGTACAGAGATCACAAAATTAATATTCTGGATACACCCGGTCACAAAGACTTTGCTGAAGATACTTACCGAACTTTGACCGCAGTAGATTCCGTGATTGTTGTTATTGATGTAGCGAAAGGAGTTGAGGAACAGACTGAAAAGCTGGTTCAGGTTTGTCGTATGAGAAATATTCCGATGCTGGTTTTCATCAATAAGCTGGATCGTGAAGGTAAAGATGCATTTGATCTGCTTGATGAAGTAGAGCAGAAACTTGGATTAACGGTTTGCCCGCTCTCACTCCCGATTGGTATGGGAAGTGATTTTCAGGGGATTTATAATATCTGGGAAAATAATATACAGCTGTTTTTGGAAGAGAAAAAACAGAAAGTTGGTGAGGCAATCAAGTTTGATGATATTAATGATGCTTCTATTGATGAAGTAATCGGTGAAAAAGCAGCCGCTACTTTAAGAGAAGAATTAGATCTGGTACAGTCTGTTTATCCTGAATTTAGCCGTGAAGACTACATGAAAGGAGATCTTCAGCCAGTATTTTTTGGTTCTGCTTTGAATAATTTTGGAGTTCGTGAGCTACTGGATGCATTTATTGATATTGCACCAATGCCGCAACCCAAAGAAAGTGATGTGCGCCTGGTAAAACCGGAAGAAAATCAGTTCACAGGCTTTGTATTTAAAATTCACGCCAATATGGATCCTAAGCACAGAGACCGTTTGGCTTTTGTGAAAATTGTTTCGGGAACATTCAAAAGAAACGAAAACTATCTACTGGTAAGAGAAGGGAAAAAAATGAAGTTTTCTTCTCCCAATGCTTTCTTTGCAGATAAAAAGGAAGTGGTAGATGAAAGTTTTCCGGGTGATATTGTAGGTTTGCATGATACCGGAAATTTCAGAATTGGCGATACATTGACGGGAGGTGAAAAATTGAGTTTCAAAGGAATTCCGAATTTCTCTCCGGAACACTTCAGATACATTAATAATAACGATCCTTTAAAAGCAAAACAGCTTGCCAAAGGAATTGACCAATTGATGGATGAGGGTGTGGCCCAGCTGTTTACTCTTGAAATGAACAACAGAAAAATTATCGGAACTGTTGGTGCACTTCAATATGAGGTGATACAATATCGTCTGGAACACGAATATGGTGCAAAATGTACTTACGAGCCACTTTCTATGCACAAAGCATGTTGGGTGGAAGCTGATGAAAAATCTGAGGAATTCAAGGAATTTGCAAGACTGAAACAGAGATTTCTGGCCAGAGACAAATACAATCAGCTTGTATTTTTAGCAGATTCTTCCTTTACCATCCACATGACGCAGGAAAAATTTCCTAATGTGAAACTGCATTTTATCAGTGAATTTCAAAATTCATAAAAGCAGGATAAATTATTGTTGAGACACAATAAACAATCTAAACAAATAAAAAACCGTTCAGCAATTCAAACTGAACGGTTTTTATATTTATGATAAAAATATTACCTATTAAACATTACCAGTTTTTTAACGATCTGATTACCTTCCAGCTCAACTTCTATCATATACGTTTCAGTAGGAAGATGTCTTAAATCTATCTTCTCTAAATGATCGGAGAAGAATAATCTTGATCTCTTAGGAATCACCAATTTACCATCCATTGCATAAATGGTATAGTTAAATGCATAAGGACGAAGCGGAGCCAGCCTAGGGAAGTCTAACTTAATATATACATATCCGTCATAAGATGGAACAGGATAAATCATCATCCCTTCGAAGAAGGTAGATGGAGTTGTCCCCGGATTTCCTGGTGTTCCTGGGACACCTGGTGTTCCCGGTGTCCCAGGCGTTCCCGGATTAGGGATTGGAGGCACAACAACAGCAGAAGAATTAACCGTAAAATTTTGTGAATTTACGTTTAAGAAAACATTATCAATTGCTTTTACCATAATTCTTGCATTTGTACTGTTTCCTAAATTACCCGGCACTGTAAGTGTATGAGTCCCGTCATTTGGTGTACTTGGAACCAGAACGAAAGGAAAAGTCAGTCCTCCATCTGTTGACAATAAAATAGTAACATTTGGGGTACTTACCGGTGCTGCTGTCGTGTTTGCAACATCCCAAGTAATGGTTTGCGACTGACCTTCTGTCCATACGATACCTGGAGTATTTTGTGAAGTTACAACAAAAGGACCAGCAGAATTTACGACTGTAAGTTTTATATCATCGCGTCCTGTCTGTCCGCCTAATGCATTATTATCTCTTACCAGAACAGAAAAATTAAGGTCTCTTGCTCCAGATGGCAATTTTTCCCACGCTCTGAAATCGGTAGGATTTACAATGGCAGGATCATAACCGGAAACAATGGTAGATAATCTTGGGAAATATCTTGACGGCGATGCTGTAGGCATTACCGATCTGAAAAGCGGACCAACAGTACTTGCCGGCTGAGGCGGCATTGGTGCTACGCCTGCATCAATCTGTTCCCATGTATACGTAAGCGGATCATTATTGGCATCTGTAGCTGTTGCGGTCAGCATGAACGGTGTACTTTTAGGAATACTTCTGTCTAAGCCAGCATTTACCACAGGCTCTGCATTGGCAATAGGTGTTTTGACACCGCAGGTTGATGTGTTTCCAGTTGTGAGCCTGGTATACATTTCATTAATGCTTACTGCATGAAAATAAGCATCGGAGTTTTGCTGTACATTTGGTGGGCAGATACCTGCATATCCCATGATAGTACTGGCACTTCCCGGCTCTATGGTTGTAGGCGGATTTCTGTTACAGTTGTTATTTTGTGTATGCATTGCCCCAAACTGATGACCCATTTCGTGTGCAACAAAATCAATAACAAAAGGATCTCCTACCGGAACTGCAGAACCCGTTACTGCACCTGCCTTGCTGTTCCCGCAAATAGCAGGAGTAGCCGCTAATCCGTTATCGTTACCCGCTGTTGCTCTAAAAAACAGATGTCCGATATCATAATTGGCAGAACCAATAATATTATTGGTAACTGTTATATTTTCGCTAAGCATCTGTGATGCATTTAAAGTGTCAAAAGTATCACTACTAATGAAAAACAAAGCATCAGTATTTGGGATAAGCTGCAGTCTTACTGCGATATCTCTTTCAAAAACACTGTTGAGACGGGTAACGACTAAATTTACCGCTGCTAAAACTGCTGCTTTCTTCTGGGCATCAGTTCCGCTTCCTACACCGGCCTGTCCGGCTATATAAGCAGTATATTCTATCGTTGTTGAAATAGCAAGTCTATATCTTCTGTTGAGCCCGTCAATAACTGTTTTCTGAACAAGTGATGAAGGGTTTGTCATATCACTGTCTCCATCAAAAAGGCAATTAAACTGACCAAGCGGAGATGCGTCATTTCTTTTGTACAGTCTGTACACCGAATTATCTTTGGTATAAGAATCAATGTAATAAGTTCCCTCATTACTGCCGATCATTCCGTTAAATCCAAAATAAGGATCAATTGTAAATCTTAAAGTTACAGATTCGTCACCTTTTTTATAACCTATATAAGATTTAATATCAGAATATCTGTTCTGCAAATCACGATGCATGGTTGAAGATTCATAAACTTCAAAAGTTTCAAATGTTCCTGCAGGAGTTGGAAAACTAAGCAAAACTCCTTTTCTGTAGTTTTTATAGTCTCTGTCTGCAGCATCTTTCAGCTTATTCTGAATCTCATCAACATTAAGCGTAAAGAGAGATGAATCTGAAATTCTTACATTACTCTCACGAACTTCCCCAATGGGATTTGAGCTAAGCTTTTTCCATTGGTTTTGCTGGGCAAATCCCGCTGCCGAAAAGGCAAGTACTGTACCCAGAATCAATAGTTTTTTCTTCATATAATTTTTCTTTTAATTTTTTAATTGATTGCTAACAATTTTATACTTTCCGGAGCTTTACCTGTCAGCTTTATTATTAAAACCGGATGTTTTAGTTTATCAGATTGGTATTCTTCACTTTTTACTTCTCTGTATTTGATTATCAGATCCTGATTTTTACTTTCTATTTCTGTAACTTCAATATCTCCGTAGAGAATTTTACTGAGTTTTGGTCTCAAAACAAGAAAATATTCATTTTCTTCAAGGGTAGGAATCGGTTCTGATCTTGAAAAATTCTTATTACTCAGCTTGTCATAAATTTCTACCGTTTTTTTAAATGTAGTGATAAGGGTTACCTCCGGAAGTAAAACATCTTTATTAAATCTTTTAACTTCAGAAAACTCCATTTTATTCTGCTGATAATTCACTATTGACTTGTTGTTTACATTATTATATATACCAGAATTACTGCAGCTTACAAATGCAGCCACCAGTAAAAACGATACTGTTAACAAAAAAGAGTTTTTCATTTAAATGTCTCAAAAAGCAAAGGTAATTATTATTGTATTTACAAAAAAAGTTTTTTTTAGATATAATCTGGTATTAACATAATTTTTTGTAAAATAAAAAAACAAATTTCACAAAACACTCATTTACAAACACATAAGAATTTACCAGAATCATACATTTCTTTTACAAATTTCTCAAAAAATCTGAGAGTAGATTTACACCAGTAAACGACAAAATTACAATTGCCATTTCTATAGATTTTAATTGGTAATCGTACAATATCCATAAAAATGATTATTATGAAAAAGACCATTATTACCATCATGGTATGCAGTACTTTTATTATGTGTAAAAAAGGAGAATCTGTAAATCTATCATCTGAACGTATAACACAACCGATAGACAGCACTGTTGCTGATGTCAACAGCCAAGTTAATGATATACAGCAAGAATCGAAAGCTGTTTTTGATTCTGCAAATATCAAAATTAAAGAATTGCATAAAACTAAAAGCAAGGCAATGCATACGATTGAAGAAACTGCAAAAAGTATAGATTCTTTATCCGAAAAAATTTCTTCTTTAAATCTGGGATTGTTATCAAAAAAAGATTCTTCAGAAAACAAAAACGATAAAATTACTAGCAACATTCCGGCACCAAAGGTTATAAAAGAAACTAGAATTGTTTATAAAACAGAATCAAAATCTAAAAATATTCCTGTAAAAGATATCATTACTAAAAATGGAGTAATTGAAATCAATGCGGAAAATACAGAAGCATCAAAAGAAAAGGTAAAACAGTTTATCAGCAAATATGACGGAATTTTGAAAAGTGAAAATACTTCACTCAATAACAACGAAAACAAAATTGCTTATCTGAAAGCGAAGGTTCCTATCCAGACATTTGATTATCTGATGGATGATCTCAGCTACAATATCGGAATTGTTGAAAACAAAACTGTAGAAACAAATGGCAGCACTTACAAAAATGACATCTTGTGTGATGTAGAAATTACCATTTACGGCAAAACAGAAAACCCCATAAAACCAGAAGAGCCTCAAAGCTTTGGAGGAAAATCTTTAGCGGCAGTGTCTTCTGGATGGAATGTGATTACTTCTGTTTTTCTCTTCCTGCTGCCGTTTTGGCCGTTATTTCTAATCTTAGGAACAGCCTATCATTTTTATAAAAAAAGACTGCGAAACAGCTCTGATAAAAAAAACAATTAAAATTAAAATTATAATTAATTTTAATCAGATTTTAATGATGAGAATTATGAAATTATAAAAAAACATATTATTTTTGTTGCATAATATTTATTAAATATTTGGTTGGTAAAGTAAAAGGCTCTCAATTGAGAGCCTTTACTGTTTATTTCATATTCACTACTTTATCTACAACGTATCTTGTGTTTCCTCTCCACGGAAGAGCACCGTTGTACTCTTTGTAGTGAAGATCAAAGACTTTCCCGCTGTTAAGCTCCAACTGTTTGAAAACTTCGGGATCAGAAACGGAAAACTCGAACTCATAACTGGTAATTGTTCCTGTTTTTCCTTTTCCGAAACCTTCCTGGATCACCTTTCCTTCATAGGTTTTAAAAACATATCCTTTTTTGATAGCATAGTTCAAATAACCAGATTTCACTCCTTCTCCAAAGACGAAGAAAAATTTATACCAGAAGAAAACTCCTAATAAAAGCAAAATGATTCCGGCTGTAATCCACAAAGGTTTTTTCATAGCAGTGTTTTTTGAGTTTTGATTTAATTATTTTGAAATACTTCTTGAGATCACGATTTTCTGGATTTCAGAAGTTCCTTCATATATCTGAGTGATCTTTGCATCTCTCATCATTCTTTCTACGTGATATTCCTTCACATACCCGTATCCACCATGAATTTGTACTGCCTCAATGGTAGTATCCATTGCAACCTGAGAAGCATATAACTTTGCCATTGCTCCGCTTTCGGAAATATCTTTACCCTGATCCTTTTCTGCTGCAGCTTTGAAGCACAGCATTCTTGCAGCAGTAATCTGAGTTGCCATATCTGCCAGTTTGAAAGCAATTGCCTGATGATTGATGATTTCAGTTTTGAAAGCTTTTCTGGTTTTAGCATACTTAAGAGCCAATTCGTAAGCTCCGGAAGCGATTCCCAAAGCCTGAGAGGCAATCCCTATTCTTCCTCCGTTCAATACAGCCATTGCAAAGTTGAACCCAAATCCGTCTTCCCCAATTCTGTTTTCTTTCGGAACTTTTACATTGTTAAAAATCAAAGAATGAGTATCACTTCCTCTGATTCCCAATTTATCTTCTTTTAAACCAATTTCAAAACCTTCCCAGCCTTTTTCTACGATAAAGGCATTGATTCCTTTATGCTTTTTTTCAGGATCAGTCTGTGCAATGACGATATAGTAAGTTGCTGTTCCACCGTTGGTGATCCAGTTTTTGATACCATTCAGCAAGTAGTAATCTCCTTTGTCTTCTGCTGTAGTTTTCTGAGAAGTTGCGTCAGAACCTGCTTCCGGCTCAGATAAAGCAAACGCCCCGATTACTTCGCCACTGGCAAGAGGGGTAAGATATTTCACTTTTTGCTCTTCAGAAGCAAATTTTTCAAGACCGGCACACACCAATGAGTTGTTTACAGACATTACTACGGCAGCAGAAGCATCTATTTTTGCGATTTCTTCCATTGCGAGTACATAAGAAATACTGTCCATTCCTGCACCTCCATATTTAGGATCTACCATCATCCCCATCAGTCCCATTTCTCCCATTTTTTTGATCTGCTCCGTAGGGAACTTTTGATCACGATCTCTTTCAATAACTCCAGGTAATAGTTCGTTTTGTGCAAAATCTCTTGCTGCCTGCTGAATCATCAGCTGTTCTTCTGATAAATTAAAGTCCATAAAATGTAAGAATTATATGCCCGTAAATTTACACTTTTTAGGCTAATGTTAAAAACAATTAGTGATTACAGATAAAACATTTATCATGAATAATTTTTAAATATTCAACAAAAATAAAAATCAATTCAATTATCTTCGGTATTATGACATGCATTTTAAATATTTATAATTAATAAGAAACAATTCCACAATTAAAAAAAATTCTTATATTTAAATTTCAAACTATTATAAAAAAAATCATGACTATAAAAAGATTATTCGACATCCCCTACTATGCGCTGCAAAAACTGCCCAAAAATGATATGTTTGTTACAAAATATCAGGGTGAATGGAAAAAAACATCCACACAGGAGTTTATCAACCAGGGAAACAAAATCTCACGCGGACTGCTGAAACTGGGCATAAAACCCGGAGATAAAATTGCTTTAATTACCACCAATTCCCGTACAGAATGGGCCGTAATGGATCTTGGACTCTCACAGATCGGTGTTGTTTCCGTACCTGTTTACCCAAGTATTTCTCCTGAAGATTATGATTTTATCTTCAATAATGCTGAGGTAAAATACTGCTTTGTATCTGATAAAGAATTGCTGGATAAAGTAATGAAAATCAAACATAATGTGGCAAGCTTACAGGGTGTTTTTACTTTCGACAATATCAACGGCGCAGCAAACTGGAAAGAAATACTTGATCTGGGCGAAGATGATTCTACCCAAACAGAAGTAGAAGACCTTTCCAAAGCCATCAATCCTGAAGAGCTTGCAACCATCATCTACACCTCAGGAACTACCGGAAAACCAAAAGGAGTAATGCTTACTCACGAAAATATTGTTTCTAATGTTTTGGGGTCGGTTCCAAGAATTCCACGAAATAAAAGTCTGGATTATAAAGACACCAGGATTTTAAGTTTTTTACCTATCTGCCATATTTTCGAAAGAATGCTTTTCTATTTGTTCCAATACAATGGCTTTTCTATTTATTTTGCAGAAAGTATTGAAAAAATGGGAGAAAACGTAAAAGAGGTAAAACCTCACTACATGAGTGTAGTACCCAGACTTGTAGAAAAAGTGTATGATAAAATTTACAATACAGGCTCTAATGCAGGCGGACTGAAACAAAAAATATTTTTCTGGGCACTGAATTTAATTCAAAAGAAAAAAGTGATTTCAAAACCTTCCGGATTACAGGAGATCATTGCTGACAAGTTGGTTTTCAAAAAATGGAGAGAAGGACTTGGTGGCGAGATCATTACTCTGGTTTCAGGATCTGCAGCACTGTCTACAAGACTGAATCTGATGTTTCAGAACGCAGGAATTCCTATTCTTGAAGGATATGGTCTTACCGAAACTTCACCTGTAATCTCCGTTAATTCTTTCGGGAAAATGAAGGTGGGAACGGTAGGTCATCCTTTGGATAATTTAACAGTGAAAATTCAGGAAGACGGAGAAATTACCGTAAAAGGACCTTCTGTTTTTAAGGGTTATTTTAAGAATGAAGAAATGACCCGAGAAACATTTACCGATGACGGTTTCTTTAAAACCGGAGATATCGGCCACATCGACAGTGAAGGATTTCTTCAGATTACGGACCGTAAAAAGGAAATGTTCAAAACTTCCGGCGGAAAATATATCGCTCCCCAAACAATTGAAAATCTGGCGAAAGCATCAAAATTTATTGAGCAGATTATGGTTGTAGGTGATGGCGAAAAAATGCCGACAGCTTTTGTACAGCCCGATTTTGAGTTTGCTAAAAACTGGGCATTGAGAAATAATTTAAATATTGGAACGACACCACAGGAAATTGCCAAAAGTCCTGAACTGAAAGCCAGAATAGAAAAAGAAATTGATAAGATGAACGAACATCTTGGCAGTTGGGAAAGAATAAAAAAAATAGAGCTTACACCGGAAGTCTGGAGCATTGAAAGCGGGCTTCTCACTCCTACTTTAAAACTAAAACGTAAAGCAATTAAAGAGAAATTTATAGATCTGTATAATAAAATGTATGGACATCAGGAATAAAGAAGAAGCCGTCTCAGTTGTGAGACGGCTTCTTTTATATTTTTTAAAACGGAGTATTATTAGAATTTAATCACAGATTTCATTTTTTCTGTTTCTTCCATTACCAGTTCATCATCTACAAGGATTTTTCCTGAATGTTCGTCAATGATGATTTTCTTTCTCTGAGCGATTTCCATCTGCTTTTGCGGCGGAATCGTAAAGAATGAACCTTTCGGAGCACCTCTTTCCAAGCCTACAACTGCCAAACCTGTAGAAGAGTTGCTTCTGATTCTGTTGTAAGAAGCCAACAATCTTTCGTCAATTTTAGAAGCAAATTCTTTAGACTTTTCTATTAAATATTCTTCTTCTTTCTGTGTCTCAGAAATCAGACCGTTCAATTCTTCCTTCTTGAATTTAAGGTGATTTTTAAGATCATTGATCTTGTTGTTCAGTTCTGCTAAAGTTTCTTCTTTGTGACCGATTTTAGCCCCAAATTCACGGATTCTTTTTTCGGCAAGCTGAATTTCCAGTTCCTGATACTCTATTTCTTTTCCTAACGCTTCAAATTCTTTATTGTTTCTTACGTTATCCTGCTGAGATTTGTATTTTTCTATAAGCGTTTTGGCGTGATTGATCACTTCATTTTTTGTATTGATCTGATCGTTCTGATCTTTTATTTCTGCATGAAATTTCTCAGCTCTCGTTTCAAGACCTTCAATCTCAATTTCGAGATCTTCTACTTCAATTGGCAATTCTCCTCTTGTGTTACGGATTTCGTCCAATCTTGAATCGATGATTTGAAGATCATACAAAGCTCTTAATTTTTCTTCGACTGAAATTTCGGTGGTTTTTGCCATATCTAAAGGAAATAATTTACTGGGTTTGTTTTTTCACTAGATTTTAAGATTGCAAATGTACTAATTTTTTGTGATAAAATTTCAAATATTTGTTGAGCAACCCATTGTTCAGATTCATAATGTCCTACATCGCAAATCAGCATCCGGGATTCCGCCAGAAAATAGTCGTGATATTTAAGATCTCCCGTTATATAAGCATCACACTGGCTTGCCAAAGCAGATTTTATTCCGCTGGCTCCGGAACCGCCCAAAACTCCTACTCTTTTTACTTTCTTTCCTGTAAAATCTGAATGTTTTACAACTTCCAAGTTTAGCTTGTCTTTGATAAATTTCAGAAAATCTTTTTCGTCCATTTCATCTTCAAACTCACCAAACATGCCTAAACCTGAATATTGATTATGATTGTCCAGACTGTAAATCTGATGCGCAACTTCTTCATAAGGATGGGCTTTTATCATGGCTGAAGTAACTGCTTTTTCTTTATAAGCTTCAAAAATCACAGAAATCATGCTTTCATCCGCATTTTCACGTACATTCTGACTTCCTGAAAAAGGATTGGAACCTTCATTGGGTCTGAATGTTCCTTTACCTTTAATAGTAAAACTGCATTCATCATAAAATCCAATATTCCCGGCTCCGGCTTCAAATAAAGCTTCCTTTACAACTTCTGCATGGTCATTCGGAACGAAAACCGTCAACTGTTTCAGGTTATTTTTTTTAGGCTGAAGAATTTTTAAGTTTTTCAGACCTAAATGGTTGCATATCCCTGCATTCACTCCAAAAAAATCATTATCAAAAGCTGTATGTATCGCATAAATAGCAATTTTGTTTTCTATGGCTTTTAAAACCGCTCTTTCAACATAATTTTTTCCGGTAATTGATTTTAGTCCTGAAAAAATAATGGGATGAAAACAAACAATAAGGTTACAGTTTCTAGAGACAGCCTCATCAACAACATTTTCAAGAGCATCATGACATACAAGGATTCCGCTTACGTTTCTTGCCGGAACTCCGCATAATAATCCTACATTATCAAAATCTTCCGCCTGTGGAATGGCAATCTGTCTTTCTATGATAGAAATTACTTCTTTTATTGTCATTTTATTCTGTAAGTTTGTTACGAAATTAGTTATTATTTAGTAAAAACAAAAAACATTCATGGAAAGAGAACACGATCTGGTTGCCGGAGACAGGCTTTGGAAAAAAATCTGGTTTCGTATTATTTACCGGGCAGATACCAGAATGGGAAAACTTTTTGATGTGGCTTTGCTAATTCTTATTTTGCTGAGTACCTCTATCATTATGATGGAAAGCATACCGAAGCTGAATAAGAAATTCCACCTTTGCTTCATTGTTATTGAATGGATCATTTCTGTCATTTTTACTATTGAATACGGAATGAGAATAGCTGTTGTTAAAAATAAAAAAAATTACATTTTCAGCTTTTTCGGCATTATAGATTTTCTGTCACTTGTTCCCTTCTATCTTAGTTTTTTCTTTCCTTTCACCAAATATTTTTTGATTTTCAGAATGTTGAGAATGCTGAGAGTTTTCAGAATTTTTAACCTTCTGGATTTTATGAATGATGGGTTTGTAATCGTAAGAGCGCTGCGAAACAGTTCAAGAAAAATTTACATCTTTCTTCTTTTTCTGGTTATTTTTTCTGTCATCGTTGGCTCTTTAATGTTTATGGTGGAAGGAGGAAGACAGGGTTTTGAAACGATTCCCCAGTCTATATACTGGGCGGTGGTAACAGTAACTACTGTAGGATATGGTGATGCCTCTCCAATTACCCCTGCCGGAAAATTTTTCGCAGTTATTCTGATGCTTGCCGGTTATTCTATCATTGCTGTTCCTACGGGAATTGTAACTGCAGAAATGAGGAATAAAAGGCAAAACCTGGAGAAAGTGTGCGACCGCTGCGGAAATGAAGATATTGATGATGATGCAAGGTATTGCAAACAGTGTGGCAAGAAATTGGCTTAGTAGTTATTATAAAAAAATTCTATTAATTCAATACTACCAAAATCATGGAACCACAAAAAAGAAACAGACCCAATAATTTAGTTCTTGTTTTAATTGCTTTGACAGCATTAATGATTATTATCTACGGCGTACTCGTTATGTTTTTCCCTGCCGTTTTTGAAAATATGAATACAGGCGAAATACAACCTGTAAGACCTAATAAATAGTTCTTTAATTTGAATGTCTTAAAGTTTTGTTATTTGTAATAAAATTTACTTTAAGTTAGTTAGTGTAGATATTCACAATAAAAAACTCCCATTTTTCTGATGGGAGCTTGTTTTTATGGTTTGGAATTGCTTCAGTTGTTGATTTGTACTTTCTTTTTCACTGTAGCTTTGACAGCAATGGCAGCCGCTAAAACAAACAGTGCGGGAATGTAATCGTCAATAGGAGCAGGATTTGGATCTCCGGGATTACCCGGAAAATCATCCGACTCTGAAACCTCATCCTGGGTTTCATATACATAAGGATTATCTGATGTTTCCTGCGCTAGTGAAAAACCGGAAACAGCAAATAAAGCAGTTATTAATATCTTTTTCATATCTTAATTTTCATTTTTCAAGTTATAGGGTTCGCCTGACTGCTATTTTAATCAAAATCAGTCAGGCGAATTCCATTATTCTTATTTAATTATTTTTTTCGTGTATTCTTTACCTTCAGATACCGCTTTTACAACATACATTCCTTTTGCATCCAGAGTGATTCTGATTTCCTTAGAACCTCCTTCAACAGTCTGGATCTGTCTGCCTGAAGCATCATAAATGATCACATTATCAATGTTTTTGTTGTTTTTTACCACAAAATGATCTCCATTTCTGTACACTTCAAATGAATCTTTGGCTACCTCTGAAGTAGACAGCACTCCCAGTTTGTACACAATCTCGAATCTGCTGGAAATATCTCCCGAGTTGGCTGTAAATGAGTAAGTGTTATTCTGAAGATCAGTATAAGTTCCCGTTACTTTATCATGAAGATAAATTGCCTGTCCGTTATTGAATATTCCTTCTTTCTGAACCAATGAAATGGTGAAGTTACCGTTTTGGAAATGTTTTGCTCCTACCGGAACCACATCATTGATGTTGAAGCTTTCTCTACCCTGAATCACAAGCTTCTGAGTACCTGCCAATGTATAGAACGCATCAGAACCTGTTCCGATTGCTTTTGAATCGTACTGATCAAACGAATTGGATGCTCCGTTAATATAAGCAACAGCAAATGTGTTGTTGGTATTATAAGAAGAGTTTAATCTTAACCAGAATTTTCCTTCCGCAGATGAATTGTTTTTGTTGTAAAAAGTTGCCGGAGCAGCTATTCTCATGTTATTGTTAAAACTTAGAGAAGTATCTGCTGCATTGGTTGCTTTTACAATGAATCCCTGACCGATTTTCACACTGTTTTCCGCAGGGATAACCGAAATGTTCGGAGCCGGAGTCCAGATTTGAGAAACCGGGTTATAGGTTGCATATCCTACGTTTGTAGTGGTAGCTCCACCCTGTACCGTTACGTTGTTGCTGGTATTGTCCCAGAAATAGAACGTATTTGAGATTCTTGTTGAGTTGGCATTGTAGAACGCTGTCAAATCAAGATTCGACGGATAAGGATTTCCTACAAGGTTATATCCGTTTCCTGCCGTTGACAAAGTAAAAGTCTGGGTGCCGTTGTTGGGTGTTCCTGTGAATTCCGCATTAGAAACTGCAGGAGTTTTAATAGAATATCCTTTTGCAAAAGCAGAAGTTGTAGATGCTGCGTTTACGAAATAATCGGTTGCTGTGTTATATTCTGTAATGAAAGAAGGAGTGGCACCAGGATACATAGCCGTTAAATTCTGTGAAGTTACCGGTGAAGACCAGAATGCATACTTATCCTGTACGCTTGTTCCGTTTTTCAAAACTTTGAAAGCACCAGTATGATTCAAAACCCCAGAATCTTTGATCACTAAATTTCCTCCGTCTTCTACAGTTACATCTGCTGCATTAATGGTGTTTGTTCCATTGATTTCCAAAACACCGCCGTTTTTGATCGTGATGTTTTTAGCGGTAAATGCAGGATTTGATGTTGTTGTGTAAACTCCTGTTAAAATTACATCTTTCGTATCAGGTAAGCCATTAGACCAAGAATTTCCATCCCATGTTGTAGTTTCTATTCTCCTAAAAAGTTCTAAATCATAATAACCTGTGATATTTGCTGTAGAATATTGTCCAAATACACTTCCATTATACCATAATGCTCTTCCGGTTTGCGCCTGATTAATGAATCTAAATAAGTTACTAATCACACTAGCCGACCATTTTTGGCTGTTCCCAGAAACTGATGTTGCTAATGAAACATTGGTATTGGAACCTCCTCCTGATACATATCTATCTACAGCTTCATTGTATATTGTCTTAACATTTCCTGCATCTGTTTCTAATTTCCATACAATATTTACAGATGGGTTTGTTATAATATTATTTATAGGTGTAACTGTTGAAGCATCAAATTTACTGCTAATAACACTATTAACCATTGCATTAGTTGTGTCACCAACAAAAACATAATAACCATCTGTTAAATCAGAAATTGAAGTTATCTTTTCAAATCTTCCGATTCCATTATATGTAATCGGATCAGGAGAAACGGTTAAAGTAATCTGTGTATTCAAAGGATTCCAATTATTATTACCTCCTTGCACAGCCGTAATTGTAGTTGCTCCCACTCCAGTTATAGTTACAGTGTTTCCAGAAACAGTTGCAACGGAAGTACTTGAACTAGTATAAGATAAAGACAAGCCTGCATTATCCGTATTAACAGGTAATGTAAAAGCTGGACTGCTTAAAAACAACGATTGGTTTGTAAAACCAGTCAATATTTGATTTCCTTTCCCTATTGTAAAAGATAAAGTTGCGGGCATAGAAGTACCAATACTATTAGTCGCTGTTACATTGGCAGAAAAATTTCCACTTACTGTAGGAGTACCTGAAATTATTCCTGTTGAAGTATTTAAAGACAATCCCGCAGGAAGACTGCTGCCCTGTTCGACAGCGTAAGAGGTTGGACCTTCGGTTGCTACAACCTGCTCATTAAATGAAGAACCTACCGTTCCAGTAAAAGATGACGCTGTAACAGTCGGCGGATTAGTAGAGGTTGCTACATCACCTTTTACAGCAATATCATCAATACACCAAACTTCTTCAACGGCATTACTTACAGTCACAATTTTAATGTAAACATTCGCCCATGCATTAGGAAGATTGATTAAAATCTTTGAAAAAGCATCCGCACCAGTTCTAGTACCAGTTGTAGAATAAGTTTGAGTGACAGGTGTTCCTGCTACTGTAGATATGACTCCCGTTCCTGTCATGCCCCATCTTACATTTGATACATTAGCATTTACCGTCACGTCTGGAATATTAGAAAATGTCGAAGTAGATGAAACATACACTTCAAGCTTATCTACTGTTCCATCAATCCCATTTCCAGTTGTTGTTGAAACCATGGAGTTCCAAATCTCAACAACTTTAGAAGTGTATCCTGATAAAGATACTCCTTCCGAAATAAATGTACCTGTAGCATTTGCTCTTTGAAAAGAACTTGTACCGCTTTTAATTCTAGATGCAGGTGTTCCACTGTTTGTAGTCGAAGATGAAAATGTGTTTGATGCCTCTAAAAGTGTAGGAGAACCTTCTGCTCCATTAAAAGCAATGGTTGTCGTCTGCCCCCAACCCCAAACTGAGAAAAGAGCCATCAAAAATGCATATAACATCTTTGAATTCATGTGTAATTTTAATTTCATATATAACTAATTTATTTTTTCAGCAAAGCTAAAAAATATTTTCAATTGGCAATATAACTTAAAATTACATATATATTAATTTTCAATTACCTGCAAAATAAGGTCGTATTCAAAGCCTTTATTTAAGAGATGTTTAATGGTTTTTGATTTTTTTTGATAATCTTTCAATCCCTTTTGTTTACCTGCATAGTTTTCGTAGATCTTATTTATTATACTTACGTAATCATTTTCGTCAATTTCATCAAAACAGGTAGAGATTAGTTTATCGGTAATGCCTTTTTGTTTTAAATGGATCTTAATTTTCGTCTTCCCCCAATTTTTTATGTAAAATTTTCCGCGGATATAACTGCGTGTAAACCTTTCTTCATTCAGATAATTTTCTTTCATCAGATACAGAAGAATTTCATCTTTTGCTTCGGGAATTAAAACGAATTCACGCATCTTCTGTTCAACTTCCGAATGACAACGGTCCTGATAAACGCAGTAGTTTACCAGTTTCTGTTTAATTTCTTCAAAAGTGAACAATTTTTTCTCGGGATTCATTTTTAGTTGATAGTTAATAGTTGATAGTTGATAGTTGATATCCAAAATTACAATTTGCAAAAAAGAGGTACAAAATATTTGCACCTCTTTTTATTTTAAATTAATTCCAAAAGCAAATTGCTGTTAGCTGAAAGCAATTCTTAGTAATTAAACAAAGCTTTACCTTCCATTAAAGCATTAACTTTTTTTCTAACTTCGGCAATAACTTCTTCGTTTTTGATATTGTCTATCACTTCAGAAATTAGTTCCGCAATCGTTTCCATATCATTTTCTTTAAGACCCCTTGTGGTAATTGCTGCAGTTCCCAATCTGATTCCGGAAGTGGTGAATGGAGATTTATCATCAAAAGGAACCATGTTTTTGTTGCAGGTAATGTCTGCTTTTACCAGAGCTTTTTCGGTTTCTTTTCCATTGACCCCTTTATTTCTAAGATCAACCAGCATCAAGTGATTGTCTGTTCCGCCGCTAACAATATCAAATCCGTTAGAAATCATTGCTTTAGCCAAAGCCTGTGCATTAGATTTTACCTGTTTTGCGTACGTTAAGAATTTATCGTCTATTGCCTCACCGAAAGCGACTGCTTTTGCTCCGATCACATGTTCCAGCGGACCGCCCTGAATTCCGGGGAAAACAGCACCATCCAAAACCTGGCTCATCATTTTTATTTCTCCTTTTGGTGTTTTGTGTCCGTATGTATTTTCAAAGTCTTTCCCCATCATGATCATTCCACCTCTCGGTCCTCTCAATGTTTTGTGAGTTGTGGTACTTACAATATGGCAATGTTCGAAAGGATTATTCAGAAGTCCTTTGGCAATCAAGCCTGCAGGATGCGCAATATCAGCCCAAAGAGTTGCTCCGATCTCATCTGCTACTTCTCTGAACTTGGCGTAATCCAAATCTCTGGAATATGCCGAAAAACCTGCAATCATCATTTTAGGTCTTTCTCTTAAAGCCGTTTCTCTCATCTGGTCGTAATCAATAAGACCGGTTTCCTGCTGAACGCCATAAGAAACTACATCATATTGAATCCCCGAAAAATTAACCGCAGAACCATGAGTAAGGTGACCTCCCATTGAGAGATCCATACCCATAATCTTGTCTCCAGGTTTCAGAACAGCAAGATAAATAGCTGCGTTTGCCTGAGAGCCGGAGTGTGGCTGAACATTCACATAATCAACACCGAAAAGCTGTTTTGCTCTTTCGATTGCTAAAGTTTCTACCTCATCTACCACCTCGCAACCTCCGTAATATCTTTTTCCGGGATAGCCTTCTGCATATTTGTTGGTCAAAACACTTCCCATCGCTTTCATTACATTTTCAGAAACAAAATTTTCTGAAGCAATAAGCTCTAATCCGTGAGACTGTCTCGCTCTTTCTTTTTCGATAAGGTCAAAAATAATGTCCATTTATTCTTAGGTTTAAAATTTCAAGCCCAAATATACGGAATTTCCTATACGATTTCAATAATGAAAGGGATGATAAATGCTGTTATTTAATAATATTTTTTCTTAAGAAATAAGCCGAACTTTACCAGAAGAATCAGCACAGGAACCTCTACCAAAGGACCAATAACTCCTACAAAAGCCTGGGCTGAATTGATCCCGAAAACCGAAATCGCTACTGCAATTGCCAACTCAAAATTGTTTCCGGTGGCAGTAAAAGATATGGCTGCGTTTTTATCATAGGTTACATTCATTACTTTATTGATGAAGAAACTTACAAAAAACATCAAGACGAAATAAATAATCAGAGGAACAGCAACTTTTATCACATCCAAAGGAAGTTCAACTATTGTACTTCCTTTCAGACTGAACATCAGAACAATAGTAAATAACAAGGCATACAAAGTAACAGGCGAGATTGCTGGAATAAACTTCCGGCTATACCATTCTATCCCTTTGGTTTTTACTAAAAAATATCTGGTTAAAAATCCGGCTAAAAAGGGAATTCCAAGATAAATCAAAACACTTTCTGTAACATCACTTATGGGAACATTTACGGAAAAGTTTCCCAATCCCAATGAACCGGGAATTACATTGATAAACAGCCAGACCAGGAAACTGTAAGAAAAAATCTGAAAAATACTGTTAAGAGCGACCAGAAGTGCTGCATATTCACGGTTGCCTTTAGCCAAATCATTCCAGACAATCACCATTGCAATGCATCTTGCCAATCCGATTAAAATCAGTCCGACCATATAGTCCGGTTCGTCACGAAGAAAAATAACGGCAAGAATGAACATTAAAACGGGACCAACAATCCAGTTGAGGATCAAAGAAATAGAAAGCACTTTTTTATCCCTCAAAGCTTTTGGCAGCAGCGAATAATCTACTTTTGCCAGCGGAGGATACATCATCAGAATCAAACCAATTGCTAAAGGAATATTGGTACTTCCTACCGAAAGTGAATTTGTTACTGCAGAAATATTAGGGATAAAATAACCTAAAGCTACGCCAGTCGCCATTGCAAGGAAAATCCAAAGCGTTAAATATCTGTCGAGAAATTTTAATTTTGGCTGCATTTTATTTTTTAATTAAAGAAAAAACGTAAAGACATTCCATTGCGATCTGGTTGCTTCGTTCAGTGTATTTTTCGTTTTGAATCACAGAATTATCATAAGATTTCGGGTCAAAGTAAGTTGTACCGATACGCAGATCACATCCCGGAATGAACGGACAGTTTTCGTCGGCATCACCGCAAGTCATTACTGCAACAAAATTTTCTTTGGGCAGACTTTCATCATCAATTGTTTTGGAAAAACAAAGACTGTATTTTGCCTTACCAAAATACACTTCATATTTCGGATTGGCTGTTTCGTCCGATTTCTTCACCTCAAAGCCTGAAGAAATCAAAGCACTGATCGCATTCTGATTGAAGGCTGTCGCTTCTGTTCCTGCTGAAAAAGTATTAATATCGAAACCATAAAAATCAGCGGCAACTTTTGCCCAAATCTGCCCCAAATGACTTCTGCGGGAATTGTGTGTACAAACATAGACTAAATTAATCTCCTTGTTTTCATTAATTCTCCTCTGAATATGAGCCGCTAATTTTTCGAGCAAAGCTTTTCTTTCAGGACTGATTTCTTTAAAATTTTTGCTGAGAATTTCACAGCGGTCTTTTATTTTCTGAAACATTTTTTAAAATTTCAATTTGTTATTTTATAATTTTTATTTTTTTTAAATAAGAAATAGTAAATATCCCAGAAATGCACCGCCTAAAACCACAAAAGCAGTGTTTATTTTCGGATATTTGAAAACAATAAATAGGCTGATAAGAGCAATTGACACCGTTTTCCAGTCTGAAACAGAATCTTTTGCCATTACAAAGGATACTGAGGCAATAATTGCTACAGAAGCCACATTCACGGCATCCAGAAATACAGATAAACTTTCAGAATTTCTGAGTTTTACCATCAGCGGATTAATAAGCGCAACCAATATAAACGAGGGCAGAAAAATAGCAATTGTTGAAACTAATGCTCCGGTAAAACCATTAATCTGATAACCGATAAATGTCACAGAAGAAAAAACAGGACCCGGTGTAAACTGTCCTACGGCAATGGCGTCGATCAATTGTTTTCTGGAAAGCAGACCTTGAGTAACGAGCTCCGAATCTAGAAAAGCAAACAGAACGTAACCGCTTCCGTATAAAATCGCTCCTATTTTTAGGAAAATACTCACTAATTTTAAATTGATCTCGGAAAAAAGTGCATTTGAATTAGCTGTCAAAAACAGAAAAGGAACAAAACTTTTAACCGAATTTTGATTGCTTTTCTGAATATAAAAGAACATCAACGCAAGAAATCCCGTCCCAAACATCAGAATAATTTCGCTGATACCGAAAAGCGACAAGACCAAAACACAAATCCCGATCAACGCAAGAAAAACTGTTTTTACCGATTTTTTAGCCAAAGGAAAAACTGCACCAAGAATAATTGCAATAATTGCTGGTTTTATACCATAAAGAAAAGGCTGAACTTCAGGGAGATTTCCATATAATTTATAAAGCCATGCAAAAATTCCGGTAATGAAAACAGCAGGTAAAATAAAGCATAATCCTGCAACTGTAAGACCTTTCCAACCTCCTTTATCATAGCCTATGTGAATTGCCATCTCGGTACTGTTGGGACCGGGAATCAGATTGACTGCACCCAACAAATCCAAAAAATGCTGTTCGCTCATCCATTTTCTTTTGACCACAACTTCCCGTTGCATCATCGCAATATGTGCTGCAGGACCGCCAAAACCAATCACTCCCAATTTCAAAAAAAGTTTTGCAATTTCGCCAACCATGATATTTAACTTCTAGAATTAAAAAACAAATAATCTAATCCAATTTTTCCACTGCCTTTCAGAAGTAAAAACAAACTTCCCATGCTCATTGCCCAATCGGTTCGGCTGTCGTGAAGAAAATCCCACAGACCTTTATCCACCAGAATCGGAATTTTAGTTTTAAACAATGCAACCGCTATTATGACGAATAAAATAAAGGCAGAGATTCGGGTAAAAAGCCCGATAATTAAAAGAAAACCGCATATAATCTCAAAAGTTCCGGTGAAATTTGCCCAAAAACCGAAGTTATCAAAACCTATCTTTTCAAATCTTCCGATTCCCACCGATTCCGAACGAATAAATTTCTGTACGCCTTCGGAAAGAAAGATAAGACCAACCATCAAACGAATAATAATGGTGCTTTTTGAGTTATCAGTTCTAAAAATTGTATTCAATCCTAGATATTTAATCTTATTAATGTAAAAACTATTTTTTTCTAAAATTGCAATACACAAAATTCTGAACAGTGTCGAAAGGCGTTGTATGATTCTCTGTGAAACCTCTTATTTTATCAAAATCATTATGAAAAATCTCCGTCAATGTTTCTTCAGAATATTGCTGAATGTCTATACCGCTACACTTTTTCGGTCCATTTTCAGAGAAAGTTGCAATCACCAGAATTCCATCATCTGAAATGTTTTCTGCAACCAGCTTCCGATAATTTTCTATTTCATTTTTATCGGTAAGAAAATGAAATGCCGCTCTGTCGTGCCAAAAATCATACTTTTCGGAAGGTGAAAAACTGTTGACATCTGAGACAATCCATTTTATCTTTTCTGCGTTTTTCCCCAAACGTTTTTTTGCTCTGTTGATGGCAGATTCAGAAATATCAAGCACTGTAATGTCTTCATATTCCAACTCCAAAAGAAAATCTGCAAAAAAGCTGTCGCCGCCGCCAACATCAATAATTTTTGAAGTTTTTGAAACAGCCAGTTCCTTCAAAAAAGATAACGAAGTTTCAGGTTTGGGCTGAAACCAGCTTACCTCTTCTAAAGATTTGGTTTGATAAATATTTTCCCAGTGTTTCTTTCGGTCAAAATTTTTCATTACACCTTTTTTTAGCAGCATTTTCCGCCCGGAGTACAGCTATTTGAAGAACTTGATTGTAATTGGGATAAATTTCTTTTTGGTTTTTTCGCAGGGATTCCGCACGCATCCTGTGCTAAGCAGGCTGTTGTTTTATTTTTTAGCACGAAATGCTTTCCATTGAAGTCCAAATCATATTTTCCAATGGTTTCTGATTGATACTCTACTTCGATTTCAGCATCTTCGATGTCTAGTTTCTCTTCAGAAAGCTGTATAATATTGAGTAACTTTCCCGGTTTCAGACGATGTTCAAAATCATCTGCGTTCCAAAGCTGGAAATTCACTGTTTTTTCTGAACGGATTACTCCGCCGCAATCAATAAAGTTTTTGGTAATTTGTCCTACTTCGGTCACATGAAAATGTTCCGGAACCATGGTTCCGTTTTCTAACTGAAATTCTACATTTTCCAATGTAAGAAGAATTTCTTTGATCTGGTTAAGTGTCATATATTTTATCTTATAATTTAATATTGCAATATTACGATTGATTAAAAAAAATTTCTAACAACATTTTGATTTGGAAACCGTCTCAATAATTTTTGAGAAGTAAGAATTGAGAATTTCGATTGTTTTTTCATCAATACAGTAGCAGACAGAATTTCCTTCAATATTTCCCTTGATGATTCCTGCATTTTTGAGTTCTTTCAAATGCTGGGAAACTGTCGGCTGAGCCAGAGGAAGTTCATTCACAATATCTCCGCAGATACACTCATTAACTCTTAGTAGATATTCGATAATAGCTATTCTTGCGGGATGACCTAAAGCTTTGGCAATATTTGCCATTTTATTTTGCTGCTCTGTAAAATGCTCTGTTTTTGTAGCACCCATTATTATAATTTAATATTGCAATATTACGATATTAATTTTTTTGGAAAAAGTATTTTGCTGTTTTTTTAGAATATCAAACAATTTTTTTGTTATTCTTTATATTTATTGATGTTTAGTTTATTATTTTACGCAAAGCTTTATTTTCAAAATATTTACTTTATTTTATATTAAGCGCAAAGTTTTATTTTCAAACCGTTTTATTTTTAGAAGCAAAGGCAAATTAATTGCTTCGCGAAGCGTGAAAAAATTGATTCTTCTGTCAAGATGCTGATTTATTCTTTATTTTATATTAATCGCAAAGTTTTATTTTTCAAACCATTTTATTTTTAGATGCAAAGGCAAATTAATTGCTTCGCAAAACGTGAAAATATGGTTTCTGCTGTCAAGCTGCTGATTTATTCTTATTTTATATTAAGCGCAAAGCTTTATTTTCAAAATTTAATTTAAAATCAATTGCTTCACAAAGTGTGAAAAAATTGATTCTTCTGTAAAGCTATTATTTATCCTTTTTTTATATTAAACGCAAGCTATTTTCAAACTGTTTTATTTTTATGTGGAAACGGCGATAAATTACAAAGTTAAAATTAACAACTCTCTTAATTATTCGTCATTACTTTATAGGTGGGATCTTCAATGATATTGACATCAATCACACTCTCAGCATTTTTGAGAAGCTTTCTGCAATCCGGACTCAAATGTTTTAAATGGACTGTTTTTCCGGCTTTGTGGTATTTTTCGGTAATTTTATCCAGCATTTCGATGGCAGACATATCTGTCACTTTGCTTTCCTTAAAATCTATAATAACTTCATGAGGATCATTGGCTACATCAAACTTGTCTGCAAACGCTGAAGCAGAGCCAAAGAATAATGGTCCATAAATTTCATAATGCTTTACACCTTTATCGTCAATGAATTTTCTGGCACGAATCCGTTTAGCACTTTCCCAGGCAAACACTAAAGCGGAAATTACGACACCGATCAGCACAGCCAAGGCTAAATTGTGCAGAAAGATGGTAATAAGCGCTACCAGAATTCCAACAAAAATATCGTGACGGGGCATCTTATTGATGATTCTAAAACTAACCCACTCAAAAGTTCCGATAGCAACCATCATCATCACTCCTACCAAAGCAGCCATAGGAATCTGCTCAATAACAGAGCCTCCTATTAAAATAACAAGTAATATCGTCAATGCGCCTATAATGGCAGAAAGCCGGGCTCTTGCTCCTGCCCCGATATTTACCAGTGTCTGCGCGACCATGGCACAGCCTCCCATTCCTCCGAAAAAACCGTTGGCAATATTGGCAATACCCTGTGCTGCCGCTTCACGATTTGACTGACCTTTGGTATTGGTAATTTCATCTACCATATTCAGCGTAAGAAGACTTTCTATTAATCCGACTCCTGCCATCACTACGGCGTAAGGAAAAATAATTTTAAAAGTTTCCAGATTAAAAGGGATTAGAGGAATATGAAAAGAAGGTAAAGATCCGCTTACAGATGCGATATCAATCACTTTTTTTGTATCTATATTCAAAAAATAAACAATTCCGGAAACTACAATAATAGCAACCAAAGAAGCCGGAATAGCTTTGGTAAATTTGGGAAGAATAAAGACAATGGCAATCGTAAGCATCGTTAATCCAGCCATAATATACAGCCTATTTCCCTGCATCCAGACTTCAGTTCCATTTTGGAAAATTTTGAACTGCGCAACCTGAGCCATAAAAATAATTACCGCAAGACCATTGAGGAAGCCATACATTACCGGTTGTGGAATTAATCTCACAAACTTTCCCAACTTGAAGATACCAACAAGCAACTGAAATAACCCTGCTAAAATAATTGCGGCAAAAAGATACTCTACTCCGTGAGCAGCAGCTAATGCTATAAGCACAACAACAGTTGCTCCTGCTCCTCCCGAAACCATTCCCGGTCGTCCTCCCAGAACAGCGGTAATTAATCCCATTAAAAAAGCCGCATAAAGTCCGGTTAAAGGAGAAAGCCCTGCCAAAATAGCAAATGATAAACTTTCAGGAATCATAGTCATGGCAACTGTTAATCCTGCTAAAATCTCATTTTTATAATTAATCTTCTGTTTGAAATCAAACAAATTGATTATTTTCTGCATAATGTAATAAATTGTAAATTGAAATATGCCGGCTAATCAGTAAAATAAAATAGCCAATAGTAATTGATAAAAACAACAGCCTGTCCTGGATTAAGGTGGTGTAAGTTGGGAAGATATTTGTACTGTCTTTTTCATTAAACTGCAAAGCTACAATTTTTTGATAAACAGAGAAAACTAAGCAATCGGACCTGAACCTATTCTGACTGAAGCCTGCGTATGTTCATAATTGATTAAAATTTCGGATTTTGTTGTCTAACATTAAAAAAATCCCTATATTGAAAAAAGTATATTTTATTATTAGTAAAGAAAATAGTTAATCTGAAATTATGGGAAAGAAAAAATATAAAAAACAATTAATCAGTACGCTGAAATCACTGGAAAATACAGAACATTATATTCTGGAAAGCATGACCAATCTGATGTTGTTTGGAGAACTGAAAAAAAGCAAAATTGAATTTAAAAACGGAGATACTTTTAGTTTTAAAGACAATATCTTTGATTACAGTGAAGATAAAAACATCAGAAAACTGGCAAAACTGCGCAGAAAAATGCTGAAAACGATGAATAAGCTGGTTAATAAAAACAAATTTAAAGACAAAGAGATTAAATTTCTGAGCTGATTAGGAACTTAAATTATAATAACAATAAAGTCCCAAAATATGGGACTTTTAATGTTTGAATCAAATAATTGTTACTGATTATTCTTGCTTGAATAGTTGGATGGTATACTCTAATAATTCTGCTCCTCCGGCGTTTCCGTGACCGGGAACGATAATCCTCACATCAGAAAACTTTGTTTTAACTTTTGCTACAGTTTCAGACCAGTCTTTTACATTAGCATCTCCAAGATAGCCTTTGGTAGCATTCATTTCTTTAATAAGACAACCACCAAACATTGCTTTTTCCTTCGGAAAATAACCAATGATGTTATCTCTGGTATGACCTTCTCCCAAAAATTCAGCATACACATGTTGATTTCCTACCATTAATGTTAATTGACTATCGAAACCATTTTGAGGGGTATTAAAGCCGTTGATTTTTGTCAATTCAATGGTTTTATTATTGGCATAAGAAGGAATTCTATTTTTATTAAATTCTTTTAAACCGCCTACACAATCATCATGAAAATGGGTAGCGATCACGGCATTTATTTTTGAATGAAGACTATCTTTAATCCAGAAAATAAGTTCAGAAGAGCTTTTATCATCTACCGGAGTATCAAAAACTATAGTTTCGTCCTTATCTTTCACAATCATTCCGTTGCATTCAACTCTGCCGAATGACTCGGTGTTGAGATAGGAAATATGCTGGTAAACATGATTTGATAAACGGATGATTTTCAAATTCTCAGATTGATAAACAATCTTGTTTTTCTTTAGTCCGGATTTTTGTGAATGACAGCTTAAGAAAATGAATAATGAAATTAAAATCCCAACGATTGGCTTCATAAAATTATTATTGAACGAATGTAAAAAAATTTAGTTAAAGAAAGCAATACTACATCCAAAACGAAAAATCCTGAATTGATCAGGATTTTTTTTTAATTACTTACCGGATTTTTCTTTCAGCTCTTCTTTGTCTTTATCGGAAGGATTCCAGACTTTTACCTCTGCATTTTTATCAATGCCTGAAAGGACCTGCACGTTAATTCCGTCACTGGCTCCGAGTTTTACATATACTTTTTTAAATTTTCCGTCAGCCTGCTTTACTTCTACAAAAGGTTTATCTTTTCCGTTGCTTTTTTCGTACTGAATAAGAGACTCATCCAAAAGAAGAGCGTTTTTCTGAGAGCTTAAAACAATTTCTCCGTTGGCAGAAAATCCTGCTCTGATGTATTCGTTATTAGGATTAAAAACATCACCTTCCACAGGAAATTTGATGGTTCCGTTGTTATCTTTCCCTTTTGGAGCTATCATCGTAAGTTTTCCGGGGAAAGATTTATTTTGCAACGCTCCGATCACTATATTCATATCCATTCCCTGTTTTAGTTTTCCTGCCTGAGCTTCATCAATCTCACCCTGAAAAATCAAAGAATTAAGATCGGCAATAGAACAAATGGTTGTTCCTGCGTTGAAAGAGTTGGCCTCAATTACCTGGCTTCCGACTTTCACCGGAACTTCAAGAACGGTTCCTGAAGCTTTCGAGCGGATCTGTGTGGTTGCTAAGCCCTGCAATTCCGGAATAGCGCCCGTTTTAGCAATCTGTAAAGCTTTTTGCGCCGTTATCAATTGCTGATTGGCGTTTTTCAAAGCCTGTTGTTGTGTGTATAACTGCTGCTGTGCTGTTAAATATTCCTGTTTTGAAATCACTCCCTGCTTAAAAAGCTTTTCAGACATGGTAAACTGCGTCTGCATATTGGAAACATTCGTTTTGGCATTATTGATCTGTAGCTGCGCATTCTGCACATTTTGCTGCGCATTGTTTACCTCTGCAATATTCGGAACAATTCTTACGGTTGCGATGAGTTGTCCTGCTTCTACACGGTCACCTTCATCTACAAGAATTTTATCAATAATTCCTGCAATATTGGGTTTGATCTCAATTTCTTCCTTAGGAATAATTTTTCCGGTTGCCATTACTTTATCTTCCATATTCTGGACGGTTGGCTTTCGGGTAAGGAAAGTTACACTTTCTTTTGAGTTGGATTTTACGAGGTAGCTGATTCCGGCAAATAATGCAACAGCAAAAATAAGCCCGAGCAGAATGTAAATTGCTTTTTTCCAGGTAAACTTCTTTTTCATATGTTTAATAGTCTATTTTTTAATTTAAAAATTAAAGATTTTAATATTATTTATAATACTTATTCGCTCCTTAATGCTTCAATCGGTCGGATCTTCACTGCTCTCTGCGCCGGAATCATTCCGATAATAAGTCCCAGTAAAATCATTACACCCATTGCCGAAAATACATCACCGTAATTTACTGTAGGGTTATAAAAAGGAAACGCATCCTGATTTTTTGTGGATATATCTATAATCATCAGCAAAATAATTCCGAACATGAAACCGATCAACCCGGAAACGAGCGTGATGACAACACTTTCCAATAAAATCTGATTTCTAACTTCAGAAGGTTTTGCCCCCAAAGCCCGACGGATTCCGATTTCTTTGGTTCGTTCTTTCACGGTGATAAGTAAGATATTAGAAATCGCAATAACTCCGGCAATGATCGTTAATGTTCCTACAATGATTGTTAAAAGCTGCATTCCTGTAAGAAAACCCGTCATTTTTTCAAACATTTTACCCAGATTGAATGTTCCGAAGGCATTTGTATCTTCCGGAGACACACTATTTTTACTTTTAAGTTCATCTTTCGCCTGATCTTCCACAATTGCCAAATCAGCGTCGGGTTTACTTACGATAGCAAAAAAATCTACACGATCACCATCATTAAACATTTTGGTAAAAGTAGAAAGTGGGATGAAAGCGGTGGTGTCATTGTTATTGGGCCCTCCGGCTTTGGCTACTTTATAAACTCCTATGACATTGAAAAATATTCCTTTGATGTTAATTGATTTTCCGATAGGATTTTCATTTTTCTTGGCATCGAAAAAGTTTTTGTAAATACCTTCTCCGATAACCGTCACATTTTTGTTTCCTGAAATATCGGCATCATTCAGATAGCGTCCGAAAATAAGTTTTTTTTCTGAAATTTTATTTCCTACAGGATAGTCTCCGGTTAAGGTATACACTGCAGTTTTTCCGTTCCTACTCATCTGTTCGCCCGGATTTCCGAAACTTCCTCTGGAATTCTGAGGAGAAATATAATCTATCTGCGGAATCTTTCTTTCCAGCAAATCCATATCCGGCAGATGAAGCGACATCTGTCTGCCTTTTGGAAAACCGTTGTATGGAATTGATGTATTTTGTGCCCAAAGAAATATAGAATTGGTCGCAAAACCTGAAAAAAGCTTATCAAAACCATTTTCCATACCTTTTGCGGCGCCTAAAAGACTTACATACAAAAACATTCCCCAGCCTACACCAATCATGGTGAGAAAGGTACGAAGCTTATTATTCTTGAGTGAATAATAAATTTCCTGCCATGTATCTTTTCTGAATATGATGTTCATTTTCTAAATATCAATTTTTATTTACAAAGTGAATTTGATTTTTTCCTGAATTTATAATTACGACAGCCCACTTTTAATTATATATAGATTCTTTGAGTATAGCGGATATTCAAAATTATCATTTCAAACTTAAAATTCACAATTTACCATTCACTATAGTTATTCCGTTCTTAATGCTTCAATCGGTCTGATTTTAGACGCCCTGTACGCCGGAATAAACCCTGCAATCAATCCTGAAATAACAAGACAGATGAATGCTGCAAAAATCAACCCCCATCCAACACTCGGATCTTTGATGAAATATTTCTCAAGACTATCGTCTATCAGCTCCAGGGTCAAAACTCCAATTCCTACTCCAATAAAACCTGAAATAACTGTAATGACGATACTTTCCTGCATAATAAGTCCTACAATACTTCTCGGCTTGGCACCTATAGCTTTTCTTACTCCAATTTCTTTGGTTCGTTCTTTTACGATGTACACCATAATGTTGCTGATCCCGATAATTCCCGCCAATAAAGTTCCCATTCCGATAAAACCCACAATCATTGTAATCACAAACAGGAAAGTGAAAGAATCTTTCAGCCCTTCTGCGCGGTTGTTGACAAAAATTGCGTTTTCATCATCAGGAGACACTTTTTTTCTTGCTTTCAGCTCTTTTTCCAGATTTTTGCCGTATTCGATAGCCTGTTCAGGTTTCATATTTTCATCATAGGCAATATAAACACTGCTTATCGTATCAGAACCTTTTTTGATCTGCTGTAAAGTGGAAACCGGTAAACTGATCATCCTTTCATCCCAGTCTCCTCCGTCATCTGCGAAAACACCTATCACTTTGAAGATACTGCCGTTGATTTCGAGTTCTTTTCCTACAGGATCACCATTTTTTATCAAATCCCGCTGAACCATTCTTCCGATCACCGCCACATACTGATTATTGGCGATATCTCTTTTTGAAATAAACCTCCCGTTTACCAGTTTTCGGTTTTCGATAAATGATTCTTCATCATTTGCTCCGGAAATTTGATAATTCCCGCTTTCTTTTCCATATTTTACCAAAAAATTTGTAGAATATCTTGGTGTGGAATACTGTACTTTATCCGGCTGAGAACCAATAACGGCTTCATAATCTGCATTATTCAGGGTTATTTCTCTGTTTGCCTGCAAACCACCGTAAGCAATATTGGTACGTCCGGTAAAAATTGAGATCAGATTTTGTGCATCTCTCGTAAACCCTTCCTGAAAAGCATTCTGAAGACCGTTTCCGATCCCGAAAAGCACAATAAAAATATAAAGTCCCAATGCCACAGTAAAGCCCGAAAGTACCGTCCGCAAAATATTGCTGCGGATAGAACTAAAGATTTCCTGCCAACGATCTAAGTCAAACATATTTTTGTTTTTTTACTTTGTAAAAAGTCAATTTGCTCCGCAGTAAATTTTGCTTCGCAAGTCAATTATTTTCAATATCAATCTTTTACCTTGTTAAATTCACAATTGACTATTTCAACATTCCACTTAGCAGAATAAATGTTGTTTTTAATTTACTTCCTGCTTTTTCCAAATCCTCTAAAGCAACATACTCTGATTCTATAATAATATCAAAACATGTATCTAGTTCTATTACAGAACCTCGTGAGATTTCAAAATATCTTTTTCTTTCAATTTCTGATTTTCTGGAACAGCCTTCTGTAATATTTAAAATTACTGACGTGGAAGCTCTTCTTATCTGATCTATTAAATTGAATTTTTCCTCATTCGGAAGTTTTTTTAATATTTCATAGCATTCGAGTCTCAACTCTCTTGCTGTTTTATAAACATCTAATTTATAATGATTGAGATTTAAAAACATTTAAAATTCATTTGTGTTTTACATTTATTAAATATTGTTTTAGAATTTCACTTGCGAAGCAAAATTGACCATTCACCATTCTCTTTTACAGCACAATCTGCTCAATAAACTCATCACTTTCTATAATTCCGTCGCGGAGTATTACATTTCTTTTGGTTTGTGCAGCTACATCCGGCTCGTGTGTCACAACAATAATAGTTTTTCCTTCATTATTAATGTCCTGAAGGAGTTTCATAATATCATGCGTTGTTTTGGAGTCCAAAGCTCCGGTCGGCTCATCAGCAAGAATGACTTTCGGATCTGTAATTAACGCTCTTGCAATGGCAACTCTTTGTTTTTGCCCGCCTGAAAGCTCATTGGGAAGATGATTTGCCCACTGTCCCAATCCTACTTTTTCAAGATATTCTAAAGCTTTCTGGTTTCGCTCTTTTCTGGGAACATTCTGATAATACAGAGGAAGTGCAACATTTTCCACGGCTGTTTTATATCCGATCAGGTTAAAAGACTGGAAAACAAATCCCAAAAATCTGGATCTGTACTCTGCAGCTTTCACTTCGTTGAGATGCTCAATAGAAATCCCGTCCAGCTCGTAAATTCCGGAGTCTTTTTCGTCCAGAATTCCGATAATATTCAGCAAAGTGGATTTCCCCGAACCTGAGCTTCCCATGATGGAGACAAACTCACCCTCCGAAATATTAAGATTTATCCCTTTGAGAACGTGCAGTTTACTCTTTCCTGTATCGTATGACTTATGTAAATCCTGAATTACTAACATTAAGCTAAGACTGTTTTTAATTTTTAATAAGTAGCTTCACAGGAGAATTTGTTACAATATTTAAAATTTCTTTTATTTTCAGGTTGTTTAATATATAAATATTTGATTTTTAAATAATTAAATTAAATTGTTTAACTAAAATCCTACACAGGTCATTGTTTTAATATGTTAAATCGCTCTGATCCAATATCAAAGGGAGTTTCATGTAAATGTGGAAAACTTTTAGGGTTAAAAGTCAGCCAATTAGTCTTTAGCTCTTTCAAAATAGAGGTTCGTTTTCTAACTTTGTACATAGTTTGTGATATGAATAAAAAATTTGAAGTGTAGGTCAAGTTAAAAGCTAACATGCAGATAAACAATAAGTTATTCAGAGACACAATTTTCTGAGTGTAAAAGACCACCGATTTTAATAAATAAAAAATTAAATTTTTAATATGGGAATTTTCGACAAAAGAGTTAGTTATAAGCCATTTGAATACCCTGAAGTTCTGCAGTTTGTAGAAGCGATCAACAAATCTTTCTGGGTACATTCGGAAGTAGATTTTACCGCTGATGTTCAGGATTTTCACTCTCAGCTGGAGCCATATGAAAAAAATGCAGTAAAAAATGCACTTTTGGCGATTGCTCAGATCGAAGTTTCCGTAAAATCTTTCTGGGGAAACCTGTATAACCACCTTCCAAAGCCTGAACTGAATGGTTTGGGAGCTACATTTGCAGAATGTGAATTCCGTCATTCGGAAGCCTACTCAAGATTGCTGGAAGTTTTGGGTTATAATGAAGAATTCCTTCACGTGGTAGAAGTTCCTGCCCTGAAAAAAAGAATTGAGTTTCTGTCTAATGTTCTGAAGCATGCTAATTCAGCAACACCGAAAGAGTATGTTTCATCGCTTTTATTGTTCAGTATCCTGATTGAAAATGTGTCTTTGTTTTCACAGTTTGCGATTATTCTTTCATTCACGAGATTTAAAGGATACATGAAAAATGTTTCCAACATTATTGCATGGACTTCCGTAGATGAGCAGATTCACGCAAACGGCGGAATTTATCTCATCAATAAAATCCGTGAAGAACAGCCTGATCTTTTAACAGATTCTGACATCGAAGATATTTATACTTTAGTTGACCAATCGGTTGAACTGGAAGGAGAAATCCTAAGCTGGATTTTTGAACTGGGAGAGCTTGACAAATTCTCAAAAGAAGATTTGATCAACTTTATGAAATACCGAGTTGACGACAGCTTAAAGAAAATCGGTATGGAACCGAGATATAAAATTTCTCCTGAAGAATACCGTCCGTTGATGTGGTTTGAAGAAGAAGTTTTTGCCAATTCTATGGATGATTTCTTTGCAAAAAGACCGGTAGATTATACAAAGCATGATAAGAGTATTACGGCGAATGATTTGTTTTAGATGATGATTAATGAAAAAATTTTCAACAATAAAATTTCTGAATTAGGAAATAATTCTGGAAATAACATTTTAAAAGTCATCGCCTTAATAAAGGATAAATATAACCTTAATAATAATTATTATTTTATTCTTGACTCTTTCGTTACTAAGTTAGGATTAGGATTTTCAAATATGCCCGTACTAAATAAAAATTACAAAGTTATAGGCTACAGTCCAAGATTAATTTTTTACTCAAATAATATCTTTGGTTTAGAAACTGAAACTAAAATTCTTTCATTAGAAATTATGGATTCAAAATCAAGTTCAGCTTTATTAGCAAAAGAACTTATTTACCAAATAATGAGATTTGACGAAATTGAGAATTTTATAAAAAATAAAATCTGAGCGAAGCGAGTACCGAAACAGTTAGTATTAGAGATGTCATGGTGAGCTTGTCGAAGCATTTGGAAAAAAATGAGATTGCTTCGTCCCTCGCAATGACAGAATTAGATAATTGGTGGTAAAACCTAACGGGTTTTGAAAACCCGTTAGGTTTGATTAAAGTAAATTTCAATAGGAACGGACTTTGGCCCGTTTTTAATTGAGAAAAAACTGATGGGCTTTAGCCATTTTTTTGAGCTACGAACCTTATCAAGGTTAATATACAGAGTGAAAATAACCTTGACAAGGTTGATCGGAAGCTTGATAAGTGAAGGAGATTGCTTCGTTACTCGCAATGACCAAACGCTCGCTATGAAAAAGCGGACGCAATAATGAGATTCAGAAGTAAAGAAAACAAACCGACATCTTAGCCCTGATTGAGCGGCATGTCTGAGCTCTTTTTCTTTACAAAAGAAAAAAGCGAGTAGCGAAAGCAGGTACACAAATGAAAGAAAGACTAAATTTTCTGCTCCTAAAAAAAATAAAAACAATGCATTTTGCATTTTACAATATAAAAAATGGAAGAACAAAACAACAATATCTGGTGGCTCAACGAAGAATCTGAGCAAATGCTGAACAGAGGGTATCTTCTGAAAGGCGAAACAGTAGACGGTGCGATTGAAAGAATTACCACCGCAGCCGCAAAAAAATTATACAAACCCGAATTGCAGCCTGCTTTCAAGGAAATGATCACGAAAGGATGGATCAGTTTTTCTTCTCCGGTGTGGGCAAACATGGGAACGCAGAGAGGTCTTCCAATCTCTTGTTTCAATGTTCATATTCCGGACAGCATCGAAGGAATTACCCACAAAATGGGTGAAGTTATCATGCAGACGAAAATCGGGGGCGGAACTTCAGGATATTTCGGGGAACTCAGAAACAGAGGAACAGCGGTTACCGACAACGGAAAGTCTTCGGGAGCCGTTTCGTTTATGAAGCTTTTTGATACTGCAATGGATGTGGTTTCTCAGGGCGGCGTAAGAAGAGGTGCTTTTGCGGCATATCTTGATATTGACCACGGTGATATTGAAGAATTTTTATCTATTAAAGACATCGGAAGTCCCATCCAAAATTTATTTACAGGAGTTTGCGTTCCGGATTACTGGATGCAGGATATGATTGACGGTGATATGGATAAGCGTAAAGTCTGGGCAAGAGTTTTGGAAAGCCGTCAGCAAAAAGGTTTGCCTTACATTTTCTTTACCGACAATGTCAACAGAAACAAACCGCAGGTTTATAAGGATCTCGGACTGACCGTTAATGCAAGTAATCTTTGCTCGGAAATCATGCTTCCGTCCACCAGAGAAGAGTCTTTCATCTGCTGTCTTTCTTCTATGAATTTAGAATTGTATGACGAATGGAAAGATACGGATGCTGTGAAACTTGCTATTTACTTCCTTGATGCGGTTTTATCGGAATTTATTGAAAAAACGGAAGGAAATTATTATCTGCAGGGTGCGAGAAACTTCGCCATGCGTCACAGAGCGCTTGGTTTGGGAGTTTTGGGTTATCATTCTTATCTTCAGAAAAATATGATTCCGTTTGAAAGTTTTGAAGCGACTCAGTTTAATGCAAGAGCTTTCAGACACATCAGAGAGCAGGCTGACATTGCATCTAAAGAACTGGCAAATATCTACGGCGAACCGGAACTTCTGAAAGGATATGGTATGAGAAATACCACGTTAATGGCCATTGCTCCAACTACTTCTAGTTCAGCAATTCTGGGACAGACTTCTCCGGGAATCGAGCCATTTGCGTCTAATTATTATAAAGCTGGTCTGGCAAAAGGAAACTTTATGCGTAAGAATAAATATCTTGCGAAATTACTAGCCGAAAAAGGTCTGGACAATGAGGAAACGTGGAGAACTATCATGCTGAATCATGGTTCTGTACAACATATTAACGAACTGACAGACGAGGAAAAAGCAGTATTCAAAACCTTTAAAGAAATTTCTCCGATGGAGATTATTTCGCAGGCTGCACAAAGACAACAGTACATTGATCAGGCTCAATCTCTGAATTTACAGATTCCGTCAACAATGCCTGTAAAAGATGTAAATTATCTCTACATTGAAGCCTGGAAGAAAGGCGTAAAAACATTATATTACCAAAGAAGCTCATCGGTTTCTAAAGAAATGATGGTGAATTTTGTGACTTGTTCGGCGTGTGAAGCTTAATAGTTGATTCAAGTTAAAAGTGACAAACATGTCGCTATAAATATATTAAAACCGCAGAAAAAATTCTGCGGTTTCTGTTTTACGTTTTTTATGGTTCTAAATCAAAGTTTAACGCTGAATAATTCTTATTGAACATTAAAGTAAAATAAACTTTACATAATGTAAAATTTATTTTACATTTGTATTATTAAAAATTACAAAATGAATACATTACCACTTTTACCGAACCGCTTCAAAACAATTGGCTGGTTTATTTTTATTCCGTCATTTATCCTTGGATTAATCTCTCTTTCAGGTTTTTTTGATTTTCAGATTTCATTTCCCGTGATCTATAATTCAGGTTTTTTTAATCACGGGGAAACAGGTTTTATGAGAGCCACGGAAGTCGATCTATTTCCGAATTTATTTGGCATTCTAATCATTATTGGCGGAATGTTTGTTGGATTTTCTAAAGAAAAAATTGAAGACGAATATATTTCAAGTTTACGGTTAAAATCAGTTTTCTGGAGTCTGATCGTTGCTTATACAATAGTTCTTGTATTATTTTTAACCGTTTTTGGAATGTTATTTTTTACCTTGATGATTCTCATTATGTTTTTGCCCTTGGTTTTGTATGTTTTCAGGTTTAATTATTTACTGATGAAAAAATGAAAAATACCATTAAAATTGCAAGAGCTTTTAAAAATATTACTCAGGAAGATTTAGCTAAAGAAATCGGAGTTTCAAGACAGACTATTAATGCTATGGAAGCCGGAAAGTACGTTCCTTCAACGGTTTTGGCTTTAAAAATCGCAAAATATTTTGGTAAAAAGGTTGAGGAAATTTTTGAACTTGAAGACAATGATTAGTCCCAATAGCATAAATTTATTAATCATTCGTTATGGAATTTAACTTTTAATTTAAATGAATTACTACGGAGAATCAATAAATCTAAAAAATGAAAAAATTCATAAATGTTCTAATGATTTTGTTGGCAAATATTGTTTATTCACAATCTGAAATTTACGCTTTTGTTGGAAAGAAAATTTCTGTGGAAAGAGTAAAATCTGATGACAGTTTTTATCTGAAATATAAAAACATTTACAAGGTTGAGCAAAGTTTCGATAACGAAATAAAAGCAGATACAATTGTTTTCAATTCTTTTACTCACATGAATCAGATTCATTACTCTATTTACGATTATGCAATTATTTATGTAGTAAAAAATGATAAAGGAGATTTTGTCCATAAGAGAACCTATTTTACACCCATTGTTTTGAAAGAAAACGGAAAATGGTACGGATTTGAACTGAATGAGAAAAAACCTGAAAATTATTTACCGGTAAAACCATATAAATTATGCATAAAAAACAGCAGAAAAACTGCAAAGGTCATTATTCCTGAGTTTAAGAAAGAAAAGCATATTGTAGAAGCATTTTATCCGTCTCAGTTTTTTGATTATATAAGTAAAAATAAAATCAGAATAAAAAAACTAAAATCTGCTGAGAATCTTTATGAAAAAAAATTCAGGAAACATTAAAAAAAAAATTAATACTTAGTAAGATGCTCTATATTCAATCTTCTGTATTAATTTAACTATATTTGTTTACGTCAAAAGCAATTTAATTCCTAAATCCTAAAAAATGAAATTCGGACAAGTTGAAGACCCTTCTCAAATAGATTTTACCCTGCCAAAAGATCATTCTAGAACCAAAACAATTTTGAAGCAGAATAAAAACGGTCTTGAAAATATATCAATCGGCTGTGCAAAGTGGAATAAAACTGACCTGAAAGGCTTTTATCCGAAAGGAACAAAGGACGAACTTACGTATTATGCAAAGCAATTCAATTCTATTGAATTAAATGCTACATTCTACGGAATGCCTACTCCTCAACAAGTACAGACATGGAAAGAAAAAACGCCTCCGAATTTTAAATTTTTCCCAAAAATTACGAATACTGTTTCGCATTTCAGAAGACTTCTGAATGTTGATGATGTAGTGACGCAATTTGCCACTGCTGTTTTAAATTTTGATGAAAAACTGGGAATGGTTTTTCTGCAGCTGCATGATAACTTTAAGCCTAAAGATTATGAAAGACTGGAGCAATTTGTCAGCAAATGGCCAAAAGAAGTTCCTTTAGCCATCGAACTCAGAAACATAGAATGGTTTACGGATGAAGAAATTTTAGATAAAACCTGTCAGCTTTTTGAAGAAAATCAAATTACCAATATCATTGTAGATACTGCAGGAAGACGGGATATGCTTCACATGCGACTAACGACCCCCAATGCTTTTGTAAGGTACGTTGGCGCCAATCATGAAAGTGATTATGAAAGGTTGGACGATTGGATGAATCATCTAACACAATGGAAAAAAGAAGGTTTGCAGAATTTATATTTTTTTGTACATCAAAATGTAGAAAAAGCATCGCCACTTTTATCAGCCTATTTCATTGAAAAGATCAATGAAGAATGGAAAACTGATCTTTCTGTTCCACAGATGGCACAAGACCAGCCGCTATCTTTATTTTAGGTTAGTTTTTCTTCATTAGTAATCCCAAGTTCAGGAAAATCAGAAGAAAACAGAGGGTTACCCAAATTCCGAGCTGCATATTTTCATAATTATGTGCTTCAACTTCTTTTTTGGCTATCGTTGATAATTTTTCACTCTGATTAATATAGTTCTGAACCTCAACAATCTGATCCATGTTTTTATTGGGTAAGGCATGCTGTGAAAAGTAAACAAGGTTTTTTTTTCCCAGAAAACCTGCAACCCAGTATTCATCAGACTTATTCATTTTCAAATACTCAATTCTGTAAAATTCTGGGCGGATCTTCCCAATATGCTTGGTTTCTACAGGTAAATTCTGGTCAAGATTATTAAGGTTGATAACATAAAAATCCAATGTCTGAGGAAGTTTGTTGATCACCTGCAGCGAAACAGAGCCATTTACAATACTAACAGCAGATTTTTTTACAAACCAATAGCTGAAAATTGATATGGAAAAAATAACAGACGCAAATCTGAAAATTTTCGCATACTGACCTAAAGCTCCTCTTTTAACTTTAGATAAAAAAAGTGAAAAAATCAGTGCCAGAAAAATGACAAAAATAATAAATCCCATTTCGCAAAGATACTTAATTGTGTATATTTGTGGCAAAATTAAAAATAACTATGAAAAAAATTATTTTAGGAGTTACAGTACTTATAGCATCTTTTATTAATGCTCAGATAAAATTTGAAAAGGGATATTTTATTGATAAAAATGGAGATAAAAAGGAAGTATACATAAAGAATGTCGATTGGCTAAATTATCCAGAAGAATTAATTTATAAATCAGATATCAATTCTGTTATTGAGGAAAAAACTAACACTATTCATCTGAAGGAGTTTGGAATTGATAATTATGGAAAATATGTTTCATATTACGGACCTATTGATATATCTTCTGATGATATAAATGATCTTTCCGATCAGTCTGAACCAAAATTTGTTAATGAATCTACATTTTTGAAAGTAATAGCATCAGGTTCTTATAACTTGTATGAATATAAAGGTAAAAACATTACCCGCTATTACTATTCATCTGACAATAATACAGAGATAAAACCATTAATATATAAAAAATATAATCCTAATGGGGATTTTAACAAGGTAGCTACGAATAATGAATATATTAACCAATTAAAAAAAATAATACCAAACAAAATTTCTGTTTCAACAATAAATTATAATGAAAGTAGCTTAAAAAAAGTTTTTCATATCATAAATAATACAAACGGAAATTTCGAGAACAATGATAAGTTATTTGAGAAAAAAAATGATCTAAAATTCAATCTATTAATAAGACCAGGGATCAGTATCTATACAGTGGAAACTTACAGTATTTTAGGAAATTATGTTTTATCAACTACCCCCAATTTTCGAATAGGAATTGAAGGAGAATTGATTTTGCCATTCAACAGAAATAAATGGAGTATTATTGCAGAACCCACATATAATGCATTTACAAGCAAAAGATTATCTGCAGTATCCGGTAATTATATATTAACTGTTGATAAATTTTCATTTATTGATCTAAATTTAGGAATAAGACATCACATGTATCTGAATGATGATTCGAAACTATATATTAATGCCCAAATTAACTCGGCTCGTTTTAAATTAGGCAATACTAAAACATTTGATATAATTTATGAGGATGAATATCGAAGTGCTTTTGCTAATAGAAATGAGTTAAGCAATGTACAAATACTAAGTAATTATAGTTTAGGAGCAGGATATACTTATAGAAATAAATATTCGATAGAATTTCAATATAACTCAAAAGGTACTTTAACAAATAGATCAGGTGCTGAAGATCTTAAAGTAAATTTTTTTTCTATAATTTTAGGCTATAATTTATTTTAATCTACATTCCATTCCTTCAAAAACTGGTCGAGGAAAGTCACCATAAACTGATGTCTTTCTTCGGCTATTTTTTTTCCTTCTTGCGTATTCATCAGATCTTTAAGCAGCAATAGTTTTTCATGGAAATGATTGATGGTAGTTCCGTTGGATTTTTTATATTCTTCTTTAGTCATATTCAGTTTTGGATGAATATCGGGATGATACATCAGATTATTTTTAAAGCCTCCAAAATTGAACGTTCTTCCGATTCCAATAGCACCAATTGCATCCAGTCTGTCAGCATCCTGCACAATTTTCAATTCAATTGGCTGATTTTTAGGAGCTTCTCCCCTATTCTTGAATGAGATATTTTGAATGATAAAAAGAACCTGCTGAATAGTTTCCTCACTCACATTCTGCAATTCTAAAAATTCTCTGGAAATTTTTAAGGCTAGAGTTTCATCACCGTCATGAAATTTAGGATCAGCAATATCATGCAGTAAAGCCGAAAGTTCTACGATCTCAAGATTGCATTGTTCGGTTTCAGCAATTTTTCGGGAAAGCTTCCACACTCTTTCAATATGAAACCAGTCGTGACCCGCTTCTGCACCTTCCAGCTTTTCTTTTACAAATTTTATTGTGTTTTGAATAATTTTGTCCATTTTAAAAATTAAATTTAAGTAATTGTTTAAACCACCCACATCAAAAATTCTCACGAACTCTCGCCAACTCATTGGAGGAATTTTTCACCAATTAATTTCGGATTTCATTTAAGATAATATTCCAAAGTTTCTTGTTATAGCTTCTGAAAAAATTCACATGTCCTATTTCACCCTTATCGGATTCCGAAGCTCTTAATAGTCTGTATTCAGGCTTTAAATTGGGATAAGTATTCCGCAAAAGACTTTTTACTCCTTTTTCGGTAAGCCAGTCATCATCTTCCGCATACAAAACCAAAACCTTTTGTGACAATCTGTGAGAATAATTTTCTGTTTTTTCAAACAGTTTATTGGTAGATTTCCGGTTCAAAATTAAGGTTCTCCAGTCATAAGCACAATTTTGGGGCAAACTTTCTCCCAAACCAAACCAATTGGCAGGAAAATATCCTAACAAAGAACTTGTTATTGGCTGTACAATCCCAAATCCAAGGTATGCTTCTATTCTTGTTCTGAACCTTAAATTTCCTACAAAAGCATTTTGAGTTCCCACAAAAATGAATTGTCTGAATATATCAGAATTTCTATTCATACCCAGTAACAAAGCTCCCACCGAATGTCCAAGACAGAATTTTATATGATGGTTAAATTCTTTTATGACATAATCCGTTACTGCTTTGAAATCAGAATTCCCCCAGGATGTCATAGAAGCATTACATCTTTTCATCCGATCTGGTTTAGACATTCCGATTCCGAAGTAGTCATAGGTCATTACCGTAAAGCCATTGTTTTTCAAAAAATGAGCAAATGCAAAATAAATCTGCTGCTTTACTCCCGTTGCCGAATTAATAACGAGAAACTTCCCGTTAGACTTTTCCGGCAGAAACAGATGTCCAGTAAGATGATTTTGCTGATCTGTAACAATCTTAATTTTTTGCATGATTCAGAAATAAAAAAACCACATCAAATGTGGAGATTTTAGTTTAAAATTCTTTAGAATAATACGTTTTTCAATATGTATCAAATAAAATTATTTTACATCTTTGAGATAAGGTAAAGCTGTTTGAGCACCTTTGCCTAAAGAAACTTTCGATGAGACAAGGTTCCCGAATTTCACACAGTCTTCAATGGTGTTTTTATGACACATTGCGATAGAAAAACCTGCAGTAAATGCATCCCCCATTCCCATTTTATAAATCATATTTTCATTCTCGTCACGGAAATATTTCATTTCGGTTCCGTTAAAATAAAGCGTGGAATTGGTCTCGTCTCTTACAAACAGTTTATTAAAATATTTTTCGAGAATCTTCTCTCTTTCATCTTCTCCAAAGATTACAGACAGTTCGTTTGATTTAGCGATAATAAAATCAACAGAATTTAAAATTTCATCACTAAGCCTTTTTCCGGGTGATGCGTAAAGACCTATCATCTTGCCATAAGATTTTGCCTTTTTCACAGTAAATTCTACCACTTCCATAGCAATTTCAAGCTGCAGTAAAACCAGATCAGATGCTGCAATATATTTTTCGGCGTTTCTGACGTTTTCAGTAGTGAGGTATTTATTGGCAGCTGGATCAACCACGATAGAAAAATCTCCATTACAATTAGTAACATAAGCAATTCCCGTGGGTGCCTGATCTGTTTCACAAACATAACCCACATTTACATTTTCATTCACAAGATTACGCATAATCTGCTGTCCTAAAGGATCTATTCCTACACAGCCCACAAAATAAACATTAGCGCCCAATCTTGCGGTTCCAACAGCCTGATTGGCACCTTTACCTCCAAAAAAATTTTCGGAATGGTGAGCCATTACGGTTTCTTTACCGCCCGGAATTTTATCTGTATACAAGACTAAATCAAGTGAACAGCTCCCTATGACTACGATTTTTGGTTGTTGTAATGAGAATTTCATTTATAAAAATCTTAGCATTAAATATGAGATCTAAATGTAAGTAATTTTAATTTACCAATATCTCTATAAATTCTGTAATCACCTTTACAGGTTCGCTTTTTTCGTTGAAACCAATATAGCTCGCATAGAAACCTTCTCCGTAGCCGGTTTCGAAAGCAAAAATATTTCCCGGATTTTCTTCATTTGGTTTTAAAAATGCAAACTGATCAATCGCTCCGTTTTCATCAAAAAAATGTCCGTGAAAAAATTCTTCATAAATTCCCATAAAATCATCTCCCTTTCTGCGAAAAAGCTTCTGCTCCAAAAGATTAAGCTGTTCCTGTGTCTCAAAATCCATAAAACATCCCATTCCGCTTTCTACAGGATATCCAAAAACTTCTCCTTCGGCTAAATCTTCCGTGTGCTGATTTTCGGTTGTTGCCATTCTCCATGATGATATTTTTTCGTCACTGAAAACGATTTCAGTATACGCAACACAATTGCTTTCCCGCTCTTTGTGAAGTATGACCTGAAAATCTCCTTTTGGAAAATTGGCAGAAAACGGCTGCATATCATTCGTAATCAACGGATCACAAGCCACCAGTTTGCCGGTCGAAAGATATATTTTTCCGACTTCAAAACTCTCCAATAACGGACTTTCTACAAAGTCTTTGGAAAAAAGTTTTTGTATATTTTCTAAGTGTGTCATTCCTAATTTAATTAATCCTCGCCACTTAAAGTGATGTAAATATTTTCACTTCCAACATTTTGAGAAAACAAAATATCATTCATTTCATCAAACTTATTTTCTATTATTATGAGTTGATAAATTTTAGAATCATTTGCAGTTTCAACATATTCAATTGAAGAAATTCTTGCAGATAATGCCAGACTAGAGTTTAAAATAATATTAATATAATTATGTATATTTAAACTTCCTTCCAACAATTCTCCAATCAGGTAAAACTCTTGCTTTCTTCTGATAGTAAAACTACTAATAGCTTTGAAAGTCCCAATTTTATCTTTAAACTCCATTTACAATGTTCTCAACTTCTCTTCCAAAATTGCAATCTTTTCAAGTGCATCTTTTTGTTTTTTGCGCTCTACTTCTACAATTTCCGGTTTTGCATTAGCAACAAACTTTTCGTTAGAAAGTTTTTTGTCTACAGAAATTAAGAATCCTTTCAGATATTTTAATTCTTCCTCTGTTTTGATTTTTTCTTCTCCTAAATCTAAGTTTTCACTTAAAGGAATAGAAATTTCCGTTGCACCTACCAAAAATGTAAAGCTTGGCTTATCTGTTTTGGTCGCAAAATGAATATCATAAACGTTCGCTAATTTCTTAATAATATCTTCATTCTTAAATTCTGTGGCATTGGTAAAAATTTCTGCTCCTTCTCTTGGAGAAATTCCTTTTGTCTGGCGATAATTTCTAACTCCTGAAATCACTTCTGATGCTATTTCAAAGTTTTTAATAGTGGTTTCTTCAAACGATTCTGCTTTCTTCTGCTGAGCGATAACCAAAGCCTCATCAATACTTCTTTCAGAGATAGCCTGCCACAATTCTTCAGTTAAGAAAGGCATAAAAGGATGAAGAAGTTTCAAAAGTTCCTCAAACAATTCAATTGTTTTATTGTAGACATCTTTTGAAATTCCTTCTCCGTAATTAGGTTTGATTGCTTCTAAATACCATCCGCAGAAATCGTCCCAAATCAGTTTGTAAACCAAATGCAGAGCATCAGAGATTCTGAATTTTTCAAACTGATCATTAATTTCAATAATAGTTTTATTTAATTTATTCCCAAACCATTCAATGGCCTGAATTTCTGTGGAATTTGCAGGTATATCCTCATGATTCCACATGTTGATCAATTTGAAAGCGTTCCAGATTTTAGACATAAAGTTTCTACCCTGAAGCATTAAATCTTCATCAAAAAGAAGGTCATTTCCTGCTGCAGAACTTAATAAAATTCCTACACGAACTCCATCTGCTCCGTATTTATCCATCAGCTCCAACGGATCCGGTGAATTTCCTAAAGATTTTGACATTTTTCTTCTCTGCTTATCTCTTACAATTCCTGTAAAATAAACATTTTTGAAAGGAACTTCTTTTCTGTATTCCAATCCTGCCATGATCATTCTTGCTACCCAGAAGAAAATAATATCCGGACCTGTTACCAAATCTGAAGTCGGATAATAGTAATTGATGTCTTTGTTTTCAGGATCAAGCAATCCATCGAAAACTGACATGGGCCACAACCATGATGAGAACCAGGTATCAAGAGCGTCTTCGTCTTGTCTCAGGTTTCGAATTTCAAGTTCAGGGTTTCGGGTTTTTTCTCTGGCTAAAGCCAAAGCTTCTTCGATGGTCTCCGCAACTACAAAATCATTTTCTCCCTCACCATAATAATACGCAGGAATTTGCTGTCCCCACCAAAGCTGTCGGGAAATATTCCAGTCGCGTATGTTTTCCATCCAGTGTTTATAGGTGTTTTTAAACTTTTCAGGATAAAATTTAACCTCATCATCCATTACAACATCCAAAGCCGGTTTTGCAATTTCAGACATTTTCAGGAACCACTGTACGGAAACTTTAGGCTCAATTACCGCACCTGTTCTTTCAGAAGTTCCTACTTTATTCATGTAGTCTTCTGCTTTCAACAGAAGATCTTTTTCTTCTAATTCTTTGGCAATTTGCTTTCTTACCTCAAATCTGTTTTTCCCGGCGTAATGTAAACCGTAATCGTTCAGATTTCCGTCATCATCCAAAGCATCAATCATTTGAAGATTGTGTTTTTGTCCGATTTCGTAGTCGTTGATGTCGTGTGCAGGCGTAATTTTCAAGGCTCCCGTTCCGAATTCAATATCAACATATTCGTCTTCAATAATAGGAATGAGTCTGCCAACAATTGGTACAATTACTTTTTTTCCTTTCAAGTGGACATATCTTTCATCATTAGGATTGATGCAAACCGCTGTATCTCCGAAAATAGTTTCAGGACGCGTTGTAGCCACCGAAAGAAATTCTTCCGAACCCTCAATTTTATATTTGAGAAAGTATAACTTTCCGTTTTGCTCTTTAAAGATTACTTCTTCGTCAGAAATATTGGTTTTAGCTTCAGGATCCCAGTTAACCATTCTGTAACCACGATAGATCAGCCCTTTATTGTACAGATCAACAAAAGATTTGATTACCTGCTGAGAAAGCTTAGGATCCATGGTGAAACGGGTTCTGTCCCAATCGCACGAGCATCCCAGTTTTTTCAGCTGCTCAAGAATGGTTCCTCCGTATTTATCGGTCCATTCCCAGGCGTGCTTTAGAAACTCTTCTCTTGTTATATCAGATTTATTGACACCTTCAGACTTCAGTTTAGCAACAACTTTAGCTTCTGTGGCAATAGAAGCATGATCTGTTCCCGGAACCCAACAAGCATTAAAGCCCTGCATTCTTGCACGGCGGACCAGAACATCCTGAATGGTATTATTAAGCATATGCCCCATGTGCAAAATCCCTGTTACGTTTGGCGGAGGGATTACAACAGTATAAGGCGGCTTGTCATTCGGTTGTGAATGGAAATATTTGTTTTCCAACCAGTAATTGTACCACTTCTGTTCTGTTTCCTTTGGATTGTACTTTTCTGAAATCTGCATAAATTCTTAATTTCTTTTCTTTACGATTTGCAAAAATAGTTTAAAGTAAAAAAATGTAAGCACTAATTAAAATAATTTTTAACTTTGTTCCTCAAAATTTATCTAACAAACATATTAACATTCAAGAATATGAAAAAATTAATCGCAGGAATTGCATTATTCGGAACTTTCGCATTAGCATCTGCACAAACAATTACTTTTGACAGAACAACGTACGAATATGGTCAAATAAAGCCAAATTCTGACGGAAACAGATTTTTTACAGTAACGAATACAGGTGATAAGCCTTTGATAATTTCCAACGTAAAACCTTCTTGCGGATGTACAACTCCGGAATTTAGCCAGGATCCTATTTTACCTGGAAAATCTGCAAAGATAAAAGTAGGTTACAATACAGCTACTCCGGGTGCTTTCAATAAAATGATTGAAGTTTTTTCTAATGACCCTGTAAACAGCAGAAGCGTAATTTATATTAAAGGTGATGTAAATCCTGAAGCTCCAGAACCAAAACCACTGACTGCTGCTGAACAAAAAGCTAAAAATAAAGCTGATAAAAAAGCGGCTAAGCTTGCTACTAAAAAATAATTTTCACAAAGAAATATTATAAGCCGTCTCAATTGAGACGGTTTTTTTGTTATTTTAGATAAAAAATAGCAATGGATAAGAATTTTTTAGATGACTTCAAAGTAAGAGGAAATTTTTCGGTCAAAAAAACACCCACTCAATACGAGGGTTCGCTTACAAAAGATGAGGGTATTGTCATTCTTAATAAAGAGAAAAAAAAGCTCAGAGAACTTCAGGAAAAACTATACGCAGATGGAACCAAATCCTTGCTGGTTGTGCTTCAGGCAATGGATGCAGCAGGAAAAGACAGTCTTATAGAACACGTTTTTGGCGGTGTCAATCCACAAGGATGCAGTGTAACGAGTTTTAAAACCCCAAGCTCAAAAGAATATTCTCATGATTTTTTATGGAGACATTATCTGGCATTACCTCAAAAAGGAATGATAGGAATTTTTAACCGCTCGCATTACGAAAGTGTTTTAGTCTGCAAAGTACATCCGGAATATAATCTGAGCGAGAAAACATGGACTTCGGTAAAAGATTTTGATAATGAATTTTGGGACAACAGGTACGAAAGCATCCGAAATTTTGAAAAGCATCTGGCTCAGAACGGAACGACCATTATTAAAATTTTCCTTCATGTTTCAAAAGACGAGCAAAAGCAAAGACTCCTTGACCGCATCAACGAACAGGATAAAAATTGGAAATTTTCTGCTTCTGATCTTCCTGAAAGGGCTCTGTTTGATGAATATATGAAATGTTATGAAGAAGCCATCAACGAAACCTCAAAAGATCACGCACCATGGTATGTAATTCCTGCCGACAATAAATGGTTTGCAAGACTTTCTGCTATACAGATCATTATTGATACCTTGGAAAAAATGGATTTGAAATTTCCGGAACTTTCAGAAAAAGATAAAGCTGAATTAGATAATGCTAAAAAACAATTGGAAAGTGAATAAATTAGGAAGGAAAATCGGAGTATGAAGATGGGAGTTAAAAACTTTGTATTAAAACTTCCAGCTCAAAACTTCTGACTTCCAGCTTAAACAAAAAACCACGAGAAAATCTATAAGCCGGATTTTGTACTTTAAAAAAAGTGCCTGTTATTTATCTGCGTTTTACATTGCTGCAAAACTTGAGCTGATTACCCCTCGGCTTTCAGGACGAGCCGCCCCTATTTTCATTTCTGAAAAGAACCGATATACTTATCATTGCACCGCAAAGAGTTTACCTGGTTTCACTACAGCCGAACTGTACTTGCTTTCTGTTGCACTTGTCCTATCCTCACGGATGACGGATGTTATCCGCTTTGCTGCTCTGTGGTGTCCGGACTTTCCTACCCTCAATTGAATGAGAATCAACAAGCCGATTTTCTCGTGAATGCAAAGATATGTAAAATGCGAATAGTAATTCATATTTTGTGAATGATGAACAGCCAATTCACTTCATTGTCAATTTTTGAAACTTTTCAATTAAATTAAAAATAAATTTACAATTCACTTACAAGTAAAACTCACATTGACTAATAATTATTATCTTCGTGCTGTTATAAAAATTTGTTTTGGTTTCAAAAGAAAAAGAGTTTGCGCAGCTTGTAAAAGATAATCAGGGATTGATTATCAAAGTTTCGCGTCTTTATACCAATTCTCTGGAAGATGAAGAAGATTTGTTTCAGGAAATCGTACTTCAGCTATGGCGGAGCTATGACTCTTTTAAAGGAAATTCAAAAATTTCAACATGGATGTACCGTGTAGCGCTCAATACTGCAATTACTCTTTTCAGAAAAAAAACCAAAAGCATACAAACCAATGAGCTGGACATCAATCATCGGGATTTTGTAGAAGATGATGATGAAAAACAACAGCAGATTTCACTCCTTTACACCGTTATAAAAACTTTACCCAATGTAGAACGAGCCATCGTGATGATGTATCTGGATGATTTACCATACAAAGATATTGCAGAAAATTTGGGGATTACCGAAGTCAATGCGCGTGTAAAAATGAACCGACTCAAAAAAGTCCTTAAAGAAAAAATGGAAAAACATGCCTGAATTTGATTTAGACAGCTTTAAAAAAACCTGGCAGGAACAGCCTGTACAGTCCAAATATGACCAAAATGAGATCCTGAAGATGCTCAATAAAAAATCGCGCAACTACATGAAGTATATTTTCTGGATCAGCGTGGCAGAGTTTTTATTTTTCAGTATTTTGGGATTGTTTTACATCGTTAAAAGCAATGATTCACAGAGTTTTCTTTCAATTTTAGAAAAAATGGGTGTTCAGAAAGATGTGGAACTCGAAACTAAGCTTGATAACATTTATTTATTGATCAAAATCCTAAGTCTTTTAGTAACCGGATTTTTTGTAGTGATATTTTATCTGAATTACAGAAAAATAAGAGTTGAAGAAGATCTGAAGAAATTTATCATAAGAATCATTACATTCAAAAAGACAGTAAATGCTTTTATCATTACCAATATTGGTTTGCTGATTGTTTTAATTCTGGTCTTAACGGGGTTTGTGTTTTATATCCTGAACACACAGCACATTGAGCTGAGCGGATCGGAATTTACCGGATTTATTGTTGGAATTATCGCAAGTACGGTTTTGTGTGTGATGCTGATCTGGATTTATTACAGACTCGTCTACGGAATCATTATGGGCAGATTGGATAAAAACCTGAAACAGCTTAAAGAAATTGAGTCTCAGGAAAACATCTGACAAAGAAATAGTTAATCAAAATTTTGAGGCGGCGTTTTATCGTCTTTCCCTCTGTTCATAATGACCAAACCTAAAGACAATCCTATAACACCGGCTCCGGCAATCATTAACGCTCTTTCCAGTTTATCGGCTTCATTATTTCCTAAATAATTCATCAAAAAAAGGATAGCAAAAGTGATTGCTGAAATGATAAGATGATTTTTTCCAAATAATTTCATTAGAGATTTATTTTAATTATTGATATAGAAGGATTTATTTCAAACGGTAGGAAATCATTATTCCGCCGCGATAAGGCAATATTTCTCCACTTCTGTTGTAACCGTTAGGTTTTTCGTCATATCTTTTGCCTGATATTCTGTCGTAACCCTTATAAAAATCCTGTGAAGAACCAACTGTTCCGTAAATGTCCATTCGCCAGTTTTCAGAAAGCTTAAATTGGTATCCGAGTGTAGCACCAAATAAAACAGAATAGCCTTTTTGGTAAAGATTTGATTTAATAAAAGTTACGCCCTCCTCATTTTTACTCGGGAAAGGCTCATCACTCCAGTAATTCCATTTCTGAAGTACAAAAGATGATGCCGCAATATTGGCTCCTACAAACCATCCCAGAAAAGCTTCTTTAAAATAATAACGTCCTTCCAAAGATAATGAATAATACTGAAGCTCATGTCCTGCAAAAGATTTCCATGGTGAAACCAATATATCACCCTGCATCGTAAATTTCTGATTCAGCTGATATTCCAAGCCTGCATTCACAATCCCAATCGGAATAAATAAAGCATTACCTTTTATATAAAGCTTTTTTTCTGAATTATCAACATTTTGAAAATCAGAGTTTTCCTGCGCCTGTATTTTAAAAACAGAAAGCAGTACAAAAAACAGAATAAAAAATTTAATCTTCATAGTTGTTTACTTACTTTATCTGGTTAAGAATACCTTGCGCCAAATCAGAATCTCTTCCGGTTCTTACAGCAATATCCTTCGACAGTTCGGCAAAGTTTTTAGCCAGATCCTTATTACCCAGACTAAGATAAATTTTTGCCAGAATATAGGTATTTTCGGAAGTTTCTCCTCTCATAACAGATTTCTCTGCCCATTCTGCTGCTTTTTTCAGTGATGATACATTTTTAATGTGATCAGAAAATATCCATGCTGCTTTTAATAATTCATTAGCATCAAAATCATCTGCATTTTTATAATACTCCAAAGCTGTTTTTTCATATTCCTTAAAATCGGCATTTTGTTCATAATACGCAAGCTTTGTCTGATTAAGTTTCAGTAATGCTGTCTCTTTCCCGACAAGAGGCTCTGCTGTTTTCAGAAAATAATCATCATTGATTTTTTTCTTCTTTTCATCAATAGATTCCTGCACTACTTTCGCCAGAACAAGCTGATTTTTAAAATCATTATAATTCTGTTCAGGAAAAAACTGCAGAACATCTGATTTTCTGTCTAAAAACGTTTTATAATTAGGATCTTCAGTAGATTTTAGGAAAAAAAGTAAATAGCCCACTTCATCTCTTGTAAGTGCTTCGCTTTTGGATTTGTTGGAAAAATATCTTTCAGAAGCTTTTTTGGCGAAATCAAAATCAGAATTGGAGTTGAGTTTCATAATACTGACCAAAAATGCGGGATCTTTTTCTCCCTTAGCAAACCTTTCTTTCAATGAACCCTTTTTATTGGCAGGAGAATCAATATTCTCAGCCATTGCCAGAAACATACCTTCCTCCATATATCCATAATTCTGAGAAACCAGTTCGCCGTCACCATTGAGAAACAGATAGGTAGGATAAGATCTTACGCCGTATTTGGCGGCAATTTCTCTTCCTTCCCCTTTTTCCATATCAATACGGGCGTTCACAAAATTTTTGTTGTAAAAATCACCAACAGATTTTTGAGGAAACACATTTTTTTCCATCATTTTACACGGACCACACCATGAAGCATATGCATCTACGAAAACAAGCTTATTTTCCTTTTTTGCTTTGGCAAGCATATCTTTGAACGGAATTTCTTCAAACTTAATTCCTTCTTGAGCCAATATAAGAACAGTAAAAAAAACAAATAATCCGGAGATTAATCTTTTCATTTCTAAATTATTTTAAAAAGCGAAGATACTTATTTTTGAATTGATATGAATAATGAGTAAATAAAGAATATTATGTAACTCAAAGAAAGCAAAAACCTCTGAAAATCAAATGACTTCAGAGGTTTTTTGTACCCAGGACCGGGATCGAACCGGTACTCCTAAGAACTGGTGTTTGAGACCAGCGCGTCTACCAATTCCGCCACCTGGGCTGCTGTAAATCGGTGTGCAAATATAGAAACTTTTTTTACTATTCAAAAACTTTTTATCTAATTTTCTTTAAAAAATAATCTCCAAACCATCGTAAGCAAGGGAAATCCCGTCAGGAAGTTCTTTATTTTCAACATCATGCAGCCCAAAATGATGACTGATATGCGTTAGAAATAATTTCTCAGGCTTAAGCTCTTCAAACAATTCTAATATATCCGGCAGAATAAAATGGGCAGGATGAGGATCAAATTTGCGTATGCAGTTTAAAATTAAAATATCCAAATTTTTAAGTTTCTCTTTTTCAGCTCCGGAAATAAAACCAGCATCGGTAATGTATGCAAGACTTTTAAACTTATACCCAAAAACAGGAATTTTGTAATGAGTAACCTCAACAGGCTGTATTTCTGTATCGGCTACGGTAAACTTTTCATTTTCTATTATGTGAAGATCAAATGCAGGAGCTCCGGGATATTTTTCATCTGCAAAAGCATACGGAAAACGGTTTTTTACCTCTCCTCCTACTCTTTTCATACAATACAGAGGCATATTTTCTCCGCTCCTGAAAATCAGCGGACGCATATCATCCAATCCGATAACGTGGTCGTTGTGTTCATGCGTAAGCAAAGCAGCATCAATATGATTTTCATGATTCAGAAGCATCTGCTGTCTGAAATCCGGACCGCAATCAATAAGGATCTTCTTATTTTCTTCGGTGGTTACCATCACCGAAGCCCGGAAACGACTGTCCTTCGGGTTTTCTGAAGTACAGACCTCGCAAGTGCAGCCAATTACCGGAACACCCTGTGAAGTGCCTGTTCCTAAAAATTTCAACTTCATTTCTTTTGAGGTTGTTTTAATTTTGGTAAATTTACGAAAAATTTAATGTCCTAATGTATCAGAAACTAACTCCTAAACAAAAAGCATTAACAATTAACTTAGATCCTACTATTTATGGTACTTTCGCAGAAATTGGAGCAGGACAGGAAACCGTTCGACACTTTTTTAGAGCTGGAGGAGCTTCGGGTACAATTGCAAAAGCAATGTCGGCTTACGACAAAGATTTCAGTGACGCTATTTACGGTAAAGAGGTAAAAAACAGATACGTTACCCAAAACCGCCTCAGAAAAATGCTTCGTTATGAAGTATCTCTTATTGAAGAAAGAATCTCGAGAGACAGCAATCCCGGAAGAAAATATTTTTCCTATGCCAATACCGTTACCACCATCAATTTTGATAAAACAGTAAAAGGTCATGGCTGGGTAGGAATCCGTTTTCAGGTTAAGGAAAATGAGGATTACAACGAAATCGTTATTCATGTAAAGTTTAAAGAAAATGACGCCACTCTGCAGCAGGAAACTCTGGGAAATCTTGGGGTAAATCTTATTTTCGGCGCTTTTACCTATTACGACAACCCAAGAAGACTCATTGAGTCTCTTTACGACGATATCGCAACAGATAATCTGGAGATTGATATGATTGACTTTAGCGGACCGGCGTTTGCTTACGTTGACAACAGGCTGATGTCTTTACAGCTCGTTAAAAATAATATGACCGATGCTGTAATTTTCAATTCTGAAGGCAATAACATGCTTCCGGCAGATATTTTATACAAAAAAAATATTTTTGCGGTACGAGGAAGCTTCAGACCCGTTACAAAGGTAAATATCGATATGCTGCGCAACGGTATGGATATGTTTCTGAAAGATGCTATCTGCACTCAGGAAGAAACCGAAATCCTGATAGAAATTACCATTTCCAATCTAAGAGCAGACGGAGACATTGACGAAAGAGATTTCCTTGACCGCGTGGATGTTTTGGGAAAACTGGGCTACACGGTCATTATTTCAAATTTTTCTGAATATTACAGACTGATAGATTATTTTTCACATTACACCAACGGCGATATTGGCGTTGCAATGGGGGTAAACAATCTACTGATGGTGTTTGATGAGAAATATTACAAAGATCTTTCAGGAGGCATTCTGGAAGCATTCGGAAAGTTTTTCCGAAACGGAATGAGAGTTTATCTCTATCCTTATAAGGATCCCGAAACACATGAGCTTCTGGATTCTTCTAATCTGAAAGTAGAAGAAAACCTGAAAGAGCTGTACAAATATTTCAAACTCAACAACCGTATTGTAGATATTAAAAATTATAATCCGCAGTTTCTGGAGATTTATTCGCGGGAAATTCTCAGAAAAATCTCATGCAATATGAACGGATGGGAAAATCAGGTTCCGGAGGGTGTTGCAGAAATGATTAAAGAAAGAGGAATGTTCGGTTTTAAAAACGAACTGTCCCTTAAACAGTTTTCATAAAAATTATAAAAATGTCTGAATTAAAAAAAAGACTTTCATCTATTCTGGAAAGTCCGAAGCATAATACTGAAGAAAAACTTCAGAAAGTTTGTCATTTACTGGATCAGGAAATTTCCTACTTCAACTGGACGGGATTTTATTTCAAAAATGGAGATAAAAACGAGCTTAAATTAGGTCCTTATGTAGGCGCCGAAACCGATCACACCATTATTCCTTACGGAAAAGGAATCTGCGGACAGGTAGCTGTTTCCAATGAAACATTTGTAGTTCCTGATGTACATTTGCAGGATAATTATCTAAGCTGCTCTATTGATACAAAAGCGGAAATTGTAGTTCCGATTTTCAAGAATGGAGAAAATATCGGTCAGATAGATATTGATTCGCATACTTTAGATCCTTTCACAAAAGAAGATTTAGAACTGTTGGAATGGCTTTGTAAAGAAGTTTCAAAGATTTTGTAATTTATTTTCATTTCCTTCTAAAAATAAATGAAGCGGCAGAAAGATAATTTCTGCCGCTTTTGTTTAGTTATTTTTAAGCTGTAAAAAAAGAGATTC
>VFQP010000633.1_pt1 | contig 60941 bp, 55 predicted proteins | sample 3512351 | NCBI WGS metagenome assembly VFQP01 (sample SAMN10412372, study PRJNA504923) | tailings metagenome | isolation source: Relicate 1 Philex TSF1 revegetated site | place: Philippines: Tuba, Benguet | collected 2017-08-29 | reverse complement strand
GGGGCGACCGGCTTTGGCCGTTTGAACTCGTATGCCTGGCGATTGAAGATCTGGCATGACAGTATCGCGTGGATGACGCCGGCTCATTACCTTGGAGGCTATGGACTAGCTGCATTTGTGCATCACTCTATGGACTTTGGTATGGCAAATGCTTTTCAAAAAGCCACCTTTGAAATCAATGCGCATAACATCGTTATTCAAACTTTTTTTAATTTGGGATTGTTAGGGTTGTTATCCTTTATATATCTTATCTATACCCCTTGCAGAGCCCTTTTTAATTTGTATCTCCACAATAAGTTATTAGCGGTCACTGCGTTTGTTGTCTTTGTCCAGTTCCTGATGCAGGGCTACTCTGACAATATCTGGGATTATTTGATTTTCGAGTGGTATTTCTGGTTCTTTATCGGTATAACTCTGGCTTACGCTGGGATAGTCCGAGATAAAATACTAGTGGAGCAAACGAGTTTAACTAATGACAGATAACGATTTTGACGAGGATTTGAAACGCTATCCTCCTCGGCCATTTTTTAAAGAACAATCTATCTGGGCGATTAAACTTTATCGCTGGGGCAGATGCCTGGATCAGCAAGAAAACGGCTTTTTAAAAAAGCTGAAACTCTATGTTTACTGGTTCAGCTTTAGAGTGGTAGAAACTTTAACTGGCATAAGTCTGCCTAAAAGCGCAGAGATTGGGCCTGGGTTGAGAATCTGGCATTTTGGAAATATCTTCATTAATTCCGGTTGTACTATCGGGCATCATTGCACCTTGAGACAGGGTGTTACGATTGGAAACAGACATGAGGATGGCCCATTGCCAGTCATAGGTAATCATGTCGAAATCGGTGCATACGCCCAAATCCTTGGCGGAGTGCGGATTGGCGATAATGTAAAGATAGGAGCAATGTCTGTGGTCTTATGTGATGTCCCTTCTGGAGCAACAGCTGTAGGCATTCCCGCCAAAATTATTCAGACAACCCATTAAAAAATAAAAGAAGCAATGCGAATCAGTTATTTCACTAGCAGTTATCCCCGAGCCACAGATACGTTCATTCAAAGAGAAGTAGCCGGTCTTAGGGAAGCCGGACACGAAGTATTCACCAGTGCCTTGCGAAAGCCTGAAGGTGCGAATAATGTCAGTGAACTGATTCGTAGCGAGCGTGAAAACACTGCTTATTTTTTGCCGGCAAATGTTTTAGCATTAATCACCCTGAATATAACCACATTATTTAAAACACCGGCTACTTACTTTAAAACATTATGCCTGGCTTTCAGAACAAGGAAGCCTGGCATCAAGGGTACGTTGTATCAGCTTTTTTATTTTCAAGAAGCTTTATTACTTTCAAACTATCTGATCAGAAATAAAATCCAGCATATACATAATCACTTCGGGGATAGTAGTGGCGCGGTGACCATGCTGGCAAGCCAGCTAAGCGGAGTCGGGTACAGCATCACTTTTCATGGTCCGCACATTTTCTTTGAACCTACGTTATTGGCGTTGCGTGAAAAGGTCAGATTCGCAAAATTTATTGTCTGCATCAGTAATTATTGCAGAAGCCAGATGATGCTTTTTTCGGATGCTGAAGACTGGCACAAATTACATATCGTTCACTGTGGTGTTGATGTCGCTGCTTACTCTACTGGCGAACCCTTACCGAAAATCCTGGTAAACGATGCGTTTAAATTGCTTTATGTCGGGCGGCTTGCGGCTGAAAAAGGTGTCCCGGTCTTATTAAACAGTCTGATCGCACTGAAAAACGAGGGATACAATTTTCACCTTACATTGCTTGGGGATGGCCCTGAGCGCACTGATCTTAAACATAAGGTGAAGCAGCATGGACTGCAGGAGCATGTGTATTTCGGAGGCTTTGCCAGCCAAGAAACAGTGAGGAAAACACTGCAAAACAGTGATGTGTTTATTCTGCCCAGTTTCGCTGAAGGCGTCCCGGTGTCCCTGATGGAAGCGATGGCTTGTGGCGTTCCGGTTATTGGAACCAATGTAGGCGGGGTCACCGAACTGATACAGCATGGCGTATCGGGGCTGGTGGTTTCTCCCTCGGATGAAGTTTCACTCAAACAAGCGATCGTGAGTTACATCGAAAATGAGCAGTTACGTGAAAATGTGAAGCGCGAAGCAAGGCAAACTATAGAGGCGCAATTCAATTTAAACCTTGAAATAGCGAAATTAGGAAAATTGATCGAAAAATATCAGGAAAGCTAAATGATTGGTTACCTTAAAGATGCGGATACACTGGCTCTTGAAAGCTTCCCTGTTTGCATCATAGGCGCCGGTGCAGCTGGCATCAGTCTAGCCGTCAAGCTTTCCCGGCTAGGGCAGCGTGTCTTGTTGGTCGAAGGGGGAGGGTGGAACGAGACCCCCGATATTCTGGATGCCTATGTCGGAAAGGCCACATCCCCACATCCGCAAACGACAGAGTTCAGGTATCAGCGTTTTGGCGGAACGACCCATCTTTGGGGCGGACGTTGTGTACCTTTCGATAGCCATGACTTTGAAAAAAGAGATCATGTGCCGGAAAGCGGGTGGCCAGCAGGTGCAGCGGATATTGCGAGCTATTATCCTGAGGCGCTGGATTTTTGTGATGCCGGCAATAATGACTTTGCGATTTCAGCATTCGGGCCTAAAACAAAACCCATCTTCAGTGAGATCACGCATTTAACGCCTGACTTGAACGAATATATAGAGCGCTATAGCCTGCCTACGGATTTCGGCAAGAAATTCCGTCAGGAACTAACAGCCTCCAAGCAAGTTCAGGTATTGCTGCAGACACGCTGTATCAGCCTCAACTGCCTGCAGGAAGATCCGGGTAAGATAGCATCTGTCACCCTGCATGATGGAAACCAGCCTGTTACATTAAAAGTAAATCAAGTCGTGCTGGCGGGAGGATGTATCGATGTCACCCGCCTGATGCTTGCCAGCCGCCAGAAAAATCCCGCCTGGAGTTATATGGATGCCAGCCTGGGGAAATATTACGCATGTCACTATGATTTGATATTTGGCGCTTTACGCTTTCAGGGCGAAAAACCTGTGTTTGATTTTCAGAAAACCTTAGAAGGTGTCTATGCCAGACGCAAGTTACAGTTTTCTCCACAGTTTCAAGCACAACATGGTTTATTGAATGCAGCCTTTCGCTTGCATTTTCCTGCCTATGCAGATCCTTCCCATGGCAGTGGCGTCCTATCAACGATTTATCTTGCAAAATCGATTCTTAAACCCGAATACCAGACAATTTTGAACCATGGCACGAATCAAACTGACCAAAATCGTCAATTCTTAAAGCATGTCAGGAATGTTTTCCTAGATATTGGGTCGGTTGCAGCATTCACATATCAATGGTTATTCAAAATAAAACTCGCCAAAAGAAAGGTGCCCTATACTCTAATTGCCAATAGGAATGGAACGTATCCCCTTGAATTTAATAGTGAACAGGTTCAAGACATCAACAACCGCATAGAGTTACTGGATGAAGTAGACCGGTTCGGCATGCCCAGGGTGAGCATCCATTGGAAACTCACTGGCCTGGATATTGCTTCTGGAATTAAGTACTTTAATCTGCTCAAGGAATTATTTGAAAAAACCAGGTCTTGCCGACTTGAGTTTGATCAAAATGAGTTGGAGAAAAGTATGAAAAATGCTTTACCAGTAGGCGGCCATCACATGGGAACGACTAGGATGGGTAACAATCCAAGTGAAAGTGTGGTTGATGCGAATTGCAAAGTTCACGGTATTTCGAATTTACATATCGCTAGCTCCTCAGTCTTTACCACTAACAGTCATGCAAATCCTACCCTCACTATTGTTGCGTTGGCTTTGCGGCTGGCAGATCATTTAAATCGAACTGTTGCTCTAAAGGAGTAAATGATGACGGGATTAACAAAAGGGCGCTTGATGATTCCAGCGTCCTTATTTTCTATTTCTCTATGTATATCAATGGCAGCGTGTGCTGCGGATCCAAACGTAAGAACTGCCCCAGCTAAGAATCTTAGTCAGACAGGTCAGACAGACCCAAATCGATACACAAAGCCATTTGAAGAAAACTCATTATGGAAAAGTCGTCCGGTGTCCCCTACATTCTCAAATTATGTGATTCCGACATCTGCCTATAATCCTAATATTCATCAAGGCACGCTCTCTTCAGGATGTTTTTATGCAGATAACAACAATCCTCCGGTAACCGTGAAGCTCAATCCTGGCCAAAAAGGGGTGTATGACGCCGATGCGGAGGCCTATTTGCCAGAGGTCACAATCCCTCACTGGCCAGCTGACGTGGTTCCTGCTTCTGGCGGTGATGGCCATGCTGACATATTTGATGTCTCTCAAGGTGTTGTACATTCCTTCTGGAAACTGCGTAACAACAATGGTAAATGGACAGCGAATCTTTATGCATGGACGCCTATGAATGGTAGTGGCTGGCCTGATCCGGCACATTATTACCATGGAGCAAGGGCTGTAGGTGTACCTGCCTGTGCTGGCATCATCCGCAAGCATGAGTACGAGAGTGCTGATACTGTATATCCACATGCCCTGGCCATGTCTCTTGATAAGAGCAGTTTGGCAAAAGACTATGTGTTTCCGGCAACATCTGCAGATGTGACGAGCAAATTAAACAGAGGTCAGATTCCTGAGGGCGCTTTAGTAATGCTACCTCCTGATTTTGATGCCTCCCAGCTTAAAACGCCTGAACTGGTAAAGATCGCGAATACTTTAAAAACCTATGGTGCTTACATTGTTGATAGAAATGATGGTACGCCCTTTATTATCTATGTTGAGAATGGATCTGGTCTTAACTTGAATAAAAATGGCTATAACATGCAGGCAGTCAAGGAGCTTCATTTAATCAGACAATCACTTCGGATGGTGACTTCAGTAAAGTCATGGGTTAATGAAGCTGGCAATCCTTTTACACCGGAAAAAAATCTTAACATCCTGTCGATGCGTGGACCCTGGTGCACTTACAAGGGATCAACTTGTATCAAGGATGGACCATTAATGGGTAAATTTGATACCTGGAAACAAGCGGTTGTTTTTGGTCCGGCAACTGCTCCGTTGAGCCAGGCCAATCCATCCGGCCGCTTTATTAGCCAGGTAGAATGGGCTAAACCCAAGGTTGGAGAGAAATTTAAACTGACTGCAGTCACCACTGGCGGTGGCAAATTAAGATTGATCATTCGTGACAAAAAATGGAATACCAAGATTGATAGCTTAAATCTTGAAAATAACCAGTCTATCACTTTTGCCTGGCCTGACGGTGAACTGGTGAGTTATTTGTATGCCACCAGTGGCGTGGGTAAGGGTTCAACTGTAAGTGGCACACTAGTGCGTGTTAAGTAACAAAGATTGAGCTACAATCAAGGCTAACCTTTGTGAAGTCGCGAATGTATGATGATTGTAGTTGAAGTCCTTTACTGGGGATTGCTGGTTGTACTGGCAATCCCCGTTTTGACGTTTTGTTTGCAGATATTGATAGCTGTTCTTCCTGGATACAGGAAGCAAAAAATAAATGTTCAATCTGCTACGGTTGCATTGCTTATCCCGGCACACAATGAGGCTGCCGGAATAAGTGACACTCTCATATCCATCAAAAAAGCAGCTACGCCTGCTACCCGCATTGTAGTCATTGCAGATAATTGCAGTGACAATACCGCCGATATTGCCAGAAACCATGGGGCTGAAGTCATAGAAAGAGCGCATGAGACCTTACGCGGTAAAGGGTATGCATTAGATTTCGGCATTCAGTATCTACAAACCCAGCCGCCGGAAGTCATGATTGTATTTGATGCTGACTGTGTGGTTTATGCCGATACTATCAACGCGCTTGTCCAGGCTGTTGTCACCGGCAAACGTGCCGTGCAGGCGCTATACCTGATTCAGGCAAAACCCAATTCCCCCGTTAAAACCAAACTTGCAGAATTTGCTTATGTGGTAAAAAGCTGGACCCGTCCATTAGGCTTTCATCGTTTAGGCCTACCTATGCAATTAATGGGTTCAGGAATGGCTTTTCCATGGGCGCATGTAAAAGACGCCAATCTTGCCAAGGGTTATATCGTTGAAGATATGAAACTGGGTATAGAGCTGGCCGAGCAACAGCTGGCCCCGAAATTCTGCCCGGAAGCATACGTCACCAGTGAATTTCCGCTGAATGACGAAGGGGCAGCGTCACAGCGTAAAAGATGGGAGCATGGGCATATTGCAATGATCCTTAAGGAAGGGTTGCCACTGTTATTCAAAGGAATCCGCTCGCTTAACCTTGAGATGATTGCAATGGCATTGGATTTATGTGTTCCGCCTGTTGCATTACTCTTCCTGATCAGTGCTATGTTTGCGATTATTTCCGCAATCCTCATGTATGCGACAGCTGCTTATTTGCCTTGGGCTTACGGCGGCATACAGTTCCTGTTACTTTCCCTGTTCGTCATGATCTCATGGCTAAAACACGGCTCCAAAATATTACCGTTCACCGAGCTGCTAACTTATGCACCCGTATATGCTTTTGGAAAAATCCGTCTGTATGCAAAGTTTTTTGTGAATCGCCAGACCGAATGGGTTAAGTCCAAAAGAGACTAATGCGGTTTATCTACGATATCAGCACCCTATACCTCAATGAGTACTACAATAAAGAGGATTGACCAGTTAGAGAGTCTGCGCGGTATCGCTGCATTAGTCGTAGTTCTATATCATGTTCCTGCATGGAATCCCAGCATACATAACATTATCATCATCAGGAGCGGATTCATGATGGTGGATCTTTTTTTCGTATTATCAGGATTTGTTATTTGTACTGCTTATGCGCAGAGAATCATCACTGTAAAGGAGTTAGCGAAGTTCCAGTTTCTAAGGTTGGGGCGCCTGTACCCGGTGCACTTGCTTTTTCTGATACTGTTTTTAGGTATCGAATTCTTAAAATACCTTTTGCAGAATCATTTCGGTGTTGCCAGCTTAAGCAGGCAGCCGTTTGATGAAAATAACTTTGCAGCCTTTCTGCGGGATCTTTTTATGATCAAAGCTTTTTGGCCTAACGAGCAAGCAATCACCTTTAACAGCCCGGCGTGGTCTATCAGCGCGGAGTTCTACACCTATTTGATATTTGGTGTCATTGCGCTCAATTTTGCCAGGTTAAAGAATTACATCTTTACTTTTCTGGGAGTGGCGGCCACTGTCATACTGTTTGCCTATCGTCCGGAACATTATGACTTTATGCTTAGATGCATTGCCGGTTTTTTTATAGGATGCATGCTTGCTACCGGTATTCAATCCCTCAGAAATAAAATGACACTGAATCCGATCTGGATACCCATCAGTTTTCTCTTGATAGTACTTTTTATGACCTTGGGACATGACGCACAAACAATAAAAGTACTTATTTATCCTTTAACAGCTTTATTGATAGCGGCCATGCTCCTCTCGCGGGAACATTTTTGGAAGCGTATTTTTTTACACCCGGCACTTGTATGGTTAGGGACGATTTCGTTTTCGTTATATATGTCGCATGGTTTCGTGCTGTGGTTTTACCAGCAGGTGATAAGAGTGTTATTTCGTCCCCCCGAAGTCATCGTTAAAGGATTATCCACTCCGCAATTCGAATTTCCATTAGCATTGGCACTGGTTATTGGATTCCTGACGACATGCCTGTTGGTAGCGGAATTGACATATCGGCTTGTAGAAAAACCATTTCGTGAAAGATCACGGGCAATGGTCAAGGTCTGATAATAAAAGATTAATAATTATTTAAGATAAGAAGTTTTTATGAAATATACCCCGGAACTGGATGGTATCAGGGCACTGTCCATTTTACTTGTAATGATTTCCCATGCCGGGATGGGACATATTGTTCCTGGTGGCTTTGGGGTAACGATTTTCTTTTTTATCAGCGGATATTTAATTACCTCTTTGCTCATTGCCGAGTTTGAGAAAAATAAACACATCGACCTGAAAAAATTCTATATACGCAGGTTCTGGAGATTATTACCGCCGGCGATCTATTTCGTGCTGCTTTCCAGCCTGCTGGTGCTATACATAAATCATTCAGTAAAAATTACTGAGATCCTGGCCGCCTTATTTTATTTCGCTAACTACTATAAGATTTTTATACATTTTACGAATGTTGACGGGCTATTGTCCCCATTCAATATCCTGTGGAGCCTGGCTTTGGAGGAACACTTTTATATCCTGTTTGCACCCTTGCTGGCACTGACCTACCGCTCAGACAAATATTACCGGGTTATCCTTTTATTTCTAGTTTTACCGCTTGTGATACGTTTGGCGTATGCATTGGTTTTCGCAGATACTTTGCATGAAGGTGGCTACACATATTCGGCGACTGAAGCCAGGATAGACTCCATCGCTTTCGGGTGTTTCATGGCTTATCAATGCCACAAGGTTGGATTAAAAGAGGGACTGATGAACCATGTTCTCAACACAAGATATTTTTTTGCAGGGTGTATCGCGATTATTGCTTCGCTTTTGATTCGTGATTTATTCTTCAGAGAGACTTTCAGGTACAGCCTGCAGAACATCGGTTTGTTTCTGATACTGTCAAATGTTCTGTTTAATCATGCTGGCTTATACTCAAGATTAAGACAGTTTTTGAGTACAAAACCGCTGGTGTATGTCGGTAAACTTAGTTACTCGCTGTATCTGCAACATTGGCTTTCATTGACGATTGTTTCCTACTTTTTAGGGATCGACAGGTTATCCCTGACTTGGCAGCTATGCTTTTGGAGCTTGAGCATATTCACTACCATGATTTCTTATTATGTGATTGAACAACCAACGCTTGCACTCAGAAGGAAGTATGGTTCGAACGTGTAAGGCTTGCAAAACCAATCAGTTCGGAAAGAAGCTAAGTTGAACCCTAGGCAGCATTTTAGCTTCTTTCAGATTTTTGCGTCTCTAAGATATATTCAACAAATAAAGAAATACCGGCATCAGCTCTTTTGCAACCAGCTGACCGAGTCTGCCAGACTTTTCTCGTATGTGGTGAAGTTGAGGTGTGCTGAGGCTTTCTGAGAATCCAGAAAGATCTGTTGCCTGAACAGCCTGACCAAAGAGGGCGGTAGCGGTTCCGGAAGCTTGGCCGACAGGTTTTTCAAACCGGCTTTATCAAATATTTTTTGCCCGATCTTGATAGCCGGACTAAACGCTTTAGAGTCGAGTTTAAGCTGTTGCGGGTGAATACGCTTTACCGGTGTGGCACCAATGGCTTGTGCCAGATCGGTAAAATACTGGTTCCAGCGAGGACTATCCGGGGCAGCCAGATTAAAGTACTGTATCTCACCTGCGCCCAGGTTACTTTCCAGGCCAATGTGGATAGCTTTTACCACATCATCCACATGTACTAAATTACTCCAGCCATCTCCAGCGCTACCCAAATCTCCTAGTCTATAGGCTTCAAGGAGGTTGGCAATTCTTTCCACCCATTGCACACTGCCTGGGCCATGAATACAACCAGGCCTGAGCACAATCACTTTGCCACCGGCATTTGCGTATGCCTGCATATGCTTTTCAGCTTCCACTTTTGCCGCAGCGTACCAGTTGTACGAAGGGTCAAAAGGCGATGTTTCTGTGATCACTCCCTCGCTGGCACCATATACAGACATGGTACTCAGGTGCACTATCGTTGGTTTACCTGCGACAAGCGCTGCTTGTGTCAATATTTGCGCACCGGAAGCAATCGAATCCTTGCTGCCTGCGACACAATTAACAACAGCATCCACTTGTTGTAGCTGCTTTGTAAGCTCTCCCTGGTTCATGCTGTCAAGCACGATATGGTTAGCGACATTGCTGCGCATTCTTCCCCTGGAAGCAGCAATAGAAGTGATATTGGCGTCTTGCAAAAATGCATGCAGGCGGCTGCCCACGTGGCCGGTAGCGCCCAGGATTAGAACTTTCATAAATAGTCTTTCACTTAATGATTGAATGTATGGATTGTCCGGCACCCAGCGACTCGGCGATATGATCTGCCAAACGCAAGCTTAAAGCCGCAATGGTCAGGGTAGGGTTGGCCTGGCTACTGGTGGCAAACACAGCCGCACTGGCTATGAATAAATTGTCGACGGTATGTACTTTACAATGGGCATCGACTACAGAGCTTGCTGGGTCACTGCCCATGCGCGCAGTGCCTATATGATGACCGCCATAAGCACCGAACCTGGTGAGGTCCTCTTCCAGCAGTTCATCATTGAATTCAAAGGTTGCAAGACCGCTTGCGTTTATTTCGCTTGTAAACAGCTTGAGCGAACGGCGCACGGACTCGATATCTTCAGGCAGGTATTTCCAGTCGATCCTGATTTTGCGCATGCCTAAAGCATCTGTTTCATCAGTCAGCGTCAGGCGGCTGTCAGGGTTAGGGTATTGCTCACTATGGATTTCAAAAGTGAACTGATTACTTTTGTTATTCAAAATAACCGATGGAAATTTGCGTTTAGCCAGAGTACGCCTAGTGATCCAATGATATAAAAACTTAATAGTATCAACAGGATCCAGGATGATGTTTGCAAAATGCTTTAGGTAAATGCCGAGTGATGACTGGCCATCTTTCAGGCGTTTTCCATATTCATAACTGATAAAATTCTTAGCCAGGAACAAACCGGATAACACCCCGATTTTATGTGAAGGATCCACTATCTTGGGAAAGTGTAATCGGGCGACCATATTGCCTGCGCCAATTTTTTTCTGAGTGTCGGCAGTCAGAGCGAAACGGCGCCTGCAATATATGCCCTCCGGTGAAACTTCATAGCCATGGCGCACGTTACTGGGCGCGCCGTGTACCGTGAGTTTGCCTAAATTTCCTGCAATATGACACTGATAAAAACGGCCCACAATATCGTGTTCGTTACCAATGCCATGTTTGGCTACATCATTTGAAGCTAACAGCAAACGCGTCGTTTCAATTCCGCCGGTGGCCAAAATAACTTTTTTTGCGCTGACGGAAGCTTTCACGCCTTTAAGGCTGGCTATATCGAGATGGTTAACGTGATTGCCTTGTTCGTTGAGCCTGATAGCTGTGCAATTGGCACCCAGCAATACTTCTACATCTGCTGCTAATGCCAGCCGGTGTTTATATCGCTCTCCCAGGTTGGTTGGGCAGGAAAATCGCTCAAGGTTGTTAGTCTTCAGGATGTCGCTCTTGAACCCTTTGATTGCCGCCTGGTGCTCAGTATCAAACACCTTATCTGCATCGTATTCGTAAATGCCGGCCTCCAGCAGATAATTTGCCAGTGGATAATATGGAGCAAGGTCCTCATAGGTAATTGGCCAGCCGCTATGAGGGACATAATCCCTTTGCTCAAAGTCTATAGGATCAAACGGCATGCAGCGGCCACCCCAGATGGTTGTAGATCCGCCAAATCTTCTTTGCCTGTATTTATCCGGTGGACTATGTAATTTCTCATCCACAACCTCGCCCTGATATAAATCCTGGCTACTTTCATCCACCCATTCAAAACCGGATTCAAGTAATAGTATTTTCAAGCCCCGCCCGGAGAGGGATAAAGCAAGAGAAATGCCGGCAGCCCCTGCACCAACGATACAAACATCAGCATTAATAATTGAACCGGGGGTGAGGTGATTTAAATCGCTAATCATATTTTTCTTGCATCACTTAAAAAAATTCACAAATACGCGTTATTATTGAAGCTGTAGATGAGGTGTAAGCAGTGGCGTTATCGCTGGAATAGGTTAAATGTCTTATATCGCATAATCCTTATTGGGTTATACCATATCACACCGGTTCTTTTTTTATTCACATACGATTGAAAAATAACCATAAGATTTACGTAAGCATACGTAATAATCAAAAAAATAATTAACCTTGATTTTCAGGCCGTGTATGTCAAATACCATAGAAATGTTTGGAATCACTATTCACAAGTTTTCAATGAATGGTGCTGTAGATGTATTGCAGGAGTGGCTGCAGTTCGGGGACAATGACTGTAAATATGTTGTGACACCAAATGTTGATCATATCGTTCAGCTTGAAAGAAATACAGGACTAAAGCAGGCCTACGACCATGCTGCCATGGTGGTGGCTGATGGCAAGCCAGTAGTGCTTGCTTCAAAATTGCTTGGCAAGGCCCTGCCAGAAACTGTCCCGGGTAGTGACCTGGTTCCTAACATTTTTACCCGCTTCCAGCAAAATAACCTGCCACTTAAAGTCTACCTGCTAGGGGCCATGCCCGGAGTGGGTGAGGTTGCTGCCGCCAATATCAAAGCGCAATGGCCCATGGTTGATGTGGTCGGCATTTTAAGCCCTGATTTCGGCTTCGAAAAAGACAGTGAATATTGTGATCGCATATGCAAATCAGTAGCAGATTCAAATGCTGATCTGCTCGTTATCGGGTTAGGCGCTCCCAAGCAGGAGATATGGGTTGAAAAGCATGCGCATAAACTACCGGTCAAAGTAGCTTTGTGTGTGGGTGCAACCATAGACTTTCTGGCCGGGAATAAACCCCGGGCACCCATATGGATGCGTAAAGTAGGCTTGGAGTGGCTGCACAGGATGTGCTCAGAGCCAAAGCGGCTGGTGAAAAGATATATGGTCGGTGCGATTACTTTCCCTAAACTGTTCATCAAAGAATGGTTCAGGAAATAAGTCGCGTCGCGCAAAAAGATCAAGTTTAAAATTGAAGGAGCCTCTGTGAAAATTGCAATTGCTGGTACAGGTTATGTTGGATTGTCATTGGCCGTTTTATTGGCGCAGAAAAACGAAGTGGTTGCCCTGGATATCGTGCCAGAAAAGGTAGCCATGCTTAACCAGAAAAAGTCCCCGATCGTCGATCATGAAATTGAGGACTTTCTGGCAAACAAGCAGTTAAACTTCAAGGCGACAACAGATAAAAACGAGGCGTATCAAAATGCCGAATTCGTGGTGATCGCTACGCCGACAGACTACGACCCGGATACCAATTACTTCAACACGAAATCCGTGGAAGCCGTGATCAAGGATGTCGTGGCAATCAACCCTAATGCGGTGATGGTCATCAAGTCGACCATTCCAGTCGGATACACTGAAAAAATCCGTTCTGAGCTAAATTGCCCGAACCTTATATTCTCCCCGGAGTTTTTACGAGAAGGCAAAGCGCTTTACGATAACCTGTATCCGTCACGGATTGTCGTGGGTGAAGTTTCTGACAGGGCACAGAAGTTTGCCAACCTGCTTAAGGACAACTGCCTTAAACCGGACGTACCGGTACTTCTGACCAATAGCTCAGAAGCGGAAGCGATCAAACTGTTTGCAAACACTTTCCTCGCCATGCGAGTAGCCTACTTTAATGAACTGGATACCTATGCCGAGTCGCACGGATTGAATACGCGCCAGATCATTGAAGGCGTCTGCATGGATCCCCGCATCGGCAATCACTATAACAACCCTTCATTCGGTTATGGTGGCTATTGCCTGCCAAAAGATACCAAGCAATTATTGGCTAACTATTCGCAAGTCCCTCAAAATCTGATTAACGCGATTGTCGACGCCAACACGACACGTAAAGACTTCGTGGCAATGAGCGTCATCAAGAAAAATCCGAAAGTAGTCGGCATTTACCGTCTAATTATGAAAGCGGGTTCAGACAATTTCAGGGCATCGTCGATCCAGGGAATCATGAAGCGGATCAAGGCGCGGGGTATCGAGGTAGTAGTGTACGAACCTGTGCTACAGGAAGATGATTTTTTTAAATCGCGTGTGATTAAAGACCTTGAAGAGTTTAAGCAGATTTCGGATGTGATTATCGCTAACCGGCAGGCCAAGGAACTGGCCGATGTTGCAGACAAGGTATATACACGAGACTTATTCGGTAATGATTAAAAATAGCTCGAAATTGATTATAAAAGCCCTCGTCTATTATGTCTGCTGATTTAATCCATAAATCAAAAACAGGCGTAATGGCTCTGATCACAGGGCAAATTACCAGATTCGCCATCCAGATTGTCAGCATTGTTGTGATGGCGAGGCTGCTTTCTCCATCCGATTATGGTTTGACAGCGATAGTCCTGGCTATTGTAAGTCTGGGGGAGATCGTAAGGGACTTTGGTTTGTCCACAGCGGCGGTGCAGGCTGAGTCACTGAGCCAAGCAGAAAAAAGTAACTTATTCTGGATCAATACACTCATTGGCACCATCCTGGCAGTCGTTCTTTTTTCCGGAAGTTACCTGATTGCGTCTTTTTATAATGATGACAGGTTAATACTGATATCTCAGTTACTCGCAGTCAACTTTATCATCAATGGGTTAGCCACCCAGTATAGGGCCGGATTAAATAGAGACCTGAATTTCAAGGCAATTGCTTTTTCAGAGTCTTTTGCCCAGTTTGTTAGTACCTCGGTAGCATTGGTGTTGGCGTTCAATAACGCGGGTTACTGGGCTATTGTGGTTCAGCAGCTGACTAATTTTGCATTGATACTGGTTTTATTTATCTACTTCCATAGATGGCTACCCAGTTTGCCATCCTTGAAAACCAATATTTCCCATTTGTACTCCTTCGGGATGAACCTTCTGGGTACCCAATTAGTCGGCCAGATCACCAGGTCGCTAGATACTTTCATCATCGGCAAGGTTTTCGGCGCCGAAATTTTAGGCATCTATAACCGGGCGCAACAAATAGTGTTCATTACATTGAATCAGATTAATGCACCTTCCACTACATTGGCGGTGCCGGTTCTGTCAAAATTAAGGAATGATGTACAAGAATATTACCGTTTCCTGAATTATGGCCAATCCGTGCTGTTACAAGCGGTGTCTTTTATATTTTGCCTGCTGGCGATTAACGCCCATTGGGTTGTAAATCTGGTTTTGGGAGAAAAGTGGTTTGCTGCCATCAAACTGGTGCAGTTGTTGTGTATCGCAGCGATTTTTCAAGTGGCCTCTTATTCTCATTACTGGATATGCCTGTCCAGAAACTTAATGAGTGAGCGATTCAAATTCACACTTTACACCCGGCCTTTATTCGCAGCCTTTATCCTAGTGGGTGCTTTGTGGGATGTTTATACGGTTGCGATAGGTTTATCCGTAAGTTTCCTGGTCACCTGGCTCTGGTCAAACAGATTCCTGTCGCAAAATCAAATACTTACTAAAGAACTGACGGCTAGCGCACTGACTATATGTTTTTCTTATGTGCTCCTGATCATTCTATGTATGTGTTTCGATCATTATGTGCATTTAGACGTTGTGCTCAAATTCGTGCTGGTTAATCTGATTTTTATACTTATTCTTGGCTTTTTGTTTATGTTATCGTCCGAGTTCAAGACTTCGGTGTTGAATATATTCAGACTTAAAAAGTTACAGCGTATCAAAAACATATAAGTCTAACTTTTAAAGGGATTTACTATTTTGAGCACTTGGGAAATTTTAGTCGTTAGCCTTCCTAAAGATACTGATCGGCGTGCCAGAGTCGCCGATATGTTTAATGGCACCGACTTTAAGTGGCAGTTTATCTATGCCGATGAGCAGGAAAGGCAACAGCTTGATTATCAAGAAAAAATGGCTATCAACCACAGAGGCCGGGTACTGCTGACCGGAGAGCTTGGCTGCTATGCGAGTCATTTGAAATGCTGGAATTATTTGAGTGCCCGCAAGGATCTGGATTATGTTCTGGTGATGGAAGATGACGTCCTACTGGATAAGGATTTTGACTTTGGCAGAATGGTGAAATTCATGCAGCATTCTGAGATAGGTTATTTAAGGCTTTATTCCAGGTCGATGACAGGTGTGGTGTTGCTGGGAAATATCGATCACCGGCGCGTGTACAGATTCAGGCACAATGCATTCGGCACCCAGTGCTACTTCATATCAAGAGCGGGTGCAGATAAAATGATCGCAGCTTCCAGAAAAGGGATTTACAGGCCGGTTGATGATGAGATGGACAGATTCTGGGCGAATGACGTTCCGAACCTGGCTATTTTCCCGTACCCGGTCATGGAACTGAACGCAAAATCAACGATACGTTCAAGCCTTACCGCCACAAACGTCAGCGGTTTTAATCAGCTATGCTATAAATTAAATACGAAAATCGATAATTTAAAGAAGAAGATCGCCAATGTGAGGCTGAAGTCTTTTGATAAACATATGTCGAATCAGATCAATCTGTTTAATAAAAACGCAAAGTAATAACACCCATCATTTTAAGAGCTGTTTAGATGCTCCACCAAGGTTGATATATGTCTGCAAACTTAAATGTTATTCGCGAGCAAGTCCAAAAACTTGAAAAAATCCTACAAGCTTATGTTGGTTCGGGAGATCAATATGCATTGATTGACTTTCCTGATCATTCCAATGTCGGTGATAGCGCAATTTGGCTGGGTGAAGTTGAGTTATTAAAAAAAATAACCGGTAACTCACCTGTATATGTATCAGACCTTCATAATTTTGACCATGAAGAGCTCAAACAAAAGCTGCCGAAAGGGCCGATATTTATACATGGCGGAGGAAATTTCGGAGATATCTGGAGAAGTCACCAGGATTTCAGAGAGAAAATCATTTCAATTTTCCCTGACAGAAAAATTGTTCAATTGCCGCAATCAATCAAGTTTTTCAATGAACAGAGTATTTTATCCGCTGCGGATATCATCGCTAAACATAAAGACTTTCATTTGCTGGTCAGAGACGAGAAAAGCTATGATTTCGCCACTGAGCATTTCAAATGTGAAGTAGTGCTTTCCCCGGATAGTGCTTTCGGGCTTGGTCAACTCAAACGGTACAGCAGTCAATCCAGATTTTTATGGCTGCTCAGAACGGATTCGGAAAAAAATGACGGCTATTCTTGGGATATGATCACCTCCAAGCCGGATATGGGTATCTTTTGTGACTGGCTTGATGACGGCCCGTCTTTTAAACTCAAATATACTTCCTGCTTTGTTTTAAATAGCGTCAAGCACTTATTTAAAAACAGTCCCCGCTTCGAACTGTATCAAGCAAAAGCATACACACGCGTTGTCCGGGGTCTAAAAACGCTTTCCTTGGGCGAAAAGGTGATTACTGACCGCCTTCATGCCCACATTCTTTCTACACTATTGGATATCCCGCATTATGTATTGGATAACAATTATGGAAAGATAAGTGGATATATAAACTCCTGGACAAAAGGCTATTCACAAGTCACGGTTGTGAGCTCTCTTGATGAGCTTTTCCAAAAGATAAATAAGTCTTGAGTAGGAAACAAAAATGAAAGTATTAGTGATTGGTGGTGCAGGCTATATCGGCTCGCATATGGTAAAAATGCTGCTAAGTTCAGGTCATCAGGTCATGACACTGGATAACTTATCAAGCGGTCACAGGGACGCTGTCCTTGGCGGTGAGTTTGTTCAGGGGGATATAGCGGATACGGCTTGCCTGGATCGCGTTTTTACAACGTTCAAACCTGATGCAGTCATGCACTTCGCTTCATTTATCCAGGTGGGTGAGTCAGTCCGCAAGCCGGATATCTACTACCGGAATAATGTAACTAATACACTTAATTTATTAGATGCGATGCTGAAATACGATGTGAAGAAATTTATTTTTTCTTCCACAGCTGCAGTATTTGGTGAACCGGATTACGTGCCGATTGATGAAGCTCACCCGAACCGGCCACTCAATCCGTATGGCCGCTCAAAATGGATGATAGAGCAGGTGTTGGCGGATTATGACAAGGCGTTTGACTTCAGATCCGTCTGTTTGCGTTATTTCAATGCTGCCGGGGCTGATCCCGAAGGCCAATTAGGGGAGCGGCATGACCCGGAAACGCATTTGATTCCATTGATACTGCAAGCGGCCTCCGGGCGCCGTGAAAACATACATGTGTTTGGCAGGGACTATGACACGCCGGATGGTACCTGCATTCGGGACTACATTCATATTGTAGATCTGTGTTCTGCTCACCTCGCTGCTCTAGAGTATCTTTGCCAGGACGGGCATAGTGATCGCTTTAACCTAGGGAATGGCGCAGGTTTTTCGGTGCAACAAGTCATCGATGCTGTACAACAGGTTTCTGGCAGAAAAGTCACTGTGATCAATGGTCCCAGGCGGGAAGGGGATCCAGCCAGACTGGTTGCAGATTCAAAACGCGCCAGGCTTACGTTGAACTGGGAACCAAAGTTCACTGATCTTGAAACGATTGTTGCGCATGCCTGGCAATGGGAGCAGAAAGTAAGCAGCTAGTTTTATACCGGATTCCGAAGATTGAAAGCATGGATTGCAATCACTACTGCTTGCAATTACCTGAGACAATCCGTTCACAAAAATTCACTTGGTCTAAAGTCACACTGTCATTATATGAAAGAAAAAAATACCGTTAATCAGGATAGTAATATCCCGTGGCTGGATGGCTTGAGAGGATTTGCTGCACTCTGGGTCCTTGCCTCACATGTGCAGATACTGAGTGGACTACATGGAGTGAAGATACTTTCATGGGGAGGGTTAGCTGTTGATCTCTTCATGATTCTTTCTGGGTTTCTGATGGCTTTCCACTATCTTGAAAGGCAAGCTAAAGAGCCATGGGACAGCCGTACAACAGTGTTCAAGTTCTGGTTAAGGCGTTTTTTCCGCATCGCCCCATTATTTTATATTCTGCTGATTGTTTCCTTTTTACTGGGACCATGGCTGGGAGAGTGCCGTACAGTCATCGCTTCTTACTGGCCGGCTACCGCTACTTCAACCTTGCGCTATGACGATAATAGCCTGGTCAATTTCCTCATCCACGTTTCATTTATATTTGGCGTGCTCCCGGAATACTCATTCAGGACACCACTTCCAGATTGGTCGATCGGGCTGGAAATGCAGTTTTATCTGGCATTTCCATTCATCATGTTATCAATAGCGAAATGGGGGCCTGCGATTTCAACCGTTCTATTGCTATTGATATGTTTTTGTTTCAAATTGATGTTCCCTGAGTTTTTTCACGCATTTCCGATGCCATCTTTCCTGTTGATCAAGCTGCAGGTTTTCCTGATAGGAATGTGGATCGCCTATTCGCGCTGGCAAGGAAAAATGTCATTTGGTTTGATTGTGTCATTGATCATCGGTTTGATTTGGGTGTTGATCGAAAGAAACGAACAATCAATTGGACGACTGGCTTTAATCGTTGGTATGTTCTATTTATTAGACAAAGACTCGTTACCGTCGAATAAACTCATAACTTCTCTGGTCAAGTACTTGAGAATGGTGCTTTCAACAAAAGTAGGCGTCTTTTTTGGTGAAGCTTCCTATGCCAGTTATTTATTGCATTTACTGATTGTGATACCTCTCGCAGCCTTTCTCACAACGCTGCCGTTTTACATGCATCTGGGTGGGGTGATGAGGTTTTTTGTTTGCTTATTAGCTGCAATAATACCTGTATATATTTTGGCCTGGTTATTGTATTGCTATGTGGAAAAGCCTGGGATTAAACTGGGGAAAAAACTGATTGCTTATTTGTACAGAGCCTGATGCATATCTTGGTCCCGGAGTGCCGGGGCATCACTAAGTATCTGGCTACTCCGATAAAAGCGATTCTAATCGCTATGCTAATTCTATAAAAGTACGGCATGCAGGGCTATAGGCAAGCAGATTAGTTAAAGAATTCAAAATTGTAGGCATAAGGTTGATGAAGATGAAAATTGTTCCAGTGATTCTTTCCGGTGGCTCGGGCACCCGTTTGTGGCCGCTTTCGCGGGCTGTGTTACCCAAGCAATTATTACCCCTGGTGACTGAAAACACCATGCTGCAGGAGACACTGTTACGGCTTTCATCCTGGGCTGAGGTGGCTGCGCCTGTGATTGTATGTGGTAATGACCATCGCTTTTTGGTGGCAGAGCAGCTTCGGTTGATAAACCTGAACCATGAAGCGATTCTGCTTGAGCCGGTAGCACGCAATACTGCTCCGGCCATTGCTGCCGCAGCGACAGCGCTACAAGATAAAGATGTATTGATGCTGGTATTGCCTGCGGACCATGTCATCACCGATGTCGCAGCGTTTGAAGCAGCTGTGCGACGCGCAAGTGTGGCGGCAGAGCAGGGCAAACTGGTTACGTTTGGTATTGAGCCGACCCATCCTGAGACCGGTTATGGTTATATACAGTCCGGCAATCCTGCAAATGCTGCCGAAGGTTGTTTTGAGGTGGCACGCTTTGTTGAAAAACCAGATGCAGTGACTGCACAAGGCTATCTGGATTCAGGTAACTTTTACTGGAACAGCGGGATGTTCCTGTTCAAGCCTGGAGTGTTCTTATCTGAATTGCAGCAGTATGCCCCTGCAATCGTTGAGGCGGTTTCCAAAGCTGTTGAGCAGAGCTATAAAGACTTGGATTTTGTAAGGCTGCACGAAGCATCTTTTGCCGAGTCACCTTCTGACTCTATTGATTACGCAGTCATGGAAAAAACAAAATTGGCAGCGGTTGTGCCTGCAAGTATGGGCTGGAACGATGTAGGTTCCTGGACAGCACTGAAAGAAGTGCAAGCTCAGGATACAAACGGCAATGCTGTTCGCGGAGATGTATACCTGAACGATGTAAATAACACCCTGGTGCGTGCGGAAAACCGCTTTGTAGCCGCAGTCGGGGTTGAAGATTTGTTGATCGTGGAAACCAGTGATGCTGTGCTGGTTGCCCACCGTGATTGTGCGCAAGACGTTAAGAATATTGTCGATCATTTGAAGGCCAGCGGACGTTCTGAGCACAAAATGCATCCTCGTGTATACCGTCCGTGGGGCTGGTATGAAGGTATTGATATTGGCGAGCGTTTCCAGGTCAAGCGCATCATGGTGAAACCAGGCGAGAGACTGTCGCTGCAAATGCATCACCACCGTGCCGAGCACTGGGTGGTCGTCAGCGGTTCAGCAATGATCACTATTGATGATGTCACCAAGCTTTATACCGAGAATGAATCCACTTACATTCCGATTGGATCAACACATCGTTTGGAAAACCCGGGCAAATTACCTCTGCATTTGATTGAAGTGCAGTCAGGTAGCTATCTGGGCGAAGATGATATCGTGCGCTACGAAGATACTTACGGGCGTAGTTAAGGGGCACAGATGTCAGTATTACAAACAGTGATGCAGCAAAGCGGGGTGGCGTTTGGGACCAGTGGTGCGCGTGGCCTGGTCGCATCAATGACAGACGAAGTCTGTGCCGCCTACACACAGGCATTCATTAAAACGGTACAACAGGCATTCGATTTCAAACAGGTTGCCATCGCCGTTGATTTAAGGCCAAGCAGCCCCCGGATTGCGGAAGCCAGTGCGAAGATGTTGCGCCAGTTGGGTCTGGAAGTCATTTTCTGCGGTGCTATCCCTACACCTGCGTTGGCTTTGTTTGCGCAAACTCGCGAAATCCCTGGAATCATGGTCACTGGTAGCCATATTCCTTTCGACCGTAATGGCCTGAAGTTTTATCGACCTGATGGGGAAATCACCAAGTCAGATGAGGCATCTATGCTGGTTTGTGAACTGCAGGCGTTATCAGAAACATCCATCTGTTTGCCAGCGGAAGATCCTCAGGCCAGGGCTGACTATATTCAGCGTTATAAAGACCTGTTAGGTGAACACGCACTTAAGGGCCTGAAGCTGGCTGTTTATCAGCACTCCAGTGTGGCGCGGGATGTCTTGCATAGCTTGTTAAGTGACCTCGGCGCTGAAGTCATTTGCCTGGAGCGTTCCGACACCTTTGTGCCCATTGATACAGAGGCTGTCTCAGCAGAAGATATGCAACGCGGCCTGGACTGGGCGGCAGCATATCAAGTAGATGCGATCATCTCTACCGACGGTGATGGTGACAGGCCATTGATCAGTGATGAAAACGGACACTGGCTGCGTGGCGACATTGTGGGATTAATCACCGCCAAAGCGTTAGGCATCTCTCAGTTAGCGGTCCCTGTAAGCTGTAATACCGCCATCGAGTCCAGCGGATATTTCCAGGAAGTGGCGCGCACACGTATTGGCTCGCCATTCGTGATCGCAGGTATGGAGGCCTTGCAAGAGGCAGGGGCTGCCAGTGTGGCGGGCTTTGAAGCAAACGGTGGGTTTTTATTGGGGAGTCACATTGCGCAATCGCCTGCACTAAAACCGTTGCCTACGCGTGATGCCATATTGCCGGTGGTGACCTTGTTAGCCGAAGTAAAAGCACAGGATAAGCCCCTTTCTCAACTGGTAGCTGCATTGCCTCAACGTTTTACAGCCAGCGACCGCCTGCAGAATTTTCCTACCGATAAAAGCAAAGCATTGCTATCCAGTTGGTCTTCGAGCCCGGCGGATGTTTTGCACGCTTTGCACCTGCAGGAAAAGATCGCGCATATCGATACTACAGATGGTTTAAGGATGAGTATGCAATCCGGCAGAATCGTGCATTTGCGTCCGTCCGGTAATGCGCCTGAATTCAGGTGCTATGTAGAAGAAACCAGCCAGCGATCCGCACAACTGCTGCTCGATAGTGTGATGGATCAGCTCAAAAAATTTGCCTAGGCGGTTTTGTCCGCTATCAAATTGTCGTAATCCCAAAAACGTTTTAATATGCGTTTTGTCATTTAAATAAATATAAAAGGTTATTCATCGCATGATATTAGTTACCGGGGGTGCCGGCTTTATAGGCAGTAATTTCGTATTGGACTGGCTGTCGCAGTCCGATGAGCCTGTCTTGAATCTGGATAAACTAACTTATGCCGGTAACCTAGATAATTTAAAGTCTCTCAACGGTGATAAACGCCATATATTTGTCAAAGGCGATATTGGTGATTTTGAGTCAGTGAAAAGGTTGCTGGATGAACATAAACCCAGGGCCGTGCTGAATTTTGCTGCAGAGTCTCATGTTGATCGTTCCATTCATGGCCCCGGTGATTTTATCCAGACCAATGTGGTCGGCACATTTCAATTGCTTGAAGCCGTGCGTGCCTACTGGACTGCATTAGAGGGTGAGGAAAAAGCTGGCTTCAGGTTCCTGCATGTGTCTACCGATGAAGTATATGGTTCTTTAGAGGTGAATGATCCGCCTTTTAACGAGCACAACCGTTATGAGCCAAATAGCCCTTATTCTGCTTCCAAGGCAGCTTCTGATCATTTAGTACGAGCCTACCATCACACCTATGGTTTGCCTGTACTCACAACAAATTGTTCAAACAATTACGGCCCGTATCATTTTCCGGAAAAACTGATTCCGCTGGTGATCCATAATGCACTGAATGGCAAGCCGTTGCCTATCTATGGCGATGGCCAGCAAATCCGTGACTGGCTGTTTGTGAAAGACCACTGTACCGCTATCCGCCGTGTACTGTCTGACGGTCAATCAGGCGAAACCTATAATGTAGGTGGCTGGAATGAGAAACCTAACATTGATGTGGTCAATACCATCTGCACTATATTGGATGAGCTAAAGCCCAGAGCTGACGGTCTGTCTTTCAAAACGCAGATCACTTATGTAAAAGACCGTCCAGGCCATGACAGGCGCTATGCGATAGATGCGACCAGACTGGAAAAAGAACTGGGATGGAAACCGGCAGAAACATTTGAAACCGGTATCCGCAAAACGGTGCAATGGTACCTGGACAACGCTTCCTGGGTTGAAAACATCACCAGTGGCCAATACAGGCAATGGATAGAGAAGCAATACCAATGAAGTTGCTGCTAACCGGATGTAATGGGCAGCTGGGTTTTGAGCTGCAGCGCAGTCTGGCTCCTGTGGCTGAGGTGATAGCGGTTAGCAGGTCTGATTGTGATTTATCCAATGAGACAGCGTTGCGTGCGCTTATACAGGAGACTAAACCAGATGGGATCATCAATCCCGCCGCTTACACAGCGGTGGATAAGGCTGAGTCTGATAATGAACTCGCCAGAAAAATTAATTCCGATGCGCCTCGCATTATTGGTGAAGAGGCTGCAAAATGTGGCGCTTTTGTTTTTCACTTTTCTACCGACTATGTATTTGAAGGGTCAGGCGACCACTTTTATAAAGAGTCCGACGCGGTGAATCCGCAAAATGTCTACGGGAAAACCAAATATGCGGGCGAGCAGGCATTGTCTGCCGCTTGTGATCGTTGTTTAATCATGAGGACAAGTTGGGTAGTGGGCGCACATGGCGGTAATTTTGCAAAAACCATGTTAAGGCTTGCCAGTGAACGTGAATCGCTTAGTGTAGTATCAGATCAGTTCGGCGCTCCAACATCAGCAGCATTGCTCGCAGATATAACCGCGCAACTGGTCGGGCGCATTCACCATGAAGGTGATCATCAGTTTCCATATGGTTTATACCATGTAGTCGCCGCAGGCGTGACCAATTGGCATGAGTATGCCAGGTATGTAATCGCAGAGGCGGTCAAGGCAGGCAAACCAGTCAAAGTATCGCCTGAAATGGTGAACGCGATCTCTACTTCGGATTATCCGGTACCGGCCAAACGGCCGGCTAATTCCCGGCTGGACACTACATTGTTTCAAAACACCTTTAACTTACATCTTCCACACTGGAAGCCGGGAGTTGCACATGTGTTACAACAGATTTTTTAAGGCTTTGATATGACAGTCAAAAGAAAAGGAATTATTTTGGCGGGTGGCTCAGGCACCCGTCTTTATCCAGCGACACAAGCAGTTTCCAAACAGCTGATCCCTGTGTATGACAAGCCTATGGTGTACTACCCTCTGACGACGCTGATGTTGTCAGGCATTCAGGACATTTTGCTTATTTCCACGCCTCAGGATACGCCTCGCTTTGAACAGTTACTGGGTGATGGCTCCCAGTGGGGAATCAATATTGAGTATGCCGTTCAACCTTCACCAGATGGATTAGCCCAGGCATTTATCATTGGTGAATCGTTTATTGATAACTCTCCAAGTGCGCTTGTGCTTGGGGATAATATTTTTTACGGTCACGATTTAGCCACTGCCCTGCAACAGGCCCATAAAACTACCAGCGGTGCGACAGTGTTTGCTTATCCGGTCAATGATCCTGAACGCTATGGTGTGGTCGAGTTCGACCAGCAGGGCAGGGCGATCAGCCTGGAAGAAAAGCCAATCCAGCCAAAATCGCGCTATGCTGTCACCGGTCTATATTTCTACGATAACCAAGTGTGCGATATTGCCGCAAACTTAAAACCGTCTCCGAGAGGCGAGTTGGAAATCACCGATGTCAACAAACAATATTTAGTGCAACAGCAACTCAATGTTGAAGTCATGGGACGAGGGCATGCTTGGCTCGATACCGGTACGCATGAGTCGCTGCTTGAAGCCTCACTTTTTATCCAGACCATTGAAAATCGTCAGGGACTCAAAATTGCATGCCCTGAAGAAATCGCTTACCGGATGGGCTATATCACCGCTGAGGAGCTATTAAAACAAGCTGAAATTTACAAGAAGAATGGTTACGGCCAATATTTAATGCAGATAGTGAATGAAAAGGTATTTTAGTGATTGCGCAACAGACCGCTATTCCGGATGTTTTTGTTTTTGAGCCCAAGGTGTTTGGCGATGCCAGAGGTTTTTTTTATGAAAGCTTTAATGAAAATGCGTTTGCCGAAGCCACTGGCTTGCGCCCAAGATTTGTGCAGGACAATCATTCCAAATCCGCAAAAAATGTATTAAGAGGACTGCATTATCAAATGCAACAACCTCAGGGAAAGCTGGTCCGTGTCTCACAGGGAGCAGTGTTTGATGTTGCGGTAGATATGCGTGCAAAATCCCCGACTTTTGGCCAATGGGTAGGGGAGGTGTTAAGTGATGAAAACAAAAAAATGCTGTGGGTCCCCGAAGGATTTGCCCACGGATTTGTCGTGCTGTCAGACACGGCGGAGTTTTTATATAAAACGACTGACTTTTATGCACCACAACACGAGCGGTGTGTGCTTTGGAACGACCCGACCTTGAGTATAAACTGGCCTATCAGCCAAACACCTTCACTATCTGCTAAAGATGCACTCGGAATCCGCTTTTTAGAAGCTGAAAAGTTCTAGCAAATTTTAGCGCTTTCAAAATATTGATCAAATATATTTAAATCCATGTTTTTTCGTTTGACAAACGCTTCTGATAAATGTAATAAAAAATTCACAAAAATCGTATTTTTATGTGTAAAATGCGAATCGTAAAACTGCACTCTACTGGTGCATCAGCACCAGTAGCAGCAGAAAAATAACAATAAATTGGTTTTGCACCGAATCCTGAAAGTGAATTTAGGGTAAAAGTTAAATAAAATCAATGGGTTGGGGTTTGTAAAAATCTGGAATGCTTTTTGCATTAATTAATATAAAGTACAGCAATAACAGCGACAGTGATTTTAAGAATAGCCCGAATGGGTAATGTCGCTAAAAAAAATATTAAGTTATTGTAACTAAAAGAGGAGAGTTCAAAAGCCAACGCCAATCTAAGGCGTCGCAATGTTGCGCTATTACTACAGCCTTTAGCAACATGTCTTTTAAATTTCCCAGCTTACTTGGATGTCTCAGTTTTCCATGTAGTGAAGTTAAATAATCTTAAATCTGTTCTAGTACTGATTAGTTTGCTTGCTTTAAGTATGCCCTCTGTTTGTGTTTTTTTGTTTTACCTTTTCAATTAACTTAACTTTAAGGATATATATGTTAAATATAAAAAAATCTTTAGCAGCTATGGCGATCGGGTCTGCAATGTTTTTGCCTATGACCTCTTCTGCTACGGTCACTAATTTTGGTGATATTACTAACTCTACTAGTGCAACAGGTCATTTCAGCACTGTTGTTATTGGCGGGTTTGTGTTTGACGGTGGAGATACTTTTAATTTCAGCCTTAACGCAGCTGATACATCCAATATCTCAATCGACATTACTCAATTGTTCGGTATCAACATCGGTAACTCTTATTTCAGCCTGAAACAAGGTGCTACCGAGATCAGCCAGATTGCTCTTGATCCACTGATCCTGTTGAAAACAGAAAGCTACACTTTTAACAATCTGGTCAACGGTAACTACTCCCTGTCCTTGATTCCTTCAAACATTCTCGCTTTGAATTTTGGTGGTACTGTTAGCATCACAGCCATTCCAGTTCCAGAACCAGAAACTAACGCTCTGATGTTCCTGGGCTTGGGTATCATTGGTATGATCGCTCGCAGAAAATTTGCATAATTTTCTCTAGCAATTGAAAAGCCGGATCGCGTAAGTATCCGGCTTTTTTATTTATATTCGTGATTATTTTAAATAGTCTTGTATTTTGAGTTGCCGCAGGTAAAGCCACAAGCGCTGTACTAATAATACTTTTCCTGAGTGTTACGCACAAGAATGACCTTCTTCAAGACTCGCGTGGAATATATGAAATCTATTAAAAAAAACTTAGCAGCAATGGCTCTTGGGTATTTGATGTTAGGGTCAATCAGCTCTTTCGCGACAATTACTGATTTTGGTGATATAAACAGCTCCACTATGAGTGGTTCGTTTAGAACTGTTATCCTTCCTAATTTCGTGTTGGATGAACCTGACACTTTTAACTTCACCCTTAACTCTAAGTTTGATATATATATCAATTTCGCTAATTTATATGGCATTAACATTGGCGGCACTTATTTCAGCTTAAAACAAGGTCTAAATGAAATCAGCCAGATTTCACTTTTTCAAGTTATTTTATTGAATATAGAGAATTACACTTTTGACAATTTGGCTAGCGGCAACTATTCATTATCTTTTATTCCATCAAACATTATGGTGATGAATGTTGGAGGAGTTGTCAGCATCTCAGCTAATTCTGTGGTATCGGTTCCTGAGCCTGAAACTAATGCTATGATATTTCTAGGCTTGGGCATGATTGGTATGATCGCCCGCAGAAAATTTGCTTAATTTTCGCTAGCTAGTAATAAAAAAGCCGGATTGCATATGCATCCGGCTTTTTGTTTTTTATCGTTTATTTCTAAACGGGATTTTATTCAAACCGATCTTTGATTCTTAGCGCAGCGCTGATGGTTTCTTCTGGTGCAGAAACCAAAGCCATACGAATAAATCCTTTACCCGGGTTGCTGCCGTGTGCCTCACGCGCCAGGAAGGAACCAGGTAGTACGGTAATATTCAGCTCCTGGTAAAGTTGCCTGGCAACAACGGTATCATCCTGTTGAGTGTCTATCCATAAGTAGAAAGCAGCATCAGGAAGTTGTGTATTCGACCAAACCTGTTTTAGTATAGGTGTCGCTGACTGGAATTTCTCGGTATACAGTGTACGGTTGTGGATCACATGCATTTCATCATTCCAGGCCGTGATGCTGGCTGCCTGTACGGCAGGATTCATGGCGCATCCATGGTAGGTGCGATATAAGGCAAATTTTTCAATTATTTTGGCATCGCCAGCAACAAAGCCCGAGCGCATGCCGGGCACGTTGGATCGCTTGGATAACGAACTGAACATGACGACTCGGCTAAAATCGCGGCCCAATCTGTGGGCAGCTTCCAGAGCACCTACCGGCGGATTTGCCTCATCGAAATAGATTTCGGAATAGCATTCATCGGAAGCGATAACGAAACCATATTTATCTGAGAGCTCGAACAGGGTTTTCCAGGCCTGCAGATCAATCACTTTGCCGGATGGATTGCCCGGACTGCATACGTAGACCAATTGCGTGCGCTTAAGGATATCCGCCGGCACTTGCGTCAGGTCCATGACGAAATCATTTTCTGGCGTGGTATTGATAAAGTAAGGTGTTGCGCCCGCAAGGAATGCAGCACCTTCATAAATCTGGTAGAACGGGTTAGGTGAGATGACCACCGGCTGCTGCGAAACGTTGGTATCTATCACCGCCTGCGCAAACGCAAACAAAGCTTCACGGCTACCGTTTACAGGCAAGATTGCCTTATCGATATCCAGCGCCGGAATTTTATAACGCCGTTGTAACCACTGATTAATGGCCTCCCGTAAGGCGGGCACACCGATTGTGGTAGGATAGCTGGCCAGTCCGCCCAGGTTAGCTTTCAAGGCTTCAACGATGATTTCAGGCGTCGCATGTTTGGGTTCACCTATCGATAAATTGACAGGCGCAAAATCCGGATTTGGCTTAAGACCATCAAACAGGTCGCGCAAACGCTGAAAAGGGTAAGGCTGGAGTAAATTTAAATGTGGATTCATAGGGTTGTATTATAAGTGAGCCTGGCGCATAAACAAAAAACACAGCAGCAAAAATATTTCGCCCTGGCAGCACTTATTTATGGTGCGATCAGCTGGGGATTGATCTGGTACCCATACCGCCTGCTCAATGACAGTGGCATTTCCGGAGTGCAATCGAGCTTTCTGAGCTATTGGCTGGCTTTGTTGATAGGTAGTTTGCTGTTCTGGCGCCGCTATGCATCCATTGTAAAAGTACCAAAGTCGGCTTACTGGCTTAGCCTGGTGGCCGGGTGGACCAATCTTGCTTATGTACTGGCCATTATTGACGGCGAAGTGATGCGCGTCATGCTGCTGTTTTATCTATCGCCGCTATGGACACTACTACTGGCAAAAATCTGGCTGCATGAGCGCTGGCATAAGCCGCAATTATTAGCTATTGCGTTGTCGTTACTGGGAGCAGATCTGATGCTGACAGATGGTCAAGGAGGTTGGCCATGGCCTCAATCCTCTTCAGACTGGCTGGCACTTTCCGCCGGGATCGGTTTTTCCATCACCAATGTCATTACGCGGTTTTCCACGCATCTCACGATCGCCAGCAAAGCCATGTTGGTCTGGCTGGGAGTATTTTCATTGTCTTTAGGAGTGCTGTTATGGCAGGAAGGACTGGCTGGCTTTGCGATCATCAGTGCCGTGACATTGAATTCATTTGCCATACTGCTCATTATCGCGTTTATGCTCACCTCTGCGACCTTGCTGGTGCAATATGGTGTGACCAAGATCCCGGCCATACAAGCGTCAGTATTGTTTATGTTTGAGTTGATAGTCGCTGCGGTGGCTGCTTATTTCCTGGCGCATGAAACGATGTCACTGATGGAAATGCTGGGCGGTTTGTGCATTATCGCAGCCGGACTGCTATCCGTCTGGTACAGCGAGAGCGCTGGGGATTATTCCAGGAGTGATCGATAAACATGCTCCAGCTGCCGGCAGAAAGCAACAGGCTCAAACAACAACCGGGCCTGGTGCTTCACTTTTGTTTTTAATGCCAGTAATGCAGATGGATCGTTAGCCAGCGCCAATGCCTGCTGTTCCAGGCTACTCCAGTCTGCACAGATACACGCATTTAAACCGGCATATCCAAGCAGGCTGGCACTGACCCGGGCAGGAAAGGTATCGCCTTCTACCGTCAACAAAGGTATGCCTTGCCATAAAGCATCGCTGGCAGTGGTATGTGCATTGTATGGTGTGGTATCCAGCATCAGGTCTGCATGTTGCTGCCTGGCGATGTGTTGATCAGCGCTGGTGCGCGGCGCGAAGATGAGCCGCTCCGGATGGATGCCGAATTTCTGTGCAGCCAGCTTCAGGTTTGAAGTTGCCCACCGATTACATTCCTGCAGCCACAACACGCTTTCTGGCACCTGTTGCAAGATGCGCATCCAGCAGGCAAAAACGTCGGCGGTTATCTTGAAGCTTTGGTTAAAGCTGCAAAACACGAAGGCATGCTCAGGCAAGCCGTGCTGCCGCCGCGTGCCGGGTTCACCTTGTGGACGCAGTGCATTATTCGGCTGGTAACAAGCCAGCTTCACCACGCGTTCAGCAAAATGCCCTTGCCCGACAGTATCATCGGCGAGAATGACATCAAACAACGCCTGGCCATTTATGGACCCCATGCTGCCCGGATATCCCAGCCAGTTGATATGGCAGCGCGCTGGGCGATAAGCGGCCACACCACTGCGGCTGTTCTGGGTGAATCCGGTCAAATCAATCAGGCAATCGATCCCGGCAGCCCGCATATGTGCGGCGACATCGGCATCATTCAACCCACTAATGTCTATCCAGTGATCAGCCGTGGCAATAAGTGCTTCTCTTTCTGAGGACTGGTCATCTTTCGCCTGGCTATATAAACTGACTTCAAAATGATGGCGGTCATGCGCAGCAATTACATCAGTCACCAGGTAGGCCAGCGGGTGCTTACGGAAATCCGATGAGATATAAGCCAGTCTGATTTTCTGGCTTTTTGTCCGGACCTTAGGCGCAGGCATGGCTTGTATATGCCCAAAATGCTGTTGCGCCCAGGCATTGGCACATTGCAATTGTTCAGCATCTGTAGTGCCTGGCATCGCCAGAAACGCGAAAGGTGGGATAGTCGCTGCTGGCTGTTGCGTTAATGCCGAGCGCACTTCAGTAATGGCCTTGTCCAGGCCGTTCCAGTCAGCCATGTGCTGTTTCTGGTGTATCCAGTGCACTTTTGCGTGTAGCAGCTGCGGGTTGTATTTAAGCGCTTGCTCATACGCAGCGACCGCCAGATCCAGTTGTCCGGTCTCCCGGTAAGCGTTACCGAGGTTGTTATGCGTATCGGCATCAGCCGGGTTTAAGGCCAATGCCTGCTGGTAATGCTGGATAGCTTCGCCATTTTTCCTCAGCTTGCGCAGGCTGTTCGCCAGGTTAAAGTGCACGTCTGCCTGACGGTTATCCTGTTGCAGCGACTGCTTGAAATATGCTGCTGCCTGAGGTTCATTTCCATCAAGGCTGGCCACATTACCCAGTTGCATTAAAACTTGCGGATGCCCGGGTGCTAATTGCAGTGCCTGGGAGAATGCTTTTTCTGCTGGCGTCGCCTGCTTGAGTTTCAAATAACAGCGACCCAACTCATAGTACAAGCCTGGATCATCCTGCGTGTGAGCAAGCTGTTGCAGCAACCGGTTTATGTCATGCTGTATTTCTAGCCTTCTATTTTCCAGCTTCATGCGGACTCCTTAAAAGGATTCAGCAGATGCTTGCAGCCGAATTGCTTGAACAGCAGCCGTTGCGGGTGCAGGCCTGCCCAGAAGGTGTTCTCCGTTAGCTGGGGTAAAGGCACTGAAAAATCGGATAACAAGCGCCGGGCCAGTGCCGCCGCGCAATAAGGTGCTGTCATCAGCCCTTTGCTGCCATGCGCTAAATGTACATATAAGCCTTCCGCAGCAGGCAGGTCAGCAAATTGTATCTCGGCAGACGGATTAGCTGTCAGTGACTTGATAGGGAGCAGCGCGCCCACATAAGGTAAATAATCCGGTGAACCACAGCGGCTGGAAGCCCTGGCATAAGTGATGTCAGCAGTTTCTGCAGTATCAAATTCGGGGCTTAGGCGGCTGATCATCTGCAAGTTACCGACGTTATCTTCGGCGCGTATGCTGGTATCCAATTCTCCTGGCGCAAATGTGGCTCCCATCGCATGCATACCGTTCTGCTGTGGGGTAAGGTAGCCGTCGCCACATAAAATCATCTTTAGCGATTCCATGGCAGGCTGTGTGCCTATCATGCCCATCTGCCCGCGAACCGGGTTTAACCACATGCCACTATCAGGGAGTAATGCCGCGGCATCTGCTGCATTGGCGACAATCACTGCATCAAATCCCTTATGCGTTTGCCTGTCAGTTCGTAATTGCCAGCCATCAGCATGGCGGGATACGTCAGCCACCTCCTGCTGCAGATGTAGCTGTATATTGGGATGAGTCAACATCTTCAGGCAAGCCTGTGACGGATTCACCCATGCGGCATCGGCAAAATAGAGGCAATCCGAACTCAATGTAACGCCCGCTAATACAGTGGCTTGTGCCGCATCCACTTTTTCTAGCAAACCCAAATGCGTGTATTTCGCTGCTACTTTTTGCACGCGCTTGTGTTCACGTGGGCTACCGCCCAGTTGCAACAACCCGCATTGCCCGAATGCATCATCACCCAGCCCCAAACCAGCATAGTGACGCAAGCTGAAGCTATAACTGCGCAAAGCCAGCTGGTCGTTCATGGGCTTTTCTGCGTTGAGCCGCGGATATAGCATGCCCCGTGGATTGCCGGATGCGCCATTGGCAACCTTGTCGGACTTTTCAAACACTTGCACTTCGCAACCCAGCGATGCCAGGAACCAGGCACTGCTGCAACCAGCGATACCGGCACCGATCACAGCCACTTTCGGCAGTTGAGGGGAGGGTGCGTTTTGGTTAGCCGGCCAATGGCCGCATAACATTTCGCGCTTTGACCCGAATCCGGCCTGTTTTTCGACATGGAATCCGGCCGCTTGTAAGTGTCGGCGTACAAAGCCGGCGCTGGTGAACGTTGAGAAAGTGCATCCTGGACGTGCACACCTCGCCATCGCTTCGAATAAAGGTGACTGCCACATTTCAGGATTCTTGGATGGCGCGAAACCATCCAGGAACCAGGCATCCACCCCTGTACTCAGCGCAGGCAGTATTTGCGCAGTATCCGCAATATGCAAAGTCAGGCTTGCCGAAAATTCAGGTAATTCCAGCTGGTTGATGCCTGGTTGCAGCATGCGGTATTGGCGGCATAAAGCCTGGCTCGCGCCAGTCAGTTCAGGGAAGTGTGCATGCGCCTGTTGCAAGTCCTGCAAGGTGAAAGGCGCGATTTCAATGCTGATAAAATGCAGATGGGCTGCAGCAGGGGCTACTTGCCGCCACAATTGCAACGCTGCTAGGAAATTCAGGCCGCTGCCGAAGCCGGTCTCGGCAATGACAAAATGGCTGGGTTTGTCAGTTGGCAAGGCCTCCCAGCGCTGTTGCAGTTGATTGTGGCGTAAAAAAACATGACGTGTCTCCGCTAACCCATGTTGAGGAGAATCCGGGCTGACAGAAAAGTAAACGTCATCAAAAATCGCGGAGTAGGGTTGGCCATCGCGCCACTCCAGAACTGCATGCATAGTCATAGGCTGGCAAGTTTATCACGCCTGCCAGCGATTGTTGGCTAGACCCGTTTCAAGGCACGGTAACCAGGTTTTGCTAGCAGCAAATGCACATCGCCTAGTGCACATTCGGCAAATCCACCTTCACAATAGCTCAAGTAGAAATCCCACATACGGATAAATGTGTCGCTGTAACCTGACTTTTTCACGGCATCGATATTGGCAAAAAAGTTTTCCCGCCAGAGACGTAAGGTGGTGGCGTAATGCAAGCCTATGTCTTGCAGGTCAACCAGCCGTAAGTCGCTGACACGGGTGATGCTGGTCAGCATGGCTGTGTTGGAGGGAATATTGGAGCCAGGGAAAATATAGCGCTGTATGAAATCCACTGAGCGGATAGCACTTGCATATCGCTGATCAGCGATGGTAATCGCCTGTATGAGTGCCACCCCGTCCGGCTTAAGCAGCTGGCTGACCTTGTTGAAATAGATATCGTAATACTGGTGGCCAACTGCTTCGATCATTTCGATAGAGACCAGCTTGTCATAGTGTCCTTGCAGATGCCGGTAATCCTGTTTGAGCAATGTGATGCGATCCTGTAAGCCTTCTGCGACAATCCTTTCCTGCGCCAGTGCATATTGCTGCTGGGAAATGGTGGTGGTCGTCACCCTGCATCCATAATGTCTGGCAGCATAGATGGCGAAGCCGCCCCAGCCGGTCCCTATCTCAAGCACATGGTCGGATGGCGACAGCTGTAATTTTTCACAAATGACATGAAGCTTGTGTTCAGAAGCGGTTTGCAGGTGATGTTCAGGATTTTTTGCCGCATCGAAGATTGCGGAAGAATACATCATGGTGGGGTCCAGAAACTGCTGGAACAACGCATTACCCAAATCATAATGCGCCGCAATATTTTTCTGGCTGCCTGCTTCACTGTTACTGTTTAGCCAGTGAAAAATCTTGAGTAATGGTTTGCTTAAAAACTGGTAGCCACCTTCCAGTGACTCCATCACCGCCTGGTTAAGCACCATTAAGCGCACGACATTAGTCAGGGAGTCGGCATGCCAGTAACCGAGCATATAGGCTTCGCCAGCCCCTATGCTGCCGCCAAAAGCGATTTCGCCATAAAAACGCGTATCTTGTACGGTGATGGTCGCTTCAACTGGGGCATTCGTCGCATCGCCGAACGCATGGCATTGATTGCCATCGACAATCAGCAAGTAACCCACTCTCAGCCCGGCAAGGCGTTTAAGTACCAGCGATTTTGCAAGCTGCGCTACCCATTTCGCACGGCTTTTGGATTTTAACGGTTTGGTCAGTGTATCTACCGGCAAATTAGTTGAGGTCGTTGTCATCGTCATGTTCAATCACTGATGTTGTTGATATTGTTCGGGTGTGAATAAAAAGGGATTCTTTTCAGCCATAACCTGAATGCCTGCCAGTAGATGGCAATGATCACCTTGAGCGTCATCCACGGGTAACTGAATAGCATACGGTTCAGAGTATTTGGCTGCCAGGCATGTCGTTGCAGTTTCAACGTGGCAAAAAACACCGCTTCTTCCTCCCGCCAGTTTTGCATATGCACACTCAGGGTTTCAGCCGGCGGAGAAAACTGCCATTGGTAGGCGATATCCATGGGCATGAATGGAGAAACGTGAAAGTCTTTTTCCAGCTTGAACAGCAGCGATTTCGCCTGTTTCACTTCGTGTACATAAGCATACTGCTCATTCCACGGGGTATTGGTGATATGGCTGACAATCGCCTGCAGCTGCCCTTGCTCATCATGGCAATAATAGAAACTGACCGGGTTGAAACAGATCCCCCAATAGCGGCAATGGGTCAGCAGACCGATCCGTCCTGATGGACGTAGTCCGGTGTGGTCTTCAACCAGGTCACGTATACATTTATCCAGAGGCTGGTCTGGCGGGCCCAGGTAATCCTGGCGACGGAAATAGGCGCAATTTGGTTTAAGATAGGACCATAAATAATTGTGTTTAAATAGTTCTGGCAATTCATCCAGATCCAGATAAAGCATAAATAATTGATAGCGGAAGCCATGAGGTTTGGGTTGCAATCGCTGGTGGCTGACCCAACCGGTATAGATAGCGCTATGCAGTGGACCGGAGATGAAAGTGTCGCCTGTCATGCCATCGCAACTTCGAAATGCCGGATAGCGGCCAGCGCGCTGACCACGCCGTCTTCATGAAAACCATTTTTCCAGTATGCGCCAGCAAACCCGGTGCGATGGTGACCAGAGATCTCGGCATGCCTTGACTGGGCATGCGCTGCTTCCAGAGTAAATAGCGGATGTCGGTAATGCAGTTTCTTGATGACTTTGGAAGGATGGATAGCCTCGGTGTAATTCAGCGTGACCAGCAAAGGCTCCGCTGAGCGTATGCCTTGCAGGATATTCATGTTGTAAGTCACTTGCACTTTTCCGGCAGGTTGGGCCGTGACATGATAGTTCCAGGCAGCCCAGGCGAGTTTGCGCCTTGGCATCAATGCGCTGTCGGTGTGTAAGTACACCGTATTATCCTGGTAGGTAATCGCTCCCAGCACTTCACGTTCGCTAGCGGTGGCTTCACTCCCCAGGATATGCAAGGCTTCATCGCTGTGGCAGGCGAAAAACACATAATCAAACCGGTGTGCCCGGCCGTCAGCGGTAGTCAGGGTGACACCATAGCCTCTTCTGCTAACGCCTGTCACTGGGGTGTTGAGCTGGATACGGTCGCGATATCCAGCCGTGATTTTTTCCAGGTAATTGGCCGAACCACCGGTAATCGTACGCCACTGCGGTCTGTCGTTGATACTCAGCATGCCGTGGTGGTGAAAAAAGCGCACAAAGAAACGGGCAGGGAAGGCGAGCATTTGCTCTGCATCGGTCGACCAGATGGCAGCGCCCATGGGCACAATATAGTCCCTTATAAACTGCCTGGAATAGCCGTTGTGACTTAAATACTCGCCTAATGTCATTTCATTACCTGGCTTCAGTAAATCCGGTGCCTGTTGATTAAAGCGCAGTATGTCAGTGATCATGCGGTAAAAGCGCGGCGACAGTAAGTTGCGCCTTTGCGCAAACAGGCTGTTCAGTGAAGTGCCGTTATATTCCAGTCCGCTGACTTCATTACGGACACTGAAACTCATTTCACTGTTTCGCCAGGCGACGCCGGCCTTTAAAAGCATGCGCTCGAATTCAGGATAGGTTTTATCGTTAAAGACAATAAAGCCGGTATCTACGAAATGGGTCTCGCCTGCAATCTCCACCTGATGCGTATGGGTGTGGCCACCTATATAATCATTCGCCTCGAACAGGATAATACGGTGCTGCTGGTGCAACTGGTAGGCCAGCGTATTACCAGCGATACCGCTGCCGATAATGGCGATATCCAGTGCCATGTTTAATATCCTTTTGCCGCATGCTGATCACGGATATCCACTGGCACCTGCTTCAGGTTCCAGATCAGGCCCAGTGTAGCCAGCAGTTTCAGCCCGTAATAGGTAAAGTCGATTTCCCACCAGTAAAACCCTTGTTTTGCAGCACCCGGAAAATGATGGTGATTGTTATGCCAGCCTTCGCCCAGCGTGAACAGCGCAATAAACCAGTTGTTCCGGCTCTGGTCGCGGGTGGCATAACGCCGGCTGCCCCATACATGCGCCAGGGAGTTGATGCAGAATGTGGCGTGATAGAGCATGATGGTAGACACGACAAAGCCCCACACCAGTAACTGCCAGCCATCGGTTTCTAAGGCGGGCGCATAGACTCTCAGTACTTCACCCAGCGCAAAAATCGCTGCAGCAAATGCGATGGGCACAACACTGTCAAACCGGTCCAGCCAGCACAATTCGCGGTAGCGTACCAGTTCACGTACGCGGTCCGACTGGGTCTGGAAATTGGCATGGCTTAAGAACCAGCCGAAATGACTCCATAAAAAGCCGTGCTGATGCGGAGAATGCACGTCCTGTGGCTGGTCGGCATGCACATGGTGACTGCGGTGATGTGATGCCCACCACAACGGGCCCCGCTGAACTGCTGATGCACCAATCAGGGCAAAGATAAACTGTCCGGCGCGGGAAGTCTGGAAGGTTTTGTGGGCGAAATAGCGATGATAAAACCCGGTGATGGCAAACATGCGTATCAGATACATCGCGACAGAGAATGCCACCGCAAACGGGCTCCAGCCTACCCAGAACAAAGCGATCAAAGCTACATGCAATGCGACAAACGGGAGTACCCGCCACCAGTCTATGCTATCGGCACCGGCACTTACTGGCGGCTGGTAACGATGGTTATCCATCCAGCCGACCAAGCGCCAGAACAATCCCGAAACGCGTGAGTACATGTGGCTTCCTCTCACGGCGACTGGGGTTGTTTGATGGGCGGGATAACATTGCGGTGAGGAAAAACCTCAAGTTTTTCCAGGTCATAGCCCAATGACTTGATCTTAGCGGTCAGTTGATCAAAAGTGGCCTGATCAATGGATGGCTGCCTGGACATCAGCCAGACATAATCACGTTTGTTCCTGGCGATGATAGTGTGCTGATAGTCATCACTCAGGTATGCAATCAGGTATTCAGATTTGAACGGCCACAGAAATTGCATTTTCCATTCAGCATTTCCGGTACCGGGAACCACGAACCCGGTAGGATGATATACCTTCAACTTGCCATCTAAGCTGCCCTGGTTGAATGTAAACGTGGTGGCGATGGAACCATCCGGGTTTTTATCATAATGCTCGACCGGGTTATACGGATCACGCTCCATAAACGTGGGTATGGCCGCGATCACGTACCAATCGCCCATAAAACGATTGACGTCGACACTAGCCACCGTCTTGACTGGCGGTAAATTCTGGCATGCATTTAAACCCAAGATTCCCATGATACATATCACTTTAATTAATTTTTTTAACATATTGATTAAACTAGTTTATACACAATTTTATAACCTTCAGGGGTGATAGACTCCAGCGCCACCCACTCTTGCTGCTGGTCATACCACAGCGTGATTTTCAACTTTTCCTTCCCACGGTAACGTCCATTCAGGCGGTACTGGTTGGCCTCAATATTCTGGTCTTTGACCTTGATGGTTTGAACGCCCTCATCAGCCACAGTCACATCCAGGTATTCTGCATTTTGCGGATTCAGCAAGCGGGGTTGCTTTAGGATCTCAGGGTTCCAGTAAGCAAACGTCATGATGCACGCCGGCAGCGTTTGCTTTTCGCCGTTTTCATCAACCACGAATTGCCCATTTTCCATTTGGCCGCTGACGTCAGTCACCGTTTTATTTTCTTGGGTATGTGCTTTCAGGCTGCTTAAACAGGCGCCTTGCCAGCGTTCATCCGCTTGATGCTGGTAACGGTAGGCATTGATAAACAGTAGTTTTACCTTGAAACTGGCACGGCTTTGCAACTGTTGATTGTTCAGTGAAAAAGTGTGGGTGCCGATTTTCTGTTTATCCAGCCAGACATCAAAGGACCATTCTTTTGCCTGCACTAAAGGCACCAAGCCCAGCGACAACATCATTAATGCAGACAGTCGGCGGGTCTTCATGCCCGTAAATAGGGTTCTGGTGACCAAGGCTGTATTACTCATGTCGACCGCCTTTCGGCATGCCCGGGATAAAGGCATTGGTGTTTTTAACATACTCTGCATAACCTGGACGCCGGCTATGTATGGTGTTCTCCATCAGACTGACGCCGCTCACCCTTAGTAGCAGGAAAGTCATGAGGATGGGTGACAGCCATACCCAGGGGTTACCGATGGCTGCGCCAAACAGGGCGAAACCCCACCAGATCAGGCATTCGCCAAAGTAGTTAGGATGGCGGCTGTAGCGCCACAGGCCGGTGTCCAGTACGGCGTTTTCACTGCCAGGCTGGTCACGGAAACGCATCAACTGCAAATCGGCAACCACTTCCCAGTAAAAACCGACCAGGAACAGTAAAGTGCCTGCCCAGTCCAGCCAGTTCAAAGGGTCCTGACTGGTGATGGCAGCGAATAAAGGGTAGGAAATGATCCAGGCCAGCAGGGCCTGCAAGCCAAAAATGATATAGACGCTTTTAAACCAGAAGTGGGGTTCGTTATTGTTGCGTATGGTGTCATACCTGTGATCTTCCTTTCCCCAGTTTCGCCAGGTAAGGAAAATGCTCAGCCTTAAGGACCAAAGCGTCACGGCTGCAAGCACCATGACCCCACGTACAGATAAATCATACGTGAATATGGCACTGATATAAGCAGTGATCGCCATGAACAGGCTCCACATGCTATCCACATGGCTGTAATGGCTTGTAGCAAAGCTCAGCAGCCAGCCACACAAGGCAAATAACAAGATAGCGATCAAAGCATAGTGGTAGATCATACCAGCCCCTTGTGGATTGGATGATCGTCATCTGCTTGGTTGAAGGTCTGGCGTATCCACAGCAACAAAGGCATGGCAACCGCCCATTCGAACGCTACCCAGGCAAGACTGAAACGAGAAGGCAAAACCACCGCATCCAAGGCTGCTGCGCCCATGTAAGCCAAAGGCCCCAGAACGCCACCCAGGATACCCGCCAGTAAAGGCTTGAAATGCAACCAGCGCAAACTGACATTCAGCGTGCAGGCAAATGACAGCCATAAGGCGATCATCCATAGCGGCAGGTAACTGTTCCAGGTTTGATGGTGGGCAAAGCTTATCCAGCCCATGGCATAACCGGTTTGATCGAACAGGCTGCCAACCAGTACGGTGAGTAACACGGGCAGGGTCTGATGCCAGCCTTCAATCCATTGCAAATGTGCAGCAGTGTAAGTGAGTACCAGTAGTAATGCCGCCAGTGACAAACCGGCTTTGGCAGAAAGCACACATGCAAACCACAGCAATTGGAAGGTAATAATATTAAATATAATTAATTTATTAGAAGGCATGTTTAATCTTTAACCTATCATCTTTTTGAAAACAGATAATGGCTTACCCACCAGGTTTGCCCATCGCTATAGCCAAATAGCTCTGCACAAGCCATGAAAAACAGCCGCCAGCGTTGACGCCATAATTCGGCATCTTGCTGCCCGTATACGGATTGCAGGATAGCAGTCAACTCTGCATGATGCTGATCCATGTTCGCCAACCAGGCATTGGCAGTTTTCTGATAATGCGTGCCATCCCAGCGCCATTTATCAACCAGTTTCAGGTCATCCTGGAAATACAGCGGCAGATCGTCGCTGGGCATCATGCCGCCGCTGAAGAAATACTGGCTCATCCAGTCATCATCCGATTTCACATCGAAGGTATAAGGTGCATAGCGGTGCACGAAAATATGCTTGAAAAAGAGCCCGTCAGCTTTGAGCCAGCGCGCCACCTTGGCATACAGCACCTGGTAGTTGCGCATATGCTCAAACATTTCCACCGATACGATGCGGTCAAACACCTGCTCGGTATCGAACACATTCATGTCTGCGGTGATGATATGAATATTGCCTAGACCGAGCTCCTTGGCCTGCTGCAGGATATAGTCGCGTTGCGAGGAGGAATTGGAGACCCCGGTGATATACGCATTGGGGTATTGGCTAGCCATCCATAAGGTCAGTGAACCCCAGCCGCAACCTAATTCAAGTATGTGCTGGCCATCTTGCAATCGTGCATGTGTGCATGTCTGCCTCAGGGCGAGACGCTCGGCTTCTTCCAGTGTTTTTGTTTCCGGTAACCAGAAGCAACTACTGTATTTGCGGTGTGCCCCCAGACAATATTGGTAAAAAGCTGCTGGGATTTCATAATGTTGCGCATTTGCTTTATCGGGTAACAGGGCAATTTCGGATGAATTCATCTGCGCAATAAACGTCATCAGGCCGGTTTGCGCCGCTTCGCAGTCTTCTTCGCTGATTTCATCAAGGCGTGAGCGGCAGAGTTTCTGTATGCCTTTTCGGATCAGAATATCTGATAAATAGCCTTTTTCGGCAAGCTTAAGCGCTAAGACAGCAGCAGAACCCATAGGAATTATTATCGCAGTAACTGTTTGTTGTTTATGTCCATGATAAACCCTGTTTAGTTTCATGATGTGTGAAATTTTTTATTCCAATATGAACGCAGTTCACCATGACCGCTACTGTTTTATTTTTAAGAGTCAATTAACATGTATACTAATCTGTATACTTTACTGGAAATCGCTATGAAACCGCTTTCAAAACGCAAACTTTTCACATCTGCAGCTCTGGTGACGGCAACATTGTTAATCGCATGTACGCAAGTATCCAAACCAGCTTCAGGGAACTCAGGCAATGTAGACTGGCCCAGTTATGGCCTGAATCTGCAATCACAGCGTTTTTCAGCGTTAACCCGAATCAACCAGCAAAACGTCAATCGTTTGCAACCGGCATGGACAGTGAATACTGGCATAAAAGCAACATTTCAGGCGACGCCTATCGTGGTGAACGGTGTGATGTATGTCAGCCTGCCATTCAATCACGTGGTTGCATTGAATGCCGCAACAGGCGAACAGTTATGGAAATACACCCATGAGCGAAAAACTGACTGGCCACTATGCTGCGGACCGGCTAACCGGGGCGTAGCCGTTGCAGATGGCAAAGTGTTTATTGGGACCATAGATGCCAGGTTGATCGCACTTGATGCGGGAAACGGAAAAAAACTGTGGGACATTGATGTGGCAGGCAGCCAGGTGAATACCGAGCAGCAAAATACCCTGAACAGCAATGACCCCAACAAAAACAGGAAAGTGACCGGCGGCACCGGCGTCGGTATTGCCATGGCACCTGTGGTATACAAGCATAAGGTGATCATCGGCATCACCGGGGTTGGTTATGGATTACATATCGATAACCCGCGTAGCGATGCACCTTTAGGGGCAGTGATCGGGGTGACAGGGCGCTATGGCAGACCAGGCTTCCTGGCGGCATTTGATGTCAATGACGGCCACCAGGTATGGCAGTTTGATACTATCCCGGCTAAAAACTGGGAAGGTGATTTCGCGACGACCACCCCGGATGGTAGTCATTTTGACCGGGATATCACTGCTGAAAAAGCCAGCCTTAAAGATTATCCGGATGCCGGGAGGTTTGGTGGAGGGTCTGCGTGGAGTACCCCAGCCATCGATACCGCAACTGACACCCTTTACTTCGGCACCGGCAATCCCTCACCTCAAATGAATGATGTTTCTAGGCCGGGTGACAATCTCTATACCGTGTCGCTGGTAGCGCTGGATACCGAAACCGGCAAATATAAATGGCATTACCAGCAGGTGCCGCATGACTTGTGGGGCTACGATTTAGCCAGCCCGCCTGTGCTGTTCCAGTATGCCCACCAGGGCAAACAGATTGCCGCGGTCGGGCAGGCCAGCAAAACCGGCTGGTTTTATATACATGACCGTGCGACCGGCAAATTCCTTTCCAAATCCGAAGCTTTTGTACCGCAGCACAACCTGTTTAAAAAACCTGGTCCTGAAGGCACTGTGGTATATCCAGGCATCCTGGGCGGATCCAACTGGTCGCCTGTCAGTGTCGACGAGCGCCAGCACAAGATATTCGTCGCCGCCATGCATAGTCCTATCAAATACACCGTACACGAGACTGAAGCCACTGATGGCCAGAAACCGATGCGTTATGCGGCGAGTGAACCTACGGAGGATGCACGCTGGGGATTATTGAGTGCGATTGATAGTGCAACTGGCAAGATCGCCTGGCAACATAAAACCGAACAGCCATTGGTTGGTGGCGTATTGTCTACCGCGGGCGGATTGCTTTTTTGCGGTGAAGGCAATGGCAGGTTTACCGCTTACGCCAGCGAGTCCGGCAAAGCACTATGGCATTATCAGTCTGAGTACGGTGTCAATGCACCTCCCATCACTTACCAGATTGATGGTGAGCAATACATTGCAGTTGTAAGTGGAGGTAACTCGCTGTTTGGCTTTAAACAGGGCGATAGCATACTGACATTCAAGTTGCCAAAAAACTAGTTTAGTCAAAGACCACGCTTGTCGCCCAACACTTCATTCAAAGCCAGGGCCATGAAGCTGACGGATGGATTAAAAATAACTATCGGAATAATTAATTTAAGTAAAAATAATAATTGACATGTAAAAGCCGTCCGAATAAATTAATATAAATGTAATTTTAAAAAACGTGATTCCGGGCACCTGCTTCCAACGGCAGCAAGATTAAATTATTTTTTTAAATTAGAAACTTAGGATTATTCAAAGGTAGTGGAACGTTAACGAAACTTTAACGTCATAAACTAATTAAAAGCAACAAAGATTGATTCTGGATGTTAAAAACAAGATAGGGAATCACAATGCTTAACGGGGAATCGCTGGGGTGAAGACCAAACGCAAAGAAGTATGGGCTTTGGAATCCATGATCATTTATGGGTTCATCAGCTTTTTTGCGCTGCTGGTGATCCTCGGCATCACCAGCATTATTTACCTGCAACGTTTTTCCGAGAACAATCGGTGGGTCACTCACACCAACCTGGTGATTTCGCAGTTGGAAAGAGGGCTCGGGCTTTTCAATCAGCTAGAAGTCTCCCAGCGCGGTTTCCTGTTAACCGGCGATACCAGTTCGATTAACCGACGGGATCAGGCGCTGGCGGAATTGCAAAAAGATATCACTGAACTGGCTGTACTCACCAAAGACAATAGTTTCCAGCAAAAACAAATTACCGCGTTAAGACGCCTGATTGACAGGCGCCTGGTGTATTTCAACCAGATTGTAGAGTTAGCGCAAACCACTTCCGTTGAACAATTAAAGGAATTTCTGCGTAAGGATTCCATTCGCAGGGAAGACATGCTGGAGATACGTGGTGTATTCAACGCCATGTCGCTTGAAGAACAGAATCTGCTGGCTGAACGGACCCAGCTGGAGCAGGATCATGCCAAAGATCTACTGACCCTGTTTTCGGTCATGTCTGTCGCCATTCTGATTTTTTTTCCACTATTGATCTGGCGTATACAGCGCGATCTTAACATCCGCAAACAAACCTCTGCTGAACAGAAACGGCTCACCGATATCCTGGATGCATCACCCGACCTGATCGCCAATGCGAACTTGCAAGGTGACTACTTTTACCTGAACAGGGGAGGGCGCAAGCTATTGGGTATAGGCGAGGACGAAGATATCAGCACACAGCCTATCTCACGCATGCGTCCTGCCTGGGCCATCGATCTGATTCACAACAAGGCCATTCCCTCGGCTTTGAGTAGTGGGGTATGGAGTGGCGAAACAGCCTTCATCACCCGTGGTGGCAGCAATATTCCCGTCTCCCAGGTAGTGGTGGTACACAAGGACGCTAAAGGCGTTCCTACACACTTATCAACCGTTGCGCGTGACGTGAGTGATTTCAAGAAAATCGCCCATGATCTTAAGCATGCTGCAGTGTTTGAACAGACGCATAGCGAAGTGCTAAGGCTATTCAATGCCAATTACGACCGTTCTTATATCCTGCCTGGTATGCTGAATATACTGGCCAGAAACCATGCTTTTCCCGTATCGGCTATTTATGCCTATGATGAATGGAGTGGACGCTACCTGCTGGAAAGCGCACATGCCGCACCTGCCGATATCCTGAAGGAGTTCAAGCTCGGCCATGGCGTGATAGGCGAGGCGATTCAGACTAACCAGACCCTGGTACTACGCGACCTTGAGGAGTTCCCCACACTGACGATAGAGGCCGGCTTACTATCCATCAAACCTGCCGGCATCATTATCTGTCCGGTCAGCTACCTGGAAAAACCGCTCGCGGTGCTGGTACTGGCGGCAAGCCAGGCTGTCACCGAGCGTGACCAGATCTTTATCGAGCGGCTTTCTGCGCAACTGGGTGTCGCGCTGCATAATATCCAGCAATATGGCGACCTCAAGCTTCTTGCAGAGCAATTGCATCTGCGTAGTGAAGAGATCGGCCTGAAAAACGCCCAGTTGCTGGAAGCAGACAAGATGAAATCTGAATTCCTTGCCACCATGTCACATGAACTGCGTACGCCGCTGAATGCGATTATCGGTTTTTCAGAGATCCTGCGTGATGGCCTGATAGGGCCACTGGAAGATAAGCAGAAAACCTATGTCAATGATATTTTTGAAAGCGGCCAGCACCTGCTTTCATTGATCAATGATGTCCTGGATTTATCTAAAATTGAAGCAGGGCGCATGGAGCTGGAAGGCGAAGTGATCGATGTGCAGAGCCTGCTGCAGAACAGCTTGTCCATCATCAAGGAGAAAGCCTCTGCCCAGCGCATTAAAGTGCAGGCGGATTTATCAGAGGCATTAGGCAATGCCTGGCTGGACGCCCGTAAAGTCAAGCAGATCGTATATAACCTGCTATCCAATGCAGTCAAGTTCACGCCGGAAGGCGGGCAGGTGGTCTTGCAGGCCAGCCTGGTGGCGCGTGACGAAGTGCTTGAACAAACAAGGGATATCCCGGCCCACCACTATTCGCCTATCGGAAATGCAGAACAGTTTATACAGATAGCCATCACGGATACGGGTATAGGCATAGCGGCGGAAGATATCCAACGCCTTTTCCAGCCATTTGTGCAGATCGAAAGCACGCTTTCCCGGCGTTTCGAAGGGACAGGACTAGGCCTGGCCCTGGTGCGTAAACTTGCAGAATTGCATAGCGGTGCAGTCTCTGTGAAGAGTACGCCAGGGAAGGGCAGTACCTTTACCGTATGGCTGCAATACAAAACCAACCTCATCGATGCGGCGCTGGCAACCGCGCCGGCCGGTGAAAGCATACGGCAACTGGTCCACACCGAGACTCCGCATGTGCTAATACTGGAAGATGATGATCGTGCCGCAGACTTGATACGATTGCAGCTGGAATCCGATAACTGTCGGGTGACACGTGCCGCCACGGCAGAGATCGCACTTGCCATACTGACCGACAGTGCACCACCGGATCTGATTACGTTGGATATCCTGCTACCCGGAATGAATGGCTGGGAATTCCTGACCAAACTAAAAGCCAATCCCAAGCTGGCACATATCCCGGTGGTAATTCTTTCTATAGTGGCGGATAGTAACAAGGGATTATCACTGGGTGCGGCGCAGGTATTGCAAAAACCTGTTTCTGCCGATGAGTTGCAGGCAGCCTTGGCCAAACTTGGGTTTGTCAAACCCGCAAATAACCAGCCAGGTGCAAAAGTCCTGGTTGTGGATGATGACCCAAAAGCGGTAGAAATCATTTCGTCCTATCTGGAGCATACCCGGCACACGGTACTGCGGGCCTATGGAGGCAATGAAGCCACTAATATCGCCAAATCGCAGCTGCCGGACCTGATTGTGCTGGATTTGATGATGCCGGAAATCAACGGTTTTGAAGTGGTTGAGGAGCTGAAAAAAGACAAACGCACGGCCGCCATTCCTATCATTATCGTGACGTCCAAATTCCTGACACCGCCAGAACAGCAAGTGCTGAAAGGGCATGTACTGGCTGTGCTGGAGAAATCTGAATTTAATCACGGTAACTTCCTCAGTGAAGTGCATCGCGCCCTGGCAGGCAAGGCCAAGCGCCCCTCTGAAGAACCAAAAACTTAGAGGAAAATATGGCAAAAATCCTGATTGTTGAAGACAACCCTACCAATATGAAGCTGGCACAACTGCTGCTGGAAACTTCAGGTCACGAAGTACTGCAGGCAGGTAATGCGCTGGACGGGCTGGATATAGCGCGTAACGAGTTACCGGAAATCATCCTGATGGATATCCAGTTACCAGGCATGGATGGCCTGACGGCGGCGAGATTACTGAAAGAAGACAGTAAAACCAGTGAGATCAAGATCATTGCGCTCACCGCATTCGCCATGAAGGGCGATGAAGAAAAGATCCGGAATGCCGGCTGTGATGGCTATATCGCGAAACCTATACGCTACAAAGAATTCCTGGAAACAGTCGATGGCATACTTTAAATCCTCTCCATTCATAATTAAAGCAAGAGTTCGATTTTTTCCGGCAGTCACAGGCTACCTTAGGGCAGACTCATACATTGAAATAAGCTTGCGGGGGGAAAGTTAATATGGATATGAAAGTCACGCGCAAGACCATCCTGATTGCAGATGATGAGGAAAAAAACCGTACCTACCTGGATGCCCTGTTGACCTCGGAAGGCTATGCCACGCTCCATGCACCCAATGGCAAAATGGCCTTCGACCTGGTACTCGAACATCAACCGGACCTGATTCTGCTAGATGCCATGATGCCAGTGTTGAACGGGTTTGAAGTCGCTGAGCAACTAAAAAATAATGAAACAACCAAAATCATTCCTATCATCATGATCACCGCGCTGGTAGACAGGGACTCCAGAATGCGCGCTTTACAATGCGGGGTAGAGGAGTTTGTCACCAAGCCGGTAGACCGCGCTGAACTGTGGATACGCGTACGTAACCTGTTGCGCCTAAAGGAATATAACGATTTCCTGACTAATTACAGCCGTACGCTGGAAGTGCAGGTAGAAGAACGGACAGAGCAGTTACTGGCCAGTTATTTTGATTCCATGTTCAGCATCCTGCGAGCCGCAGAGTTCCGGGATAAAGATACCGGCGACCATATTCACCGTATCGCCTTTTTCTGTAGGGAGTTGGCCGCTGATATCGGCATGAGCCCGGAGTTCGTCGACACCATTTACCATGCCAGCCCATTGCATGATGTGGGCAAGATCGGCATTCCTGACCATATCCTGCTCAAACCCGGCCCGCACACACCGGACGAATGGGAAATCATGAAAACCCACGCAGCTCTGGGTCACAGCATTTTGCTGGGGCATGGAAAAAAAAGCAGTTCGCCGTTCACCACCATGGGCGCTGAAATCGCATTGAATCATCATGAACGCTGGAACGGAACCGGTTACCCGAATGGCATTAAAGGTGAAGCCATCCCATTATCTGCAAGAATCATGGTGCTCAGTGATGTTTATGATGCCTTACGTAGCAAACGGCCTTACAAATCGGCAATGTCGCATGAGCAGGCCTTACAGATCATGCTCAAAGGCGATGGACGGACACGGCCAGAACATTTTGATCCCGATATACTGAATACATTTGCAAAAATGTCTGAGCGCTTCAGGGAAATTTACGATGAGCATGCTGATTTGTCTGAGTAGGCTCAAATTTTAAGTGCTATTTAAAAATCGAAACATAAACAGGGCGCAGATACTCAGTAACGGTTTTTCTTGGTATGCATCACCAAAGTGGTGGCACGTTCGCTATCGATAAACACCTCACAGCTTAACTCTGCCATGGATGGCCCGTCTGGCCTGGATTGACAGCTACTTGATACACGCTTGTCCATGTAACTGATTCCCGGCAATTGCCCGAATCCCTGGCGGTCCAGCTTACCCTGGATATGCAAAACACCATCAAAGTAAATATAGACTTTGCTAGTCACACTTTTTCCCAGGATTCCATTCCTCAACACCTGATCAACCTTGCCGGTGATCTGCACAGGTTTTGTAGATGCACTGGAACGATCCTGTTGATGTGCCGTTACAAGACTGTGTTGTGTAGTACAACCTGCAACCGCCAATAAAACAATACAAAGATAGACGTTTTTCATCCTGGGCACCTGGTAACGGAGGAGATTAGATAATAACCCAAATTCAAAACGGTAAATATGCTTACACCTTAAATTTAACATAATATACATTATGCGAAATAAAAGAGTTGAGAAGCCGTGATAAAGAACATTGCTAATAATATAAAAAGCTGGTTGATTTTTACTGCATTCATTCGACATTTATTATCGTATAAACCGTGTAGCATCTTAAAACTACATTGGGAGATGCCAAATGCAGTTGTTATCGACAACCGACATGATGAAAAAGATTTCTGAATCATGGTCATTTGTGAGCGGCGCAGCTTTCCAGTTTAAGGAAAGCAATCACCGCTATCAGATGGATAATCATGAAAACCTGATGGCAGTTATTTTGCCTATGTATATTGATAGCCTGCCCCAGGCAGAATCCATTGCCATCGGCTTGATACTGGATGAAGACGAGGCAATCAAGGTCGCCTCCCATATGTTTGGCCTGACGCCAGAAACGCTGTCATCGGCAGATATCCAGGATGCCAAAAAAGAGACTTGTAACATTCTCGGCGGTAGTTTGATCGTCGATGAAAACAGCAAATTAGGTTTACCCAGGGAAATCCCACTGACGGAATTTCTCGAATTACAGAAAAATGCGACATTCAGCAGGCTGTTTGTCAGTGAGAAACCCAATGAAGACTTGGTTAATTTAATGATCTTCGACGTAAATAATAACTCCTTAGGGGAATTTTTATCATGACTGCAATGACAGATGGTGTTGCCAAATTTTTGATTGTCGATGATAGTCGCGCGATTCAGAGCATTATCAAAAGAGTGATTGAGTCCTGCAATTATCCAAAACTGGAAATTCGAAGTGCCAATGATGCAGAAGCAGCCATGAATATCCTGGAAAAGTACAAGCCGGATTTAATCATTACCGACTGGCATATGCCTAAGATATCCGGGCTGGAGTTCTGCCAGCATGTGTGCCAGACCTACAGCAATCGCATCCCTATCGGCTTTGTGACGACTGAAGCAAGCATGGAAAAGATTGAGTCCGCTTATAAAAGCGGAGCTAAATTTGTTATTAACAAACCTTTCCAAGATAATGATTTAAAAGCATATTTAACCCGGTTTGTTCCACTCGATTCAGCTGACTCCGCAGCGAGTCAGGGAAAGGATGACCTGACTAGTGCCATGACCGTACTTTCAACGATGCTAAAAGGGCAAGCATTTACGCTTGAGCCCTGCCCTGAGCTGACTTTAGCGGATTACAGCGAAAACAACCTGATCGGCCTGTTTGGCGAAAATGGCAAAACACCGCCAGTAAATGCGCTTGCCATTATGGAAATGAGCGCTGTCGGTATATTGTGGGCACTTAACAACGACCAGCCAGGTATGGCGCCTTCATTTGTCAAGAATGGCACAGCATCGAATGACCAGCTGGATGAAGCCCGTAAATTCATGGATGAGTTCGGTGCAGGAATGTCTATCGGCAACAAGAATGGCCCGCTCAAACTGGCACGTTCCAGCCTGGTCAGCCGCCAGTTCCCGCGTCTGGAAATGTCATTAAAGACGAATGAAGGTCGTGCCGATTATAAATTAGATGTTCCTGGCATAGGCGCAGGTTATATCACCTATATCAAACTGATTTAGGAGTCTAAGATGGCTTACAGCTTCAATGAGATTATCGGAAGTCTTGCGCTGCTCATCAGTTGCGGAGCAGCTATTTTGCTGGTCAGGTTGCTGTTAAGCAACACCATGCAGCAAGAGAAGTTTTTCAATTCATTGGGCAGGTGCCATGCTGAATTACATACCTCATCCCAGAATCTTGAAACACTGTGCACGATCCTGGATCGCAGATTCTCCAATATGGAAGAGAATTCAAAGCAGACAGATCCATTATTAATCAATACATTGCAGCGATTTGATAAAGTATCTAAAGAAATCCAGGAGCGTCTGGATGAAATGTTTTTACCCAGTTTTTCTGATACAGGCAGCAAACCTGCCAGTGATTTGCCAAGTGAAGCTGTCATCAGCGAAATCACCAAATTGCAAAACAGCATGGCAGAGATCGCCAACCAGTTACGGAAAAGTAATTATCTTTCCATGGATGAGAATGCCGAGATCGCTGCAATGCGCAAGCGTATTGAAAGCTACCAGTCCATGGTCATGAAAGCGCGCTCGGAAGCCAAAGATTCAGAAACCATCATGGCTGAACTCCGGCAGGAGATAAAACAACTGCAGAACGTGAAGAAATCCAGTCCTGCGGAAAGTAATATCGAGACTCAGCGCCTGCAGGAGCAATTAGAGGAAGCCGAGCGCGATAAAAAAGCACTGGAGGAAAGAATCAAGGTGCTCGACAATGAAATGCAGCGCAATAATATCGAGAAGAAATTTATTGAAGACCGGTTTATCGAGCTTTCATAACTCTGCATTCAATCCATTTATGCTATACGGCCTCTTGTCACTTGATCAGAGGCTTTTTTCTTTCTATCTGCTTGAGTTTATTGGAAGCGACTAATTGCTGACGCTGGGATTCTTTCAACTGCCCTTTTATCACGCCTACATTCTCACGTAATTCATTCACCAGCTTCTGGTTTTTGGCGGCCTGGCTCTTGGTGGCGGCATGTTCTTTGAGCAGGGATTTCTTTAACTCACTGATTTCAGACTCCAGCTTGTAGGCACGCTGCCGCTCCCTATCCAACTCAACCAGTGACTTCGCTTCCAGTTTGCGAAAGCGGTCCTCAGACAATTTCAATGCGGCATGCAATTTGTTAAGCTCGGCAGAAAATTCATTTTTCATGCTTTTAAGCATATCTTCCAATGCAGAATTCTCGTTTTGCAAGGTTTTCACAGCTTCCTTATGGGTAGTTGAGACCTGGTGATCGATCAGGAACCGCTTTTCACTTTCCTGCATCTGTTTTTTAATCATGATCAGTTCTGAATGCTGCTCGGCATTCAGCGCTTCTGTTTTCTTCAGTTGCGCCTTACAACTTTCGAGTTCAAGTTTATTATTGCTTTCCAGGCTGTTAATTGCGGAATGTTTTTCCTTCACATTTTGTTTGGCAATCTCCAGCGCGGATTTCCACAAGGTTCCCAATGCCTCGCCAGCAAATTCGCGCAGGCTGTCCGGTAAAGCGGAATGCTCGATATCCACCCGGTTCTTAAGCCTGAGCTCGTTCCAAAAACTATTCACTGCCTGGGCAGGAGTGGACATAGTTCCTTTGCGGACCAATTGATAAAGTTTATTGGCAGTAGGCTGGATACCATAACGGAAAAACATCAATCGACATACTTCGCGGTATAGATCTTTTACTTGTGGGAACTGTGTGCGGAGAACTTCAACATCCTGGATTAACTTGGCTTCATTGATTTGTATCGAGGTCATGGATCTAACGTCTTCATTGCTTTAATTTGTTTTGTGACAAAAACACATGCCAAATAGTTTGCAAAAATTACGGGGATGTAACTCCAACCCTTTCAAAATACATCAACATGCATGTTATTTACATCATTTGATTATCACCATAAACTATTGATTTAAATTAATATTTTGTATATTTGCGACACTTTCCTCTTTAGTAAATGGCAAAAGACAGAATTATTTTTAACATGTTTTAGCTGACTGTTAATATCGGGCTGCAGAGCAATCTGCATCTAAGGGAGGCTTTCATGACAAATAAAACCGATATTAATAAAACCACATTAAATAAAACCAAGATAAAAAAATTACATACGCAATACTTATTGAACTGGAGTTTAAAAGTGGGTGATCAATTGGGCACTCTTAACAGACACAAGGCAATCCAGTTAGCCAATGTAAAACCGGCCGTGTTCAATCGCTGGGCCTCAGGAAAACTGGCTGCGCCCAGTTGTAAATTGAATCGCATCAAACATCATGCATTTTCCACTTTCAGGGTCAGGCACCGAAAAAAAGTAAATCAATGCTTCGCGACAGAAATGGATCCCGAAACCATCAAGGCACGATTCTTATGGAAAAGCATGATCTTCGACCAGTTGAGCATGGTGGCGAAACACAGGTTCTGTTCAGGACTGAAGAAACTGTATCGCTAGATTAAATGCGATAAAAAAGCCACTCATGCTTGAGTGGCTTTGACTGATTAATTCCCAGAAACAAGTTTAAAAGCTGTCATAAATGCGGGCGAACGCCCGATAGCTGACATAAAAAAGCCAGCATTACAAAATGCTGGCTTTTTATTTACGCTCATATTACTGGCAAATTCAATTATTTCTGTTGAATTTTCATTACCTGGATTTGGTGGAGCTGGGGGGAATCGAACCCCCGTCCGCAAGCCCTCCACAGACAGTTCTACATACTTAGCTGTGTTGTTTATGTTTAACCGTACACTCACCAACGAGCAAGCAAGAGTAAAGCGAGTTGCCTTGGATTTAATACGTGATTAAGCAACCCAATCACGCACGATCCTCTCTAAATGACGCTGCTGCCGGTTACCCGGCCCGACCGAGAGGCTCTTCGGGGCAGCGTTCAGCCGGTATTAAGCGGCTAAAGCGTAAGTTTCGTCGTTTGCGACTATACTTTTTCAGATGGATTTACGAGGGAACCTGAATCCTCGGTATGCCCTGCACTGCTTTGCAACCCACGTCGAAACCTGGTCAGCCCCAATGCAAGCGCGTAATTATACGCGTCAAACCCGGACTATCCAAATAAAGTCTCGCTAGCTTACCTGAGTTAGCTCACTTAAGATGCACTAGCTGACTTAAGGTGCAGCATATATGACATGATACAATCGCGCTATGTTCAATAAAATAGTCATTTTTGGCGTGGGCCTGATCGGCGGCTCGGTCGCGCTGGCCTTAAAGAAACAGCCACATCCGCCACACATTACCGGTGTTGGGCGCTCCAGACAAAGCTTAAACGAAGCCCTGAATTTGGGATTGATCGACAGTGTCGAAACTGAGATAGCTACCGCCCTAAAAAATGCGGATATGGTATTGATTGCAGCACCTGTTGCACAAACTCCAGGCATTCTTCGTGCGATACAGCCATACCTTTCCGCACATACTGTGATTACAGATGCTGGAAGCACTAAATCTGATGTCATGGCCTATGCACATGCTGAACTGGGCGAAAGAATCCGCCAGTTTGTCGGTGGTCATCCAATTGCGGGCGCTGAAAAAAGCGGACCTGCCGCTGCGATGGCTGATCTGTATGCAGGCAAAAATGTCATTCTGACACCAGAACGCAACACTAATCCTGAGGCTGTTAAAAAGGTCACCGCTTTGTGGGAAAGTTGCGGCGCGATTGTTTCCGGCATGAGTCCGCAAGAGCACGATAGTGTATTTGCTGCAGTCAGCCATTTACCGCATTTGCTGGCATTTGCGCTGGTTGAGGATCTGGCCAAGCGTGATAATGCAGAGTTACTGTTTAAATTCGCCGCCAGCGGTTTCCGCGACTTTACTCGTATCGCAGGCAGCCATCCTGAAATGTGGCGGGATATCGCGATGGCCAATAAGCAGGCGTTACTGCAGGAACTCCGTACTTACCAGCAGGCGGTGTCCGAAATGACAAGTTTGCTGGAAAACGATGACGACCAAGGCCTGTTCGCCTTGTTCGAGCATGCCAGTCATGCCCGGAATGCCTGGGCCAAATCTAAAACCCAATAGACAGTATATGGAACAACTGCATTTATCCGCCGCTATGCACGCGCAAGGTGTGATTACCCTGCCCGGCTCTAAAAGTATTTCTAACCGCACATTGCTACTGGCTGCGCTTGCAGACGGTGTCACTACCATCCGTGATTTACTGGCTTCAGATGACACCGCACGAATGCTGGAGGCGTTGAAGTCACTGGGCATCAAGCTGGAGAACATCGCTGAAAACGCATGGCAGGTCACAGGATGCGGTGGTAATTTCCCTAATAAACAGGCAGATCTGTTTTTGGGCAATGCAGGCACCGCATTCAGGCCATTGACGGCTGCATTGGCTTTTTCACATGGCGAGTATCATTTGCGTGGCATTCCACGCATGCATGAACGTCCGATTGGTGATCTGGTCACTGCATTGCGACAGGCAGGTGCAGAGATACAATACAAGGAAAACGAGGGCTACCCTCCCCTGCAAATTTCGCCGGCACCACTGGATGTCAGCCGGCCGATTCAAATACGCGGCGATGTCTCCAGCCAGTTCCTGACAGCTTTGCTGATGGCATTGCCGCTGACAGGTCAGGCGGCGACCATTGAGGTGGTTGGCGAGCTGATCTCAAAACCCTATATCGAAATCACACTTAACCTGATGCATCGCTTTGGCGTGCAGGTACAGCGTAATGGCTGGCAAGCTTTCACTATCCCCGCGGCGGCCCTCTATCAGTCTCCTGGTGAGATCTATGTCGAGGGGGATGCATCCAGCGCTTCTTATTTTATCGCCGCAGGCATTCTGGCTGGGGATGTCACGGTACAAGGCGTTGGGCAACACAGCATCCAGGGCGATATTTTGTTTGCTGAAGCAGCAAAACGCATGGGCGGTCGGGTCAGCTATGCAGAAAATCATGTGCGTGCGGAAAAAACCGGTGAATTGAGAGGCATAGACCTGGATTGCAACCATATTCCTGATGCGGCGATGACGCTGGCAGTGATGGCAATGTTTGCCAAAGGCACGACCACCTTGCGTAATATTGCCAGCTGGCGTGTCAAGGAAACTGACCGTATCGCAGCGATGGCTACCGAGTTACGTAAAGTGGGCGCGAGCGTCACTGAAGGTGCTGACTTTATCCAGATCACCCCGCCAGAAAAATTGATTGAAAATGCAGTGATCGATACTTACGATGACCACCGCATGGCGATGTGCTTTTCTTTAATCAGCCTGGCGGGTGTACCTGTCGTCATTAATGACCCCAAGTGCGTAGCTAAAACCTTCCCTGATTATTTCAAGGTATTCAGTAGTATCGCGCACTAAATTAGGCGGCGTAAGCCCATTCATGTTCGTCCCGCTCGTTCTCAGCGGCATGTGTATGCTGGTGATGACTCCAGGCACGCTCGTGAAAATAAAACACTACCGTATTGATTGCAGGCTCAACCAGCGCCATGAGCCCGCCGATCAGTACGCTGCCGGTAAGCAGATAAGCAATACTGAACGCCACGCTGAAATGCAAGATTGCGAAAGAAAATGTTTTGATCATGCTGTGCTCCCATTCGTTAGGCATATCATATAAAATCCGTTTTATTTAATCCAATTCATTGTTTTTAATTAATTGATAAGCAAAATTTATGATTGAACACACCTTATGGCCAGTGATTGCCATTGACGGTCCCTCCGCTTCCGGTAAAGGGAGTGTGGCTGAATGTGTTGCCAAGGAATTCGGGTTTCACTACCTGGATTCCGGCGCGCTGTACCGCCTGCTGGCGTATGCGGCGCATATACAATCAGTAGCCTGGTCGGACGCTGCCAAACTGGCAGCCCTTGCTTCTGAAATGGAGATCCGCTTTGACGGCGGTGAGGTTTATTTGAACGGTGAACATGTCAGTGCTTATATCCGCACCGAACAAATGGGCAAAGGGGCCTCCGAAGTGGCAGTTCATCCCGAAGTACGCACTGCTTTGCTGCAGACACAAAGAAGCTTCAGGAAATCACCCGGCCTGGTCGGTGATGGTCGCGATATAGGCTCTGTGATTTTCCCTGATGCTGCCTTAAAAGTATTCCTGACTGCCGGGGTTGAAACCCGCGCCCAACGACGCTATGACCAGCTGGTGAACCGTGGCGACAGTGCCGATTACGCCACTCTCCTGGAGGATTTGCGCCAGCGTGATCTGCGGGATACGCAGAGATCTTCAGCTCCCTTGAAACAATTACCCGATGCCATGCTGGTGGATACCACGGAAATGAATATCGCCCAAGCCGTCGAAATGATTGTGGAGGCCTTTAAAAAGACCGCCAAAAAAACGTAAAAAACGCTTTAAGTCATTGAAGTCAATAATTTTTTTGTGTATAGTTCCAGATTCGCGTTACATTTGGCGCCCGCCGGATGTGGCAAATATTAACTTTACCCGTTGACTGCTTTTCAAGCTGGCAATGGCTCGTACAGCAGCATGGGCTGTTTTGCGAGTAAATTTGGACAATTTTTAATGGCTTCTATTTCTAATTCAACCTCTTCTAACGAATCTTTTGCAGCCCTCTTCGAAGAAAGCCTGGCCCGCCAGGAAATGCGCGCAGGTGAAGTGATCACCGCCGAAGTAGTGTCTGTAGACAATGATTTCGTGATTGTTAACGCTGGTCTTAAATCCGAAAGCGTGATTAATGCCGGTGAGTTCAAGAACGCACAAGGCGAACTTGAAGTTCAAGTTGGCGACTTTGTAAAAGTTGCGATTGAAAAACTTGAAGATGGTTTTGGTTCTACACAACTGTCTCGCGAAAAAGCAAAGAAAATGCAAGCATGGCTGGATCTGGAAGAAGCCATGAACGAAGGCCGTGTAGTTAAAGGTTTTGTAAGCAGCCGTGTTAAAGGCGGCCTGCGCGTTTCTGTCAGCGGCATCATGGCATTTCTGCCAGGTTCACTGGTAGATATCCGTCCTGTGAAAGACACCACTCCTTACGAAAACAAAGAGTGGGATTTCAAAGTCATCAAACTGGATCGCAAGCGTAACAACATCGTTGTTTCCCGCCGCGCTGTCATGGAAGACACCTTGGGTGCTGACCGTGAAGCATTGCTGGGCAGCCTGACCGAAGGTGCTGTGATCAAAGGTATCGTTAAGAACATCACTGACTACGGCGCGTTCGTGGATCTGGGTGGTATCGATGGCCTGTTGCACATCACTGACCTGGCATGGCGCCGTGTGAAGCACCCATCAGAAGTGCTGACTGTTGGTGAAGAAGTTGAAGCCAAGATCCTGAAATTCGATCAAGAGAAGAACCGTGTTTCTCTGGGCATCAAACAACTGGGCGACGACCCATGGGTTGCATTGAGCCGCCGTTACCCGGTAGGCACACGCCTGTTCGGTAAAGTGTCTAACCTGACTGACTACGGTGCGTTCGTTGAAGTAGAGCCAGGTATCGAAGGTTTGGTACACGTTTCTGAAATGGACTGGACCAACAAGAACATCCACCCGGGCAAAATCGCTCAGCTGGGTGACGAAGTTGAAGTCATGATCCTGGAAATCGATGAAGACCGTCGTCGCCTGTCCCTGGGCATGAAACAGTGCAAACCAAACCCATGGGATGACTTTGCTGCTACCCATGCTAAAGGTGACAAAGTATCTGGCCAGATCAAATCCATCACTGACTTTGGTGTGTTTATCGGTCTGCCAGGCGGCATCGATGGCCTGGTCCACTTGTCTGACCTGTCCTGGACACAGTCTGGCGAAGAAGCTATCCGCAACTTCAAGAAAGGTGACGAGCTGCAAGCTGTTATCCTGGCAATTGATGTTGAGAAAGAGCGTATTTCTCTGGGCGTGAAACAGCTGACTGAAGATCCAAGCGGCAACAGTGCGCCGATTGGTGAAGACAAAGGCGGCAAACCAAAAGCTAAAAAAGCTAAAGCTGATGAAGTAGCAATCGATGAAGCTTCAGCTGGCACCACAAACCTGGGTGCTTTGTTGAAAGCTAAATTGGACAGCAAAAAATAATTAAAGGCTTTTAGGTCATGACTAGATCTGAACTTATCGATTTACTCGCCCAGCGCTTTCCGCAATTAGTGCTGAAAGATGCCGAGTTATCTGTTAAAACCATCCTCGATGCGATGACAGAAAACCTGGCTACTGGTGAGCGTATAGAAATTCGCGGTTTTGGCAGCTTCAGTTTGAACTACCGCCCGCCTCGTCTGGGACGCAACCCTAAAACCGGCACCAAAGTACAGGTACCGGCCAAGTACGTGCCCCATTTCAAAGCGGGTAAAGAACTGCGTGACCGTGTAGACGCGATGGAGTAAATCAGCCTTTGCTGATAAAAACGGCATCTCTTTGAGGTGCCGTTTTTTTTGCACGCTACGTACACACAACAGCGCCATGGCACCCTGTATTCACGGCGCTAGCATATTCATCGCATCATCCTGAGTGCTTAAGGTAAAATAGGCGCTATCTAAAAAAGAGACCTTGTATGCTGGTTGAATTTGAATATTGGTGGCTACTCATTTTGCCATTGTTTTTCACGCTGGGATGGATCGCTGCCCGTGTGGACATCAAACAGTTGATCGCAGAGTCAACTTCCCTGCCCGCCACTTATTTCAAAGGCCTGAACCTGCTGATTGCAGACCAGTACCATAAAGCGGTAGATGCATTCAGCGAGGCTCTGTACCTGAACAAAGATTCACTGGAATTACATTTTGTGCTGGGTAGCCTGTTCCGTCGCACCGGCGAAACTGACCGCGCCATCCACTTGCACATGAATCTGCTTGAAAATTACGAGCTTACCGAACAGCAATCTACTTCCATCAAGGTTGAATTAGCGCAGGATTACTTTAAAGCCGGATTGTATGACCGGGCAGAAGAGCTGTTCCTTGCCCTGCGCCACACGCGCTATGAGCAGGCCGCCCTACGCCATTTGCTGGAAATATACGTCAAGGAACGCGAATGGTCGCAAGCGATTGCCATTGCTACCGAACTTGAAGGCTCTTCCGGGATTTCCTACCGTAAAGAGGTCGCCCAGTATTATTGTGAACTGGCGGTCAATGCCATCATTCAGCAAGACTGGCAACATGCCAGGGGACTTCTTGCCCAGGCACTGGATGCTAATAAGAATTGTGTACGGGCCAACGTATTGCTGGGCGATATGGCCGCACAGCAAGAAAACCATGCAGAAGCAATTGCATTCTGGAAGAGAATCGAGATGCAGGATCCTGAATACTTAGGCCTGGTCGCGCAAAAAATGTTAAAAAGCTATGTAGCTTTACATGAGCGTGATGCAACAGCAGAAAACAATGGCAGCAAAGGCCTGAAAGAAGGCCTGGACCAGCTCAATCAATACCTGGAGTCCTATCAGTTAAGTAGCATCATGTCGGTACTCTATGAAGCGACTCTGCAGGCGGAAGGTGCCGAAAGAGCTGCCAAACTGGCGCGAAATGAGCTGATCCGCAAACCGAGCCTGAAATCACTGGACCAGCTGTTGCAAGCACGGGCCATGGTCGATGACGAGCAGCATGACTTACAGTTGATGCAGCAAACAGTACGCAATGCCATTGGCGACCGTGCCGCTTATTACTGCGACCAGTGTGGCTTTCGTGCCAAGCAATATCACTGGCAATGCCCGGCTTGCAATGCCTGGGAATCACTGCCGTCCGAACCCACTGAAGCGACTATCCGTGATATCAAATTGCTCAAGCGCAAATAATATCCAACTCTTTTATCAAACGAATCACACATGACAGATAGCAAAATTATTGTCGCCCTGGACTATGCCGATGCCGCATCCGCTTTGGCCTTAGTCGCACGCCTGGACCCCGCCTTGTGCAGATTGAAAGTAGGCAAAGAGCTGTTCACTGCTGCCGGGCCCGCGTTGGTCGAATCACTGGTCAAGCAAGGCTACGATGTATTCCTTGACCTGAAATTCCATGATATTCCAAACACAGTGGCCAAAGCCTGCCAGGCAGCAGCCAACCTGGGCGTCTGGATGCTGAATGTACATGCCGGTGGAGGCCTGCCTATGATGCAGGCTGCACGGGAAGGCCTTGATAAGGCCTTTGGTGCAAAAGCGCCCTTGCTGATCGCGGTGACAGTATTAACCAGCATGGATGAGCCTACCTTGCATACTCTTGGCATCCAGCGCTCGTTAACCGAACATGTACTGGCCCTTGCAACGTTAACCCAGCAAGCAGGCCTGCAAGGCG
>VFQP010000632.1_pt1 | contig 60946 bp, 97 predicted proteins | sample 3512351 | NCBI WGS metagenome assembly VFQP01 (sample SAMN10412372, study PRJNA504923) | tailings metagenome | isolation source: Relicate 1 Philex TSF1 revegetated site | place: Philippines: Tuba, Benguet | collected 2017-08-29 | reverse complement strand
TGTGTGTGTGTGTGTGTGTGTGTGTGTGTGTGTGTGTGTGTGTGTGTGTGTGTGGGAGAGCCATGTACACAGGCTTTGCATTTTCCAAAACCAAACAAAAACGTTTTCCCGCATATGTTCCATTGTTGTTGTTGTTTGCAAACAGAGTGATGTTGTGCACAAGTGACCTTGTGTGCAAATGATGTTGTGCATTTTTCTGGCTCGTGGATGCACTGTGTTGGTTTTGCATTGCACTGATGGTCTTGTCGTGTTTCATTTTTGTGTGTGTCCATTCCTCGTTGACAGTCACCCTTGACGTCATCATCAATTATCATCACGAATTATTTTTTACAACAAATGATGAATACCAATGTAACCAATGTTGAAAACAAGTTCACCGACAAAACACCAAATAAAACACCATCACTACGCAAACACCACCGTAAATACTTCACAACCTCCATGCATCTGCAACCACCCCCAACTCACCCACGATACCTACCGTCATATGCACGTCGCTTATCCCTATTTCGCAACACCGAGTACGCTTCGTTGATGCGCTTCATTGTTTCCGCTGCTTCTGCCTTTTCAACGGCACCACCGGACACCCGATCCGGGTGATGACGTAATGCCAGCCCTCGAAAAGACGCTTGTATTTCCTCCTGTGTCGCATCTGGATCTACACCCAGTGTTTTATACAAACCACGGGGGTCGCGAAAGGAGGTGCTTGTGGCGCGGGGGGCCCCTCGAGGGGTCCCTTGTTGCTGCCCATACCCACCCTCTTGTTGCTGCCGCTGTTGTTGTTGTTGTCTGCGTCCCCATGCCCCCCAAGCCCGCTGTGCCTGTTGCCACCACCCACCACCACTTGTATAACCCTCCTCCTCCCCCTCTTCCCCTTGATACTGTCGTTGTTTTTGCCAAAAGCGCTCTTGTGCATCTGCCGAGTAGCTACGTACCCATTCTTCATCCCAGCCCCCACCCAGTTGCTCATGTGCTGCCTGTGTGAGGAGGATGGTGTGAGGGTGATTGTCTATATGTATGTGTGGGGATGATATGAGGGTGTGTATGATGAAGATGTGTGTGGTGAGAAATACAAGGGGGCACACAAAAACAGCAGGGAGAAGAAAAAAACACGACCACCCATCGCATTCACTCAACACTCCTCCACACACACACACACACACACACACACACACACACACACACACACACACACCTGTTCCTGTTGCCCCCTATATCTCGCCCACCACACACGCACACGTGGCAAAAACCGCACCGTCCATGCCGCTATCCCCATCGACAACAACAACGGCCACACCACCCCCCATACCCCACCCCCCACCCCCCCCGTAGCTGTCACTGCCACCAGCGCACCCAGGGCCCCAGCAGCCACCCCCACCCTGCCCTCATCATATACTCGAGTGCCTGCTACTTGATCTGGATTGCACCCCGACACAAAGGTGTGGAGCTTGACATTGTATTGTCGGTAGCGAAACACAAAGGCCGGGACGAGGATGGGGCTTGCGGTGATGTTGTATACACTGTGTCAGGTGTGGTGAGGGGTGAGGGGTGAGGGGGGGTGAAAAGGGGGAAAGAGGATGGGTGTGGGTGTTGTATGCTCCCTTGAGCATGAGTGAACCAATGACATATACACATATGATTAAATGCATACACACCATGCACACACCATGCACACACCACACACATACCTATACTCGGCATTTACAAAACGTGTATAGCGTGTCCCATACGCATGCCCCAATGCTTCGTGTATGTGTTGCTCCTCTGATGCTCGAATCGCAGCCTGTGCCATACCAACTGCTGCTGTGGGACGCACAGTGAAGGGGTGTATCTGTGGGGGGGGTAGTGGGGAGGGGGGGGGCGTGAGTGTGTGTGGTGAGGTGAGTATGTGCGCTCTCGTCTATATTGACCATCATTGACCATAAACACTGACCATAGCATTGACCATCACAAAAGCATTGACCATCACAAAAGCATTGACCATCACAAAAGCATTGACCATCACAAAAGCATTGACCATCACAAAAGCAAAAGAACAGAAACATCATGCATTTTACACACATATCACACCCCATGTGCACAGTCACACCCCACCTTGCGTGTGATGCTCGGTGTGCTCGACACAGCCATGGATGCTGTCAATGGGCGCGCCAGTGTTTGCAAGAGTGCACCAGGTGCAAGCTGCTGCACATCTTTGCGGTTGTATTTGTGCGACCCGTAAAACTGCATCACAGGGTCTTCTGGTGTGTAGTGCCGGGTAAAGTGCCATCCAGGATACACCCATTCCCACACGGTCTCCCATCGCGTTTCCACTCGACGGGATGCGGGGTTGTACCTGCGTACCAAACGATCCTCACCTGTGTGATTGTTTGGTGAGAAGGGTTGGTAGACATGCATGTTGTGTACCAAGGCGGTGTTGCATCGTGGCGTATACATCATCAGGTTGTGATCACCACCACATACCAACTTGGGCAGATGTGACGGTGACGTCCACAGTCGCCCCAACAACCCACCATGGAAGCAACACCTCCTTGACGTGTTCCACTGGAGGTGTGAGCTGACTGAGAAACCAGTTGCCTCGGTGGAAGATTTCATAGGATGATGTTGCTTGGGCGAGTGTTGTGAGGAATGGTAGTGCTCTCAACTTTTCCTTTCGTGGACTATCATCGTGCATGCTGCGAACGAGGCAGGTATCGACATTGGATAGTGCATTGCGACATAAAAGCAGTGCGTGTTGTGCAGCTTTTCGTCTTACATAAATGTGTGCTAAATACAGCATATTGTGATTTTGATTAATAAGCTTATTGTGATCAATAAGGTTGCGGTGGTGGAAAAATGGTGGGCTCCAGATGATGGTTTTCAAGTCGCCAGGTGCCCTGTGCGGTCATGCCCTGGCAACCATCACATGTCATCCATGCCGTTCAGTGGTCAGTGGGCATCAGTGATGTTGTCCTGGTGCCAGTTTGAGGCGAATGGGGCCCTTGAAGGTATCCGGATCCACCACCTATTGGTGGGTTTTACGGGATGGCAGATGGACACCAGGTGTATGCTCACGTGGACACTGCACATATTCCCAAAGCAAGAGGAATTCCCACAACACCCCATACTTTGCCCTTTTGTGTGATGACCAACACACCCTCCTCGACCATTGCACATGCAACGCTGCGAACTGCAGGCATGAGGGATCGCCAATCCCCTTGAGGCCTGATCTTGCGGGGTATCTCGCTTGGTCAGCATGTGGCATTGGCTGCACGTGCTTGGAGGGTCTGCATAATGGTGGTGCGCAAGAGCGTGTGCATCTCATTGTCTAGCTCTTGAGGCGATTGCTGTTTGCTTCGTCTTGATGGTGGATCCTGTGTAGTCGGGTGTATATTTGTGGTGTGGTGCATTATAGAGTGGGTGGGTGGCCCTTGGATGGTGACCTAACATCACATGTGTTTCAAGGTGCTACTTGCAGGGCGCACCTCTGCACGCGCTTCTTTGGCCTCTGCAATTGACCGTTTATTGCGTGAAGAAGACATGACTGTTTTTTGTTGTATTTGAGACATGAAGGCATTGCTTAATTGCAGTATCCAAGGTTGTCTAATTTACGAAGTACATCGTGCTCAACAACACTGACAACCAATTTAGCAAACACATCACACACTGTACACCATCATGATGCCACCATAGCAATCGGGTCTGTTGGTTGATAATCATCCATGCCACAACGACAACAACAAGCTCTCCTGCTGTGTCTGCTGCTTGCAGCACATCAATGCACAGCCGTATGGGATGAGTACGCATGGACACGATCAAGCTGGGACAGATTCAAGTTTGAGCTCCCTGCAACCTTTTACAAGGCTGCCATCGACAATGCTGCTGCATCAGTCCCCGGCCTCAACAGCGACACACTTGATGGTGTTCGTTCCTGCAGCCTGTATGGTGCGCACATAGATCCACCACCAGCACCACCAAAGCCAGCCAGCCTCATGTATGCTGTGTTGCGTGTTTGTTTCACCTGGGGGGTACTCATGTGAGACGTATTCTTGTGGTTGTGGGTGTTGTGTATGGTACTGCACACATACATAATACACACAGTATATGCACACGTAATACCTACAGGAATGTGTTGCAGCTGCCTATGGTAGAATTTCGCAGCTTGAAAAGCACAGACGCACTTGTCGATATAGCAACAGTATGTATATGTTACACTTTGTGTGTGTTTTTGTGTGTGTTTTGTGTGTTTCTGTTCTTTTTTTGTGTGTCACGATGCTGGGAATGGGTATGGTGTGTGTGTGCATATTGTGCTTTCTTGCACAAGCATTGATAGACTATATACACCCCCATACACCCCCATACACCCCATTACACCCCCATACACCCCATTACACCCCCACACAACATGAGTGACAAAAATGCAAAACCCCCCGACCCACAGGTGTTTTCATGTGTGGTGTGTAAAGCACTGGTGGAGGAGGCGTGGTACACTGTTGCTGACTGGGTGTTGCTGCATAGTACACCGCCCAGGGTGGAGGAAGTGTCCGGAGTGTTGGATGACCTGTGTAGTAGAGTGGTATGCGTGTGTGTTGTGATGACCTGTGTAGTAGAGTGGCATGTGTGTGTTTGGGTTTTTTTCTGTTCTTGTTGTTGTAATGTATGTGTTGTTATGTATGTGCTGTTGTGTTGCTACGCAACACATGTAGTACCATATACTTACCCTTCCACACACAACCCCACTCCCCTCTACATTCATCACCGTCATCATCATCATGATGCTCACACAAAAAACCAGGTCCCTCCCATTGTACTCCGTGAACACATGGTGCTTGCAGTGGAGGTGCTGCCACCTGGTGCTGACCTAGATGCCACCAGCAGCAGCACTCACACCAGCACCCACACCAGCACCACACAGACAACAGCCAACTCAGGCACACACAAGGGTGGTGGGACAAACAAGGGGGGCACACCCAATACCGACACACCCAAAAACCACAAGGGGGGGGCTGTGTCACAGTCAACGAAAGGCAGTCAAACATCATCACATGGTCAAGCAAATGTCAACAGTGGTCAAACAAGTGGACATGATGGTCAAACAAGTGCACATGATGGTCAACCGTCCTTAACACCTTCATTACATGCATCAGATGGTCAACGGTCATCGCATACACAGCAGCAGCAGCAGCAGCAGCAGCAGTCTACATCCTCCTCCACATCCTCCTCCACATCATCCTCCCCATCCTCCAAGGTGACGTATGTGCTTCAACCAAGGGGTACTCAGGGGGCAACTGAAATGGAGTTGAGGGCTGTGCAGGATACCTGTGTACAACTTACCAAGGTGGGGTGGTGATGGTGGTGGTGGTGATGGTGGTGTACATTGTGCAGTATACACACACACACACACACACTTTCAAACATACACACACACAGGAACCGTTGACCGTTGACCAACCGACAACGTTGACCGACCTGCTCTTGCATCATGCCAGCAACCTACGTGATGCACTAATAAAAGAGACCAAGGCAAGTGGTGGTGGGGCTGCCAATGGTGGGGCTGCCAACAAACACAGTGGTGGTGGGGCTGCTAACAAACACACCACATCAAAACACGCTGGCACACAAGTCAACACAAAAGTCAACACAAAAGAGAAACATGGAGCAGGTGTTGAAGGACATGTTGACAATATCGACAAACATGTTGACCACGATAATCTTGAACAACAGGGTCATACAGGCCCACATGATGTACACAATGATGTTCACAATGACTTACACCATGACATACACAATGAGGATGTGGATGATGATCAGGATGGAGTACCATCATCATCATCATCATCATTAGAAAAGCCCCAACCTGTGTTGGTAGCTGAAACATGTCGTGATTTTCATGCATCATGTGCAAAGTGGGCACGCTCGGTATGTCAATGTGTAATGTTGTCAAGCATGTCATTGCCACATGTTGTTGAGTATGTCATTGTGTTGTGTAATCACATGTTGTAATTGTTTTATATGTTGTACATGTTGTATATGTTGAATTACTGGTGTGATGTGTCATGTATGCAGCACATGTGTTGTAGCACAGCAGCACATGAATTGTTGACCGTTGACTGTGTTCCAGACGGTTGACTGTGTTTCAGATTGTTGACTGTGTTCCAATAGCCAATGCTCCTATGCATGCTTGTGCACACACTTGCACATTGACACTCACACACATGCACATTAACACCCACCCACCTACACATGCACACACCCGCACATTGACACCCACTCACACACACACACACAGGGTGAATGTGAGGCTAATAAAAACTACATGGTGGGTGCAAACAACTGGCCACCCTACTGTGGGAAATCATGTGGGATATGCAAAGCAGCACCTGTACAAAAACCACTTGACGGTGTGTGTAGTGTGTGTGTGTGTGTATGTAGTGCAACGCGTGTATAGGGTGTGTGTATAGGGTGTGTATCTAGGGTTTGTATGTAGTGGGACGCATGTCAAGTGAATGTGTATGTGGTACAATGCTACACACTGTACATCTACCATGCAACCAACCTCACCCACATTGTTCCCCCCCCCACATCTCTCCCACGTACACCCACCCACACCCACCCACCCAGGTCTCCCCCGACCAGCAGCAGTGCGCCTCCAGTCACTCAAACTCACCCTCCTGGCCACCCTCCAAGATAATGCGTGCGCATCCACAGGACGCTGCCACCCCGGCATCGACAGCCAACTGCTGGAAAAGCTCACTGCCACCACCCTGCATGTGGGATCTGACACAATTACACTGCCTCCATTGTCCCTCAGTGTGTTGAATGAGTTGCTCCAGGGTGTGGAGCAACCTGATGCTGTGTATGACAGGGGGGGGTCGAGGGTTAATGCATTGGCGGATGCACATCAGGCTATCAGTAAACAGGTGTGGTGTTGTTGTTGGTGATTTTGATTGTGTTTTTGTGTCGTGTTGGGGTTTGAGTGTGTGTTTGCTGTGGTTTTTTATTGTGTACTGATTTCTTTGTTTTGTTATTGTACACCTGCATACCCTAGATACACAACAACAATAATAACAGCACGCACTTGTATCATCATGCAGTATCACATCCACCACATACCACCACATCCACTCCAACCCTATATCTCCTCCAAGCCCCCACATCCACTCCACCCTCTCCCCCACATCCACTCCACCTCCCCACACCCACTCTACATCCACCCCACATCCACATCCCCTCCCCTTCTCAATAGGCATTACCTCTCAGTGATCAACCCCTCTCAGCAGCACTGAGGGACAAGCCCAACACTGGGATGCATGCCATGGTGCTCGACATGGTGGGGGACCGCTGCTTGTATATGACACGGGTATGTGTTGGTGAGGGTGTGTTAATGAGGGTGTGTGGTGAGGTTGTGTGATGGTTGTATATGTATATATGCAGGTACACAAGCACGACACACATCACATACCCTCACCACACACATCCTCTCTACACTCCATCCCCCATGTAAAGGCACAGTGCCCCACACACCCTTGTACATACACGCACAGGATTGGTGGACGTATGAGGTGTGTTTGGGTAGGCATGTGAGGCAGATGCATGTGGAATCAGGACCCAGGGCTGATCCTGTGTATTCATTAGGTATGTGAGTGTGTGTGTGTGAGTGTGTATGTGTAGTGGTGTATGTATGTGTGTCCTCATGTGTATGTATGTGTATGCATGTGTATGTACGTATATACACACATATACACACACATATGCACACACATATACACATATACACACATATACACATATATATACACACATATACACACATACACACATATACACACATATACACACATATACACACATATACACACATATACACACGCATGTATACACATATACACACACATGTACACACACATATACACACATAGTTTCCATCAGCACATCACCCATCAACACCCACCCATCACCCCCACCACCCCCACCAGGCACCCTAGATCCAGTTGCCACCGCGGCACAAGCCCCTATCCCCGGCAACGACCCCCCCACGTCCCTCGCCGCCCTCTTATCAGGCATGCCAGCACAAGCACTTCCCTATGTGGGGTTTGTATACACAGATGGCACTGCATGTGACGTGGTTGTGGGGGGAGAAGGGGATGAGGAGGTGCTGTTGACAAAACAAGGGGGGGCTGTGGAAACCCTGCCACGGTATGGGTTTTGTGTGGATGTGTAGGGGTGGGGTTGGGGGGCACCACACATGCTCATGGTGCATTGGGGGTGCTTTGTTTCTATGTGATCTTTGTTTTGTGAATGTGATCTGTACACTGTGGGAGAAATTGCAATCACTACATTGTATTCGTTTACTATTACCACTACATTTTTTCAAGTGCAACCCCCACCCCCCCACACAGGGAGACAGAGGTGAGGGTGGTGTGTAGCCCCGATGACCAGTGGTACCTCACAGTCACAGAAACAAGCACCTGCCGATACATAATGACATTGTTTGCACCACCACTGTGTGATGTGCCGCCATATGCAATGCCCAAGGGTGCTTCCCATACAATGGTGCTCGAGGCGGGGAGTATTGGGGATGCGCTTGATCAGGCACGTGAACAACACGCAGCAGAAGAAGATGATGAGTATTACGATGATGAATGATTGATGGTTGGAATTGATGGTGGTGTAATGAGCACACGAATGGTGTTGTAATGAACCAAAAAAGTAGTCAAAACATCAATAGAATGCATCCCTCATGCAGAGGACAACCCATCAAAAACCTGTGCATCTCGTACAGCCCCCTGGCCCTCCCCGCCATCATACCCGCTGTCCACCAAACGCTGTGCTCCTTGCTTTGCTTCCTTGTCCCCGGTAAGCGTGCCGTCGTCCTTGTGTGCCTCCTTGACCTTGCATTCTTGCTCTGCATGCTCTGCATGACGGGACTGATCAGACTGGGGCTGCATTTCCCATGCAGCACCAGGAGCTGGCTGCAGCGAAGGATCTGAGGGGGATGGGTATACATCCACATTTACATCGTCCATCTATTGCACTTTCGTCCCTCCCCTACACTACCGCAGCACGCTACGCACCCATTGGGGTGTCGTCTTCCATTGCGTGCTGTCCCCAGTGCTCGTTCAAACTATAGCAACCAACACCCTGCACAAACACCACAAAAATACCTTGAGCAGCTTTCGTGCTCATAAGCGCCCCAAAAACGCACGTGCACTTCGCTGCATTCACACGTCAATCAGACACGCCAACAACTTTGCCGTTGTCACCTCAGCCACCACGCCCTGCAAATCTTGCCAACCTGTCGCAGTCAAACAGCTAGTAGTGTTGTTCCACGTACCATAGAATAGCCAATGCTCTTGCGTTTGCCTGGTGCCAGGCACCACGCGCAAGCACGCAGCTCTAGGAGCTCGACAACGAAAGCATCTCAACCACCTTGCGGTACGTCGTGCATTGCAGGGTTTTTTATGGATTTTGGTTGTTGTATTATTGTGGGTGTGTACTAGCTGTTGGTGTGAAGGGGTGTATGAAGTGGGTACAGTTGTGTCAATGCACATCCGCCATCCACGCCACGTGTTGTCACACACACAGGAATGCGCTGCCCCTGTGCAGCACCCCTCAGGCCGGTATGTGGGATTTTGAGATGCTGTGTAGGGACACGTGCACACTTGTTAACTACTACACTCCACCCGTACCACCCAGGCTGGGAGCGCACTTGTACAACGCACCGCCGTCTTTGCCCCCTGGGGTCTCTTTGGCAGCCGAAGACTGGGTCAGCGTCACCAGCTGCAGGTGCTTGCGCCACCAGAGGCACCCAGTGCAGCACCATTCGGGTCGGATGATCTTATAGTAGAGTCGACGGGGGATATTGTCAACCTCACATACGCGTATGCATATGAAGCACTCGAGGTAAGTAGTGTGTGTGTGTGTGAATGTGATGTGTGTGTGTGTGAATGGGGTCGCGGTTGAGTGTTCTTGGTTTGGGTTTCAGGCGTGCTGTTCATTATGTGGTGTGGTGTGCTGTGGCGGGAACGGTGACGACAGCCTTGATGTGCAGAGCAGCAGCAGCAGCAGTGTGCTATTGTTTTCACACTATGCATGTGGCGAAATGGGGTGCATATGTGTGCATAGGTGCATGGTACTTTTATTTTTTTTTACTTGCGTATATCCATTGTCATTCCCATACATCTCCACACATCTCCCCTCCTCGCCTCCTCACTATACGCGACTGACGGTCACTTCACATACACTCACCCCACACAGGAGTCACTGGAACAGGTGAAGATCCTCACTGTGCTCATCGACAGCCTAGAGGGGCGCTTGGAGTCTCAAATAAAAGCAACCAAGGATTTGTATGGTATGGTGGTGGTGGGGTGGGGTTGTGTTTTGGTGGGATGGGGTGCAACAGGGAGCATATATGTACCTGTACATCTACCCTTTATCTCACCCCATTTCCGCACCCGTCCTCCACATACTCTTCACCCATTTCCCCACCCTTACTCTCACAGCATGGGGTCTTGATGATACATTCAAGGCAAGAATCAATGATCACATCGAACACTTGAAAACACAACTGGGTGCAGCACAATCACAGCTCAGGTGTGTTGTGGTGTATGTGTACTCTCAACATACATGTGGTACATGTATGTGTATTTTGCATGCACTTTACAATACCTGTCGTTGCACAGCACTGTATTTGAAAAACATATGGACACATCCATGCACCATTACACACATGCACCACACACATGCACCACACACATGCACCACACCCCCTCCACCCCCCCAGTGCGGCAACTGCACGTGTGGAATCACTGGAAGAAATTGCCGACAGAGAACGTGACACTGTTGTCCACATCGAAACCATGGCACGCAACCTTAACTGGAACATCTACGGGCTCCGTGAAATCGAGGGACTTGCAGATCGCTGGCAAATCGCTGTCTCTGGGGAACCCGCGGTCCGAGCCCTGCAGCGAGACGCCATGGAAAAGTCCACCAAGCTTGCAGAGTTGGAGCGTCTGCGTCGTATCGTCGAGGCAGAACTGTCTGATGCAAAATTGACGCTTGCGATTGCCAAGCATCGTGCGAGTGCGGTGGAAAACCGACCAGCAATGGTTCCTGTGGCAGAAGCAGCAGTGGAGAGGGCAGTGGAGGCCGTCGAGGGGAAAGCGGACGAGTATGAAGAGGTTATGTCGAATCTGAAAGAGGCCGAGGATGTGGTATGTTTTTGTAGGGGTGGGGGTGGGAATGGAGGTGGTCGGTGGTCTGCGGTGTGGTGGGTGGCACAGCGGTGTTTTTTGGCAGCATGCACGTGTTGGTCTGTCGAGGGCAAGAAGTACACAGCAGCATATCATGTGCATGATATATATTATGTAGAACGTGTTTACTACATAATGACAACCACACACACACAATATCATGCATATCACATACTACACGCACATCACATCCCACCATCACACACGCATCACACCCCACCACCACCCACACAGGCACGGGAAGCCACCAGCAAGTACAACAAGGAGGTCAGGCAGCTACGCTGGAACCTACAAGCCGCCGTCCAGTGTGCTCGAGACATGTATGACAACGTACAAGATGAACTCATCGGTTTACAGGACCACATGGAGGAAATTGTAGACGGAATTGAGGAGGCACAGGAAATGGAGGCGGATTTGTATGCGGAACAGGAACGCATTGAGCGACAGATATTGATGAACGAGGATGCCAAGGCTGAGATGGAGGCTAAGAGGGCCATGCGACGTGCCAAGGTGTGTTTAAAGTGGGGTGTGGGTGGGTGATGGAGTGGGTGTATGTGGGTGGGTGAGGGGGTGATTTTTTGGTGTGTTGTACGTATGGTAAAGGTTTTTTTATGGGTGTTTTGTAATACGCACACACACAGCTGTGATTCCGTATCCCATATCCTCTTGTTCTATTTTCAAACGGCCTCCTTTTATACACACACACTCCCCCTTTCTATTGCATTCACATTATTGCACTATGCACTCGCATAATCACCACCCCCTTTACTCCCACACAGCGTGACTCTGGTGAAAACTGGCGTGGTGTATTTGATGAGGTGGTGACAGCCAGTATGGAGGAAGATGACTGGAGGGATCACAGCTCCAGTGAGGATGATGATGATTATGGAGACCCTGCACCTGTGGGCAACTGGAGAATGGCACTCAAGCGATTGCAGAGTATGTGGTGGACATGGGTGGTATGCGCATACCAATACAACCCAATATCCGTAGCGCAAAGCGCGCGCGGATCTATTCACACGGACACACTATGTTCACAATGATCTCCCCAACCCCCTTTCTCCCTTCACCCACCCATCACCCCCCTTGCATTCTCCCAACACAGATCGACCACCCACACCCGGTGGTGGGGACCATCCCCGTTCACCACCACCCTCAGCAGGGGGGCCCTCTGCCGGTGCAGCCACAGCCACAGCGGCACCCCCACAGCAGGATACGTATAGACCAGCACAAGCATCCGTGCCATTGTTGGACAGCGCCATTCAACAGCAAACGGGTATGCGATATTGTGTGTGTGTGTGTGTGTGTGTGTGTGTGTTTTGTACAATGTGTGTTGTGCTACACACATTACATGCTACACATGCTTTTCATGTGTTTTGCTTTTCATACAAGTACCCTAGTCTATCATCTTCACTGCCATTCCCCCTGTACACGCCACCTGTGAACAACCCCTCCGCACCCCTCGTCACACCTACACCCCCCCCCCACACACACAGGCACCACCTCAAGCAGCCCAGATGGTCAACTCCCCACAGACATACTCGCCCAGATGGACGCTGCTCGACGAGAGGGTGCCATCATTCACGGCACCCCACCCCCTGCATTCGACTACACACAACAAGACGACCTGGTGGACGAGGAAGAAGAATATTACGAAGAAGAGGATGTGGACAACAACAACAACCACCATGGGTTGTATGCAGCAGACAACACCGTGCAATATGAAGAACAACAGCAGGAGGAAGAACAAGGAGGGGAACAGACAGATTACTTGGAAGCAGCACGACAGGCATTGCTGAAAAAAGCAGGACTCAACCTACAAGGGCGTGTGGGGGGTGCGGAAGTGGATACCAGCATGCCCTCCCTGTCAGTTGCCACAGACACAGAGCTCGACTTGGAGGATGACCAGGATGAGGAGGGAGTGATGCTCGAGGGAGAAGAGGATGACGAGGATGTGGGCAGCAGCATGTTTGAGACGGTCGACCTGGAAGACCCTGATGCACACTTGGAAGATGATTTCCAGGCACGCTTGCTCGAGGTGCAGCGGCGAGCAGAGGAGGCTGGGAGGGGCAAGCCACCCGCCACCCTACAGCAGGCACCCTGGCCGGCGCCACAGGCGCCGCCCGGCGCCGCCCCGGGCACGCTGCTGCTGTGCAGTGCGGCGCACTCGTTGCCGCACCCGGACAAGCGACACAAGGGTGGGGAGGATGCGTTTTTTGTGAGCAATAGTGGGTGTGGTGCGTTGGGTGTGGCGGATGGTGTGGGTGGGTGGATTGAGGATGGCATTGATCCTGGTGATTATTCACGGTATGGATTGGTTTGGAGGGTGTGTTGGTGTTTTCTGAGTAAGAATGCACACATGGTGTGTTGTCCTGTGCCCAAAGTGCATGTACCCCATGATACACATCCACATCCACCCACCAACATACGCATGCGCATCACGTGCTTTTCGTACACACACCCTCCCACCCACTCTCCCACCCACCCACAGTCATCTTATGCAAACAGTCTTGCAAACACTTCAGGCACTCGACCCTCAAAGTGAGGCAAGCCCTGTAGACCTCATGCAGCTTGCTCAAGACGAAACACACCATGCTGGCAGTAGCACCGCGTGTGTGGGGGTGCTGCATCAGGATGGGGTGTTGAGGGTTGCCAACTTGGGTGATAGTGGGATTAAAGTGATCCGGGATGGGGAGATTTTCTTTGCCAGCCAGGTGTGTTTGTGTGGGTGTGGGTGTGTTGTGGTCTATGTGGTCGAGTGTGTCTGAATGTGTGTTGGTTGACAATGAAATATGGTTGTCCTCACCGATACACATGTCTTCACACATGTATCACCACCCTCTCCTCTCCCTCTCCACACGCACCTCCACCCCCCCCCCACCCCTCCTCCACCCACCCACAGTCCCAGCAGCATGCATTCAACATGCCCTTCCAACTGGCCAACCCTGATCTCCTGCCTGACACTGACACTGCACAGGATGCAGACATGTATGAGATACCACTGGAGGAAGGGGATGTGGTCATTCTGGCAACTGATGGGTTGTTTGACAACCTGTGGGATGAGCAGCTCCTGGAACTGGTGGATGAGGCACTGCAGGTGGGTTGTGTGTTGGTGTTTACTCAGTGGGTGGGTGTGTTTTCAAACTGTGTGTGTATACTGCAAGTGGGTGTGTATACACTCAGTGGGCGCGTGGTGTGATGGTGTTGCTTTTTGTTTACATGGTGTGTTTCTATCACCCCTCCTGTCACATGCATCTACACAACCCCCTGCCACACAATAACATACACACCTGTGCAAACACAGTCAAACAACAACATAAACACCTCAAACATACCCAAAAACACCCCCCTACACACACACACACAGGGTGGCAATCGACAAGATGCAGCAGCAGCAGAAGACCTTGCCACCATGCTTGCCACTGTCAGCCATGATAATGCACTTGACAGAAACTTCAAGTCACCATGGGCAGTGGAAGCAGCTGCAGCTGGTGTATTGCCTGCAAATGAACGCATGATGCCAAGGGGGGGGAAGCTGGATGACTGCACAGTGGTGGTGAGCATTGTACAAGCATTGTAGTACAAGTGATCGTAGTAACAACTTCGTTACGGATGGGCGTGTGGTGATGGGCGTGTGGTGCGCTCGCACATGAATGTGATTGTGGTGTGGGTGCACTTGTGCGTGTGCCCCACCAATACGCCTTGTGTGTGTGTGTGTGTGTCTTGTATAGCGGATTGCGCGAGTGTTTTCTTGTGTGTGTGCAAGTGTGAAGACAACAACTATGTAGTGTGTGATGTGTGGAAATTTTGTGTGCGTGTGTGTGATGGGATGGGATGGGATGTGGTGGTGTTGGTGTGTATGAAAAGTCGGTGTTGATTACGGTGATTCTACAACTTTTATGCTATTTGTTTTTGGTATGTCGTTGGATTTTTCGCCGCTGCATGCGTGTTGTGTGCACACAACTGTATGTGCGTGCATCACATGCTGGTGTGTGCTCTGCCGATGGGGTGTGCATAAGGGTGGTGGTTTTTCTATGATATTGCTCGTGCCATCCCGGTGTAGCTGTTGCCACCGCTGACAGTGTGCTGCATAGTGGCCTGCAGCGGTTGGTTTTTGTACATAGTGAGTGTGTGACAAGTAACGCTGCTGAGAGTAATGGGTGTTTTTGGTTGATGAGCTCGACTTACAAAACAACACCGACGACTGCACACACAACATTCTCATTCCTGAGCAAACAACAAAGATGGCAGCCGCTACATTCGCCCCCTCGACCACTGTGCTCGCAGCTGGTGCATGCAGCAGCTCTCGTGTTGCCCAGCCAAAGAAGGCTGCAGTGGCTCCCCTCCGTGCCGCTGCCTTCTTCAAGGGCACTGCTCTGCGCACCGCAGCCATCAAGGCTGCCAAGAAGCAGGGTAGCTTTGTGTGCAAGGCTGCATGCGGAGAGGTGCGCCTTGGTTTGACCGCAGATCGTTGGTTGATCTTGTATGCTCTAGCGGCAGGTTATCGTTCTGTGCACCGTCGATGGTTTGGATGTTGTATTGCGTGTAGAGGAGCTGTTATTAGGGGCTGTTTGCAATGTCAATGGGCACTGGATGGCTGCCAATCTCACCTTGTTGTTACCCCCCACAGCACAAGCCCTTGGTTGGCAATGCCGCCCCCGACTTTAGCGCCACTGCAGTGTTTGACCAGGAGTTTATCGATGTCAAGCTGAGCGACTACAAGGTGTGTTGCGCCTTGGGGTCGGGGGTAGTAGTAGGGTTGGGGAGTGATGCATGCGGTTTGTGATGATAACACACATGGCAACTATGCAAGCGTGACATTGTACTAAGATTGAGGTTACTGTGTACACACCAATGTACACAGTCTACTGTACACACACCAATGTACACACCCCGATGTACACACACAACGCAAGCACCCCCCCCACCCCCAGGGCAAGAAGTATGTGGTGCTGTTCTTCTACCCACTCGACTTTACCTTTGTGTGCCCCACTGAGATCACTGCATTCTCTGATCGCCATGGGGAGTTTGCTGCCCTTGACACCGAGGTGTGTTGTCTTGTGTTGTGTTTTTTGTGTTGTGTTGTGAGCGAGTGTTGTGTTGTGCATGTTTTGCATGGTGTGATTGGCCATGATGGCCCACGCACAATGATACCCACACACAATGATACCCACGCACAATGATACCCACACACAATGATACCCACGCACAATGATACCCACGCACAATGATACCCACACAAAACACCCCCACAGATCCTGGGTGTGTCTGTGGACTCTCAATTCTCTCACTTGGCATGGATCCAAACCGGTATGTGGGTGTGTATGTTGTTGGTGTATGTTGTTTATGTACTTGTTTTTGTGTATGTTCTGTGTGTATGTGTGAAAACTGTACATTATGTATGTCAAAAGTGCTGCTGCTTTGTTCATGCACATTAAACTGCACCACGTATACAACCACCCACACATATCCACCCCCCCGACACACAAACCACAGACCGCAAGGAGGGTGGTGTGGGTGACCTTGCCTACCCTTTGGTGGCTGACCTCAAGCGTGAAATCTCCACTGCATACAACGTCCTGTCTGATGAGGGCGTGGCACTCCGTGGCCTGTTCATCATCGACAAGGAGGGCGTCATTCAGCACTCCACCATCAACAACTTGGCATTCGGCCGCAATGTGGATGAGGTGCTGCGCACCCTGCAGGCAATCCAGTATGTGCAGAAAAACCCCGATGAGGTGTGCCCTGCTGGATGGAAGCCCGGAGACTCCACTATGATCCCCACACCTGAGGGCTCCAAGACATACTTTGCTGAGGTGTAAGTTTTTTATGGTGTGGTCTTAGGCGAGGCGTGGAGAGGTGGTAACAAACAAAAACTCTACTGCAACCACTCAACTATCTTTGCCAAATATTTACTATTCGTCAGAATTGCTAGCACAACACTGCAACCCAACACAAAAACACACAGCAGCCACCACTCTCGGCATTGGTGCTGCGCAGTGAATTGCGTACCTCTGACACCGAAACAGGCGTCAAAAAACACGCAACCAATCTCGACGTACTTGTAACAAAGCAACAGGATCACACTACACCAGTGCCAGCGTCTGGCGTGACCGTTCAACCAACAATCACAGCGACATGTTTGGTGGCAGAGGCGGACGTGGTGGTGGGCGTGGCGGTGGGCGCTCCCCCGGTGGCCGTGGAGGTACGTTGGACGTTGAAAACAAACAGAGAAAGAGGCACTATGTAGTGCAGCCATGGATTGATGGCGATGCCAACATACCCTGGCCGTCACAGGCGGACGTGGAGGCGGTGGTGGGTTTGGGGGCCGTGGCGGTGGCCGTGGAGGCGGCAGGGGAGGCGGTCGAGGTGGTCGCGGGATGGGTGCACGCGGTGGTGTCGGCAAGGGGGGGCGTGGTGGCCGTGGTGGCATGAAGGGTGGTGCCAAGGTGGTGATCGAGGGGCATCGACACGACGGCATCTTTATTGCACGTGGCAAGGAAGACGCACTGGTCACAAAAAACATGGTGCCAGGGGAGAGCGTGTATGGCGAAAAGCGCGTGTCTGTCGAGGCGGGCGAGGTGTGTTTTTGGTGTTGTTGTATCTCCACGTGTACATCACATGTACATCACCTCAACGTTGTCATGTACACACATGATGGTGCACATGCATCACGAACACCCTCCCCACCTCCACAACCCCCCCAAACATACAGGGTGAGAAAACCGAATACCGTGTGTGGAACCCGTTTCGTTCCAAACTGGCAGCAGCAGTGCTCGCAGGTGTTGACAATGTGTACATCCGCCCAGGCAGCAAGGTGCTCTACCTGGGTGCTGCATCAGGCACTTCTGTTTCTCATGTGTCTGACATTGTGGGGCCAGAGGGGGTTGTGTATGCTGTGGAGTTTAGCCATCGCAGCGGCCGTGACTTGGTATGTGTTTTTGGTGTTGTTTTTGGTGTGTTTTGGGGGTTGTTTTGATGGATTTTGTGCTGTATGAAGTACAGTGTTGAAGAGATGTGTCCATTTTGAGTATGTGCATTGCTGTGTGTGTGCATCGAATTCTAGCTTGCACCTTTTTCCTGACTGTGCCAACACCCACGGGCACCACTACCACTACCATCTTCTCATTTCTCACACCCCCTCCACACCCCCCACAACCCCCATACAGCCCACACACCCCACACACCCCACACACACCCCACACACACCCCACACACCCCACAATAGGTCAACATGGCTAAGAAGCGTCCCAATGTCATCCCCATCATTGAAGATGCTCGTCACCCAGCCAAGTATCGAATGCTGGTGCCCATGGTGGATGTGATCTTTGCAGATGTAGCCCAACCCGATCAGGTATGTGTATTGTGCATGTGTGTTGTTGTGTGGGGTGTCGTGTGCAAGACATGTGTGTGGTCACTCGGGTTTTGACCTTTGCATGGGGTTGACTTTTGCATGGAGAGCATGCGTGCATCTCCATAATAGAATTGTGACATACCCTCGCATCTCCCCTACAACCCCCCCCCCACATACCACCCACCCCAGGCCCGTATTGTAGGATACAATGCTTCCTTTTTCCTCAAAAACGGTGGCAATTTTGTCATCAGCATCAAAGCATCATGCATTGACAGTACCGCACCCCCAGAGGCTGTGTTCAGCCGCGAGGTGAAAAAGCTTATTGAGCAGCAACTCAAACCCAAGGAGCAGGTTACCCTGGAGCCATATGAGCGTGACCACGCAGTGGTGGTGGGGGTGTACCGGGCACCAAAAAAGGAAAAGAAATGAGAGGGGACAACGTTGTAGTAACAGGTGGTCGTCAAATGACAAGAAATGAGAGGGGGATTGTGAATGAGGAGAATGGAGAATGAGCGTGGGGGGGGAGTTCTCATCCCTATGTGTGGATTTGAGGAGGTGGATGATGTGTGTTGCACGTACATGAAGATGATGGTGTTGTGGAGGGACAGTGGACAGGAAAACCATGGTGATGTGTGTGTGTGTGTTGCAGGAGTGGAAGAAGCAAATGGTTTGCACATTGTGTGAGTGTGTGTCGGCGCAAAGAAAAACCATGTTGATGTGTGTATTGCAGCACACAATGTGTCAGGAAAGTGATGCATGTTTTTTGTTTCTGCGGATGTGCAGTTGATTTGTTCCTGCATGTCTAGTGTCTTTGTTGTTGTTGTTGTTGTTTGTACATGACGCCACAGCTGCGTATTTGTATGCAAAAGAAAAGCTCTGTCAAATCTTGCATATCACACACCGCATCAAAAGCGAGCAAAAACAAGGGAGAAAATAAGGGAGGAGAGAAATTACAAAAACAAGGGAGAAAAAAAACATCACCTGCACACCCTTCCTTTCCCTGCTTACTTTGCTATCGTCGTGCAGGCCTTCCCCTGCTCTTAACCTCTTGTTCTTGTGTTGCATGAAGCAAGATGTGGTTGTGGTTTTGCCCCCCCTGTGACGATGGGTAATGGGCATACCCCTTGTACCAGTTGTAACTGACAGCATATGCATAGATGCTGCCATCACGATTGAAGCCACCACAGGGGATTGGGAGATCTGCACGCTGCATTGCCTTGAGCCGTTGTTTGCTGTGGGGGGGTGTTTTGAGGTGGGAAGTGTGTTGGTGTGTGTGTGTGTACGCATGCATTGAGAGGGTATGTATATGTATGGGTGGGTTGTAGCACACATACCACCAACCAATCAACACATGCCTGCATCAACATTGTACACACGTTCATACCCATCCCCCCCCTCCCCCCACGTGAATACCCACCCACTCACCCACCCGCCCCCAAAACACACTCCCCTTACTTTTCTTTATCCCAAAAGTTGTATGCCCCATCATCTCCAGCAGTCACAAATGTGTGAAAGGTGGGGTGAAACTGTATGTCGTTGACTGCATACACATCATTATCCACTCGGTGGCACTTGAATGTAAAATTTTTTGACTGCTGTGCATCCTCCACATGTTGGACAGCCACGCGGCCCTCAATGGACCCCACCAAGTATCCCTATGGTGTGAGAGAGGGGGGAATGGGTTTGAATTGCAGGGCGTATGGGGAAAAATGTAGGGGATGCATGGTTGTATCTGAAGAGCAATATATATATATATATATATATATATGTGTGTGTGTTATAGGAAAACATTGTTATAGGAAAGCATTGTAGGGAAACATATAAAGCAACCACCAGATATTCAACCTGGCCCACCTGTTTGTCAGGAAAACATGAAATGCAGCGGGTTTGAAATTTAAGTGGACTCTGTAGATTCTTAAACACCACTTGAGGATTGGCCAAGTTGAAAATTTGAATATGCCGATCTGCCGTCCCCACCACCAACAGGGGATGTTGGCAATCCAATGCATAACATCGTTCTGGGAGCTGATGTGTAAACACTGCATTGGGGCTGCGTAAGTCCCAATATTTTAATGTCTTGTCCCATGATGCAGTGACAAGCAAATTCATTTCGCTGATGAATTTGAGATGCCGCACAGGCGCCTGATGCTCGGCAATCTTGGTCTGTTGGTTGGTTTGCAGGTTCCATGATTGCACTGCACGATCACAGTCGCCTGCAAATACAGTCGTGCCATCTGCAGACCAATCACAGCACAAGACAGGCTGGCTGTGTGACACCATGGCTTTGGGTTGGGATTGGCCATTGGCTTGCACCTCCCAGCATCGCACGTTTTTGTCCCAGCTTGTTGCAACGATGAAATTGGCAGTGGGACTCCATGAAAGGGAGGAGATGCCGTCAGTGGGGGGGGATGTGAGCTCAACGTCTTTGTTTGGGTTGTACGCCTGGCCGCCCGTGTTGCCAAACCCCATGGCCGTGGAGCCAAACGCCATATTGTGTTGATTTGTGGTGAATAACAATGGGTGGTGTTTTTTTTTCAAGGTGTAGGTGGGGTTGGTTGCTTGTTGTGGGTTGTTGCAACGTGATGGTGATTGATCTGGTGTGGATCACTGGTGTTTCGGTGAAGTATTGATGTTGAGTTATTTTGTAAATGTTCTACAACCTACTGCGTGATTGGTGGTGGGGATTGGTGCTGGGGGAGATGAATTTGTGGCAGTTGTTTTTGCAGCACTAGTGTTGAGTTTTATTTGCCACTGGTACTTTAATACATCAGTCAATATCAGTGGTGTCATAATCTACACGACAACGTGAGCAAACAAAAACTCAGGGTGGACAACAACAAGCATGCATCCCATCAACACACCTTTTTGCTAGAAACATCGCCACTGCAACTGATTATATCCACCCTACGCCGACCCTGTAGTCACATAGCCCTTTCAGCCAGAGTAATTGCAGCAAGGCACCCTCAGCACCATGGCGACCCTTGCAGAGTCGTTTCTTGCAGATTTGGAAGACTTGTCGGATGCCAGTGACAACGCAGACGAGGATCCCAACCAGCAGGAGGATGAGGATGAGGACATCAATGTATGAGGCTATAGGTGGTGTGCGTTGAGAGGTGGATCGTATAGGATTCCCCCATTGTGCGGCCACCCCCTCATTGTGCATCCCCTCGATGTACACCCCCTCCCTCTGACACAGATGCTTGGCAACGATCTTGATGGCTTGGATTATGACAACCTAGACTCTGTGGCAGGCCTGGTGCTCACAGATCGGTACAACCGTATCATGCACGCTGTGCGTGCTGCGCTCGATGCAGCCAATGGCGCCGAACAGCCTGTCTTTCAGGGTCCAACAGAGGATGACCCCACATACAAGCTGCTGGTGGAATGCAATGCACTGGCTGTAGATATCGAAAATGAAATGGTCATCATACACAACTTTATTCGGGATCGATACCGGTGTGTTGTCGATGGGGGTGTTTATTGAGTGTCTATGTGTAGGTGGTTGGGCATCTACATGTTTGTTGGTTGCATGCATGTGTATTCCACCCGTTTGTGGTATCCCCCTCATCATATCCACCCCCACCCCCAATTTCTTACAGGCTCAAGTTTCCAGAGCTCGAGTCCCTGGTTCACAATCCCGTTGACTATGCTCGTGTGGTCAAAGTCATTGGCAATGAAATGGACATTACAGATTTGGATTTGGAGTCAATTTTGCCCCCTGCTGCTGTGATGGTGATTACTGTGACTGCCACCACCACCAGTGGTAAGCCCCTGCTGCAGGATGACCTAGACAAGGTAGTGTGGTCTGGGTATGGTGACTGTATAGGGTTGTGTTGGTGACTGTATTGTGGTGTGTTGGTGACTGTTTGTGCATACAGTGTGTGTATGTGTATTGTTTTGTTTGGGGGTCGACTGTTGTGTTGTTTTGGTGGGGTGGTAGCATTGTGTTGGGTTTATGTTCTTGTGGTTTTCTTTTGCACCCCACACCCACACATATCCCCCCACCCACACAATACACCAACACACCAATCCCCATCAACACAGGTCATGCAGGGGTGTGATCGCATGCAGCAAATTCTTGACGACAGGGCAGCCATACTCGACTTAGTGCAACGCAAAATGCATCGTATTGCACCCAACTTGAGTGAAGCAGTGGGCACAGAAATTGCAGCACAACTTATGGGGGCTGCTGGTGGGTTGACAAATCTCTCTCGCATGCCTGCTGGCAATGTGCAGGTGATTTGGGTGTTGTGTTGGTGTATCGTGAGGGTGGTGGGCATGCGCATGCACATGCATCACATGAACACAAAAAAAGGCATCACATGTGTACAAAATGTGCATCACACCCCATGCATAACACACACATGCATCCCCACCCCCACCACGCACCACACACCATCCTTTCCCCCCAAAAAACACACACACACGCAGTTGCTGGGTGCCAAGCGTAAAACCCTTGCTGGTTTCTCCTCCACCGCATCACAGCGACACCAGGGCTACATATTCAACTGTGAGATTGTACAAAATACCCCTCCTGCATTGCGGGTCAAGGCAGCACGGCTGGTGGGGGCCAAGTGCACATTATTGGCGCGAGTGGATGCATATGGACAGGTATGTGAAGGGGGCGTGCGTGATTGTGTGTGCGTGATTGTGTGTGTGATTGTAATGGTGATGGTGTATTGTTGCTGGTGTGTGATGTGTACCAGTGCTGTTGTGCGTGGTTGTGTGTTGTTGTGCCTTGCAAGTGTATGTGTACATCCTCCACCTCCCCCACCAAAAAAACAACAGGACCCAGTTGGCAACACAGGCCAGGCATTTAAAACAGACATGCTGCGTAAAGTGGAAAAGTGGCAAGAGCCACCCCCAGCCAAAATCATCAAACCACTCCCTGCCCCCGATGGCGAATCCAAAAAACGCCGGGGTGGCCGCAAACATCGCCGCATGAAGGAACGCATGGGCATTACAGATGTCAAGCGTGCTGCCAACCGTGTTAATTTTAATCAACCAGAAGAGGAAATAATAGATGGGGATGACATCATCGGGTTGGGGTTGCTGGGAAGTAAAGAGGGAAGTGGTCGTCTGAGGGTGCAGGCACAACAGCAAAAGCAAAAACTGTCTGCCAAGATTATGAAGAAGAATAAGAATAGAATGTCTGGATTGCAGACGTCGGGGTTGGCGTCCACATTGGCACTGAGTACGGTGGGTGGGATTGACCTCGTGGACCCCACGGCGGTGCCTGGAGGGGCTCCTGAGGACGATTTCAAGGCAGGCACGGAGAGTTACTTTTCAGAGTATCAAGGGTTTCGGTCATTGGCGAAAAAATAGCGGTTTTTGTATGCTAAAGGGGAGAGTTTTAAGGAGAGAAAGGCGATTTGATTTACGCGTTTTTCCTATTGTTTTTCTGTTTCTTCCTTTCTCGGTGCATATGCAACGCATGATTGGTGCATACACTATTCCTTTGTTACCTCTTGCTTTTGCAAACAACGTCGCAAACGTCACGACGTTGCACAAGCACATGTTGCTGAACAACAACACCTCGTCACACGTCCCCTCTCATTTCCCCTCTCTCAGGCCTCCCCAACCAAATGGTCATGTCTTTTGGTCGTCAAAACACACATGTGTACATTGTCGCTGAGATATGTATGCGTATATACACACATGCATTCAGTCTCTCTCACATGCTTCACATCACAGACACACCACAAATTTCCACCACACACTCCACCTGACTGACAGCACACACACACACACACACAATTCCTCACAATCTGCTTGCATGATAAGCATGTTGTGCATGATGCCACTCCACACACACATGGGTCAGACATGCGCGGCAGAATCAGCAACATGCATCAACATACCTGGAAAAAACAAAACAAAACAAAACCCCATGATGTATGTGTATCCCTACCAGACACATGTCCATTTACCCTCCTCCCCTTGCATTTCCCCACACAACACCCTTTTGAAAGTCACCCTTGGACACTATCCTCCAAAAAGTCAACCTTGGACAAAGTCAACCTTGGACGCTGTCCATTCCAATATTTCTCTAGAGGGGTCAAGGAAGCCAACCACCCTGCTCAGTTCCCACCATACCCTGCTTACCTTTACAGGGTGCTTAGACCTTTACAGGGTGCTTAGCTCTTGAGGGTGGTCTTAATGAGCAGGCGTGCCACAGTATATGGATCCACATTGGCAGCAGGACGACGATCCTCCAGATACCCATACCCCTTGAGTTGCACAGGCAGTGGGATACGAATGGAGGCACCACGATCGGCGGTACCAGAGCGGAAGGTGTTGATATCACAGGTCTCATGCTTGCCAGTGAGGCGCTCCTCGTTGCCCGAACCGTATTGGGAGATGTGTTCGGCGTGGGTCTTGCTGAGCTTTTCAATGGCGTCCTCAATTGCCTGGGGGGGGGGGGGTAGGTGTGTGTGTGTGTGTGTGTGTAGGTGTGTGTGTTTGACAAGGTTGTTCCATCCCACAACAAGCACCATTGATATACACAACAAACACAAAACCAATACACACCCAATACACACCCAATACACAATCGATACACAATCATATACCTTCATGCCACCAGGGTTGCGCATAGACTCTGTGGAAAAGTTGGTGTGTGCACCAGTGCCATTCCAGTCACCCTTGACAGGCTGTGATTGTGGGAGGCAGATGTTGTGTGTGTGTGTGTAGTGGGAGGGTGTGCGTAGGAAAAGGGGTGGTAGTGTGTTATGTATGTGCATTACATATGGTCAACGTACATTACATATGATGTGCATATATGTAATCGCATTGTATCAAGTAGCATACATACCATAACTACACAACACACCCCCCCCCCCCCCCCCCCCACAAACACACCACCACCACTACAAATACCTTGGGTGCAAAGGTGATGGTGATGCCGTGCTTCTCCCCCAAGCGGTGCAGCAACCAACGAGAGATCATGACCTGGTCACCCAGCTCCAGGGGACCCACTGGACCGATCTGATACTCCCACTGTTTGTATTGGGGATGTGTGTGTGTGTGCGTGTGTGTGTGTGTTGTGTATGGTGTACTCCTCAACCCCACACACCCTAACCACCCCCCCCCCCCCCCCAAACACGCACCTGACCAGGCATCACTTCAGCATTGATACCACTGATAATCAAACCAGCTTGAATGCATGCGTCCATGTGCTCCTCTGCAAGGGGACGTCCATACACACTCTCAGCACCCACACCACAGTAAAAGGGACCCTGGGGTGCTGGGTAGCCGCCCTGGAAGGAAGAAACCAAAGGGGTGGAGAAGAATGAGGTGGTGGGAAAAATAAGGGGGTGAGGGAAACAAGGGGAGCGTGTGTTCAACATACATATTGTAGCATATATATATGTATATATATATTGCAACACGATATTATATGCATGTGTACAAGACTGTGTACAAGACTGTGTACAACACTGGGATATACAACACTGAGTACATACAACAGTGGGATATACAATGCTGAGTACAAACACCACCTCAAGCATACCTCAGGCCAACCATAGATGGACCCATTCTTGCCCAGCATGGTGTATTCCTGCTCAAACCCATACAGGGGGGCCTCCTTCTCCACCGCCTCATCAATGATGGCAGCAAGGGGGGCACGTGTGTTTGTGACATGGGGCTGTGTGTGTGATGTGTAAGTGGGGGAACGTGTGTGTGAGCGGAGTGATGTGTGATGTGTGTGTGAGAGGTGTGATGTGTGTGTGAGAGGTGTGATGTGTGATGGTGTTTTGTACAGAGTCATGTATGTTCAATCAACAACACACACCAACACCCACCCAAACACACACCAACACACACCAACACACTAACAACCATCCCCAAACACACGTTGGACTGGGAGTCGAGCACCTCACACATCACCAGCACATTGTTGCCACCTCGAATTGGGTCAGGCACCACCTTGACAGGGCTGTGTGAGTGTGAAAGGAAAGGGGGGAGTTTGAAAGAAATGTGTGTGTGTGTGTGAAATGAAAGATGTGTGTGAAAGGAAAGGGGGGAGTTTTGAAGAAATGTGGGTGTGAAAAGAAATGTGTGGGTATGAAAAGAAAGGTGTGAGTGTGGAAAGAAAGGGGGGAATGTGGGTGTGTGGGTGTGGAAAGAAAGGGGGGAATGTGGGTGTGTGGGTGTGGAAAGAAAGGGGGAATACACATACACCCTCACAAAACCACACTCCGCACACACACTGACAAAAACACACTCCACATTCACACACACTAAAAAACACACACTAAAAAATACACACTCAAAAAAACACACTCCACCCACCCAAAACACACCGCAGGATGCAGTCAGAGTTGTCACCAGTAGCCTGACCAGTGCTGCTGCCATCAAAACTCCACTCGGGGTAGTCTGAGGCAGTGAACCCCAGCTCCTCCTGCAACACCTTGGTCTTGCTGCGCATCTCATTGAACATGACACCCTGTGTTGATGATGGTGGTAGAGTGGTGTGTGTGTGGGGGGGGGGGGGGTTGTGTGGTGGCGTTGCGTGCAATCAGACGTATGAGGCACCCTGGTCGCACATAACGACATGCGCAACTCGTATGCGAGCACTTACATCCCCCACCCCCCAACCCACCCCCCAAGGAAGAATACCTTGTCAGGGCTGCCCTCGCTGCCATCAAACCAAATGTACTCCGCGCGCTGCATGGCGGCAAGGATGTTGAGGGTCCTGCGACTAGCGCATTTGCCAATCGACGCACGGCGGGCAGCCACTCGCACGGAGGGGATCTGCTTGGTCAGCATAGCCTGTGAGTGGAAAGCAGCCAAAAAACCTATGAGCATCGCATGGCTGCGGTTAGGTTTCGCGCTGTACGTTGCTGCATGCTGCATGGGGTGCATCCACAATCCACTGCAGTTGTATGTAGCATGGAACTAGCAACAGCTGCAAAACAACGAGCCAGCGCCGCACCTGAGGAGCAAAGACCTTGGCCATCGTGTTGGTTGTTCAAGTGGTGGTTGTTTAAAGGATGCAATACGCAGAGTGCTATTGCGAGTGCTATCAAACTGTCAATAATATTGTGGCTAATCGGTGTTTTGATGAAGCGAACTTGTCCAAACCCACACATGTGGGGTGCACTTTTTCCCACATGTGATCAATAGGACAGGCGCGCATGTCTGTCTGTATTCAACGCCATGTTGATGGAGTGTGGGTGTATGGTATAGATCGCGCAAATTGACTGCTGAGTAATGCCCAGATCATCAATTACCATGGACATCATCTCAGCAAACTACAAGCTCAAGTGCAACGAGCCATCAGACATCAACGAGCATCTGCCCACGCTGAGGGATTTGGCGAGCAAATCACACAGCATTGCAGGTAGATCATGGTAGATCAGGTAGATCAATGTGGTTGATCATGATGTACACAGACCCATGCAGATGTGCAACCCTCCACAGAGTTTGGCGTGCGTGGCATAGTGAGTACATGGGCACTGCTTGATGGCCTTGTTGCGCATGCTGCGCATGCAGCACACCCCCCTCTTCGCTTGTTTTGTCTGGACATTGACGACATACCTGAGATTGCACACGTCACACAACTCGCAGCAGCATGTGACGTCTCTTTGCACTTTGCACAAGGCAACAGTGCGACCACACCATTGCCATACGATGTAGATCTGTTGTTTATCGACACATGGCATGTGTATGGTCACCTGAAAAGAGAACTCACACTGCATGCTCCTCATGTGAGGCGTTTTATTGCCCTACACGATACAGAGGTGGACAAGGTACAAGGGGAGAGCATGCGCATGGGCTATGACATCCCAGCACAAGTTTTAGAATATGGGTAGGTTTTGTGTAGGATTTTGGCTCATGGCTGTGTGTATGAAAGCAGGGGGGGGAGTGTATGTTTGTATGCATGCATCATGCGAACGTTTTGGATAATAACAACAATGCCACAATATGCACAACAACAACTTCACTGCCACAACATGCACAACAACGCTTTCACTTCCATAACATGCACCACACCACTACCACTGCCACAAAACACCCACCCACCACCACCATGTCACCCATGTCACCCACCACCATCATGTCAACCAGGTATCCAGAGGAAGAAATAAAAACTGGTCTTGGTAAAGCTGTGGATGAGTTTCTACAGGCACATCAGGGTGTATGGAGTGTATGTGCACATTATGAAAACAACAATGGACTGACTGTATTGGAAAGAAGAGGGGCGGCATGAGCCACTAAACCCATGGGCCACTACAACCATGGATCACTACAACCATGGATCACTACAACCATGGATCACTACAACCATATGTTTTGCAGGTATATTGTACGATGTACTGCTGTGTAGCATCATGGAAGTAGATGTACAAGATGATGTACAAGATGATGTATGAGAAAATGAATAAGAAAATGAATAAGAAAATGAATGAGAAAATGAATGAGAAAATGTTACAAAGAATTATACATTATGTTTGTGGGTAGTGTGTTTGTGGGTAATGTGTGAAAACAACAGCCATGCTGACCAGTGCAAGGAGTATCATGATGGAGCATTATCATGATGGAACATTATCATGATGGAGCATTATCATGATGGAGCATTATCATGATGGAGCATTGTTTTGTTACATTTTGGGTATGCAGTGCACCATGGGCAACAAAAAATCAAGGGGCGCCACGTCAGACACTGACCTTGTATTACACGCTGTCCCTCTTTGCTATACTCACTCCTTGAGTGCTGACCTGGTTCTACACATTGTCATTGAGTGCTGACCGTACATCATCACTCCGCACCATATTCTGTGATGTATGAGAATAGCACAGAGTGATGTATGAGAATAGCACAGAGTGATGTATGAGAATGGCACATGCAACAATCCACATTCGTGATCATCCACATTCATCCCTACACTGGCATCATCATGAACAACAACACACATTGCCATCATCATGCATGAGCAACTCACATCACCATCACCACCACCACTACACATCACCACCACCAACAACAACACACCTGCATCATCATTTGCATCATGGCACTCTCATTATTCTTTGCTTCAAACTGCACTGTGTACCGCTGCTCCAGGGTACCAAAGGCAACAGTGTCCCCAGGATCCAACACGTATGCCACACCATGCCTACACTCATTGTCATTCACCCAGCAGTATGTTGTGCTCAGAAAGTCATCAGGATCACCTCCTGAGCACATTATGTTTCTTTTATGTTGGATTTGTTGGCTATCACTCCACCCCCCACCCCCCCCACCCCCCCACCCCACACACACAGACACTCCACACACGCACAGACACTCCACATACTCCACACACCCAGGGCAGTACATGTGACCCTTGTTTTTGCTATGGATAATCGTGCGTGCTCTGATTGTACTGGGGGGGGATGGGGTTTGTGTGTGAGGGACGATGTGATTGTGCTACTCAGTGTGAGATATACTGCATACCATTGGTTGTGTCGAGTGATACTGTGCAGTGTGGTGCAGACCCTACAAGCACCTCCTCCTGTGCGTGTAGTGCGATGATGAACGTGATGGTTTGATGAAAGTCAAACCAATAGCAAGGTGCATCAAAATGTACCTGATCAAAGGATAATGGTGGTCCTCCAGATATTGGCTGGAGCTGCAGGGCAGCATGTGTGACGATTGTGGAGCGTCGTGGAGTGGCAACAGTGCATCTACGATGTTGCACATGGTTGAGGCTTGTGTATCGTGTTCGCATTGTTTGTACTGCGTGCTTGTGAAGCACATGTGTGTGTAGCATTGTGGCGAGTAGTTGAGGTAATTTTATGAACTTGTTCATGTCGAAAGTATATATATAACGAGCAGCCAAAACCCTCCCAGGCAACTCCCACGTGACTTTCTGCTATTTCGTATCCTGCTAGCTCGTGTAGCACACAACACACACATTTGAATACATAGCCATGAGGCTGCAACCACAGGTGCTTGAGGGTTGATCATGCTCAGATTAGTCACTGACCCTACACCAAATACACACCACTGCAACACCGTCACACACAGGCACAAATAGCAATACAGCTCGGCTTGCTGTTGCTCACACTCGTATTCACAGGCATCGCCATCAGCGGGGTGTCACAGGGATGGGCAGTGGCAAGCAAGAGCGATTTTCACCAGTTTTCACCATTTTCACCACCAATTGAGCTACGAGTATCCATGGGATGGTGGAACGCAACAAGCTCACTTAGCACACAAGGGCTACCCAGCTTTGAGGTGCGTTGAGACGATGGTGATCACACACATGGATGGGGTGTGTGTTGCCAACACTATGGGTCTATATGTACTGTGTGCATCATACTGTCATATGTACAAATGTACACCATACCTTCACGCGCACACCATACTACGTTCCCTACTACGTTCCCTACACCTTTCCAATATCAACACCTTTCCAATACCAACACTTTTTTCTGTTTCACCCCTCTATTTGGTTGCAGATCGAAACCAAGGGAGCCAAGGCATGGGGTGCCATCACTGTAGCAATGCTAGCAGCAGCAGACATTTGGGCACTGTATTTGCTCATAACCATTGTGGCGTCACAGTGCGGCACACCGACCGCAGGACCCATTGTGATCAATAAACAACGAGAATTTGTAACTTCGCTGCTGTTTACGTATGTTGTGAATGTGGTTGTGCGTGTGGTTGGAAATCAACAACACCTTGCCTGTTTTTTCCTTTACAAGAGATACATGCCTCTGCTGCATTCACACATTCCTCATTTGCATTCACACATAATCACCCCCATCCATGTACACCTACTCTCCCCTACTCTCACACACCTACTCTCGCACAGGTTTGGTGTGTTACTGTTCTCACTGGCGCTCTACATGGGTCTCGCTATAGGCTTGGATCGTGAGATACATAAAAACTTCTCAGGCCAACATGTGTTTGCTCGTCCTGACTGGGCCTTTGCTGCTGCGTGGCTTGCAGGGGCGTGTCTGGGAGGGGTCACCTTTGTTACAGCAGGTGCGGGTGTTTTGTGTAGGTGTGGTGTGCAGGTGTGTTGTGTGTGTTGTGTATTTGTAGTGTATTTGTAATATGTTTGTAGGGTATTTGTAGTGTGTTTGTAGTGGCAGTAAGTAAAGGCTATGTAATGCATAGACGTGGTGAACATGTATATCATTTTTGTTTTGATGATCAACCCTGTTATGCCCTGATTTCCCGTGCCCAACCCTGTTCACGCCTGTTCACGCCTGTCACGCCTGTCACGCCTGTTCAACCCTGTTCAACCCTGGTCAACCCTGTTCACGCCTGTTCAACCCTGTTCAACCCTGTTCAACCCTGTTCACGCCTATCCCCAGGTGCACTGCAGTACCAGGAGCATTACTACTCTCCTCTTGTGATGTAGTGTGTTTGCTTCATTCACAGTTATTTGCCTATCTCACATTCATGCTGTGTCATGCCTGTTTCACAATGTGTCTGCCTGTTTCACAGGGCATTGCTTGCCTCACAGTGGTGTAATGGGTTGCCTGTCTCACAGCGTCATGCCTGTTTCACAGTGATGCAGTGTGTGGTGCCCGTCTCACTGTGTGTTGCCTGTCTCACTGTGTGTTGCTTGCCTCACAGTGATTACATATATGTAGAACAAAAACGCATGCAGTCTTTGCGCATACTCTTTGTGTGCACACCGTATGTGGTTACATGTATGAAGAGACACACAAGCTGGATGGTACACCGTACATCCTTTTTTGTACATGTGACACACACAATTATGTTTTTGTATTGCTCTTCAACCACAGTTGCAACACCAAAACACCCTCAAAACACACACAAAACACACACAAAACACCCTCAAAACACACACAAAAACACAAACAAGATAATTTGTGCAGCGGTATCCACGTGTAGAAATGCGCTCCCCTTGCGTTTCTTCTTTTCCAACCATACCCTTCTGTCATGACATACACGCTTACACACAACAATACACTGCCACACACTTGAAACATAATAAAGAAACACCACACACGCAATCCATGCACGAAGCACGCTCAATGAAATAGTATACACGATGGTGCACACCAGCACACCCAAGCATAAAACACGTTTGACAAAACAAGGGGACATGAAAAACAAGGGGACCTATGAAAAACATATAAAAGCACAGGAAAGCATATAAAAACATAAAAGCATAGAAAGCATATAATGACATGGTTTTGTTTGTCATGATGGTTGATGGGTCATGTCATCAGCAAAAAACAAAGCATGAAGCATTCCCTTACACCAAATACTCCTCATCATGAAGCATTCCCCGATTCTGCAGCTGACACAGCTGCAGTCACATCCAACCCAGCTGCCACCGCATCTTCCTCCGCACCTGCCTCCGCACCTGCCTGTGCACCTGCTGTGCTTTTAGTGGAGGTGGTGGTGGGTGTGGAGGTGTGGTGGAGGGGGGTGCTGCCAGAGGGGGAGTCTGGTGTGGAGGGGCGTAGAGGCTTGCCTGTGTGTTGAGAGGGTACGTGTGTGTTGAGTGTGAAGGATATGTGTTTGTGGAGGGTATGTGTGTGTGGAGCATGGGTGGAGTGTGTGTGTGGAGTGTGCGTATTGAGGGTATGTACATGGAATGTCTGCATCAATTGTGTGTGCGTGTACGCACACACATACACAAACCATCCACACATCATACACAAACCATACACACCTTGCAGCACAGTTTTTATGTCATCCAATGTGAGTGTTTCATGTTCAAGCAGTGCTGCTGCTAGGGTGTGAAGATCCTGGCGCTTGGCATTCTGTTGATATGAAATGTGTAGCATATGTGTTGTACGAACGATGTACAAATGATGTATAAATTATGTACGAATGATGTGTGTGTCCAATGCATACATGTTTTCAGCCGAAACACACACCATCCATGTTTTCCACACACACCATCAATATGTTTCACACACACCCATTTGTACGCATATACGCACACGCACGTCCACACACACACACCCATAACACCCCCTCCCCCTCCCCCACCCCCCCCCGCCCAAACACACCAGCAATGCTCGCACACGTCCAATACTATCATTCAACAACTTGGTCACCTCAGTATCCACTTTAATCTTTGTAGCAGAGCTCGCAGCATCATGATGACCACCACCGGTGCCTACATACAGGGGGCCCACTGCGTCAGACATACCCCAGCTGGCTACCATGTTGCGGGCACTGGATGTTGCCTGTGGTAGGGTTCATAGTGGTGGGGTGTTGATGGTGGTGGGTGTGTTGATGGTGGTGGGTGTGTTGATGGTGGTGGGCATGGTGTGTTTTGGTACTTGTGTTGGTGTTGTTTATGTTGGTGTATCCCTTGTTTTTATGTGTGTTGTTGTTAGTCATGTTGCGGCAGCACACCCATCACACCATACCACCAACACACACAACCACATACAACCATATCACCAACCCACACACACTCACACAGAGAGACAGAAAGAGAGAGAGAGAGAAACATCCCCCTCCCCCCCAAACCAACACACCTGTTGCAGATCATTCACAGCCCCCGTCGTCACATGCTCCTCCCCAAAAATCAACTCCTCTGCAACCCTCCCCCCCATACACACATCTATCCCTGCCAACAGTTCCATCTTTGTGACATCATGTTTATCTGCTTCGGGTACCATGGATACATACCCTAGCGCGTGGCCCCGAGGCATGATGGTGGCTTTGTGAATGGGGGTGGCGCCCTTGGTGTTGAGGGCAACAATAGCGTGACCTGAGAGTGGGGAGGGATGGGGTGTGTGATGGGGTGGAGGTTGTATGGTGTGTGGATGGTGTGTGTATATCCAGTGTGCATATTATCCAGTGTGTATGGTGTGTGCATCCAGTGTGTGTAGTGCGTATATATATATATATATATATATATAGTGTGTGTGTGTATCACAACCACCACATGCCATACGACCAATACACACAAGTACAACCCACGTACACACAGACCCCCCCCAAACCCCCTCACTCCCCACACACAAACAAAAACACACACCAGCTTCATGGTATGCAGTCAACCTCCTAGTCTCCTTACTCTGCACCATGCTCTTCCTAGGACTACCCATCAACACCTTATCCCTCGCCTCATCCAACATGGAATTACTAATTGCATCCGCATGTGACTTGGCAGCAATCAACGCCGCTTCATTAACCATGTTGAACAACTCGGCACCACTGAACCCGGGGGTATTGCGGGCCAGGTACTCTGCGTCGACTTCCGGAAGCACTGGTTTGTTTTCTAGGTAGAGTTGGAGGATTTGCTGGCGGCCTCGGACGTCTGGGAGGGGGACGGCGACGATGCGGTCAAAGCGGCCAGGCCTGGTCAACGCGGGGTCGAGTGCTTCTGGTATGTTGGTGCATGCCATGACGATGACCCCTTCGTTTGACTGTGGTTGTGCGGGGGGATGAGGGGTAGGGTTTTTGTGGGTGGTGGGTTTTGTTGGGTTGGGTTGGAACGACATGTTGGGGGTGTGTTGGTATGTATCATGGGTGTTGTTGACATGTACAATGGGTGTGTTGGTAAGTATCATCATCATCATCATCATCATCATCATCATCATCATCACATTAGACACATATGCATGTTGGCACCCACATCTCACCACATCTCACCACCCGCCCACACCCACGCACACCTCAACACATCTCATCACAGCAGCACACCCACCATAACCCACCCACACCCACCCACGCGTCACCACACCTCACCACCCAGCATACCACCCCTCCAATCCCAAAAACACACCTCAAACCCATCCATCTCCACCAGCAGTTGATTCAATGTCTTGCGAGTGTGGTTTTCCCAGTGTTTACGACTCCCACCAATAGCATCAATTTCATCAATAAACACTATACACGGACTTTTTTTCTTGGCGGCTGTGAAGAGGCTGCGTACACGACGGGAGCCCACACCAACAAACATCTCTTCAAACTCGGAACCAGCCCTTGTGTGTGTGTGGGGGGGTGATTTTGTGTATATTATAGTGGTGGTTTTGTATGGGAGTGGTGGTTTTGTATATGGGAGTGGTGGCTTTGTGTTCACACCCATCTCCTTTTTTCCCCCTTATACCCATCCCCACCCCCATCCCCACCCCCATCTCCACACACCTATAGAAAAACGGCACCCCTGCTTCACCCGCAGTCGCCTTGGCCAGCAGCGTCTTGCCCGTCCCAGGAGGCCCCGTCAACAGGACCCCCTTGGGGAGCTTCCCCCCCAGTCGGGTGAATTTCTCAGGGTTTTTGAGGTACTCTACAATTTCCTCTAATTCTGCTTTTGCTTCGTCACAGCCCTTGACGTCGGAGAATGTCTTGACTGACTTTTCAGGTATGTTGTCCTGGTGGGGGTGGGGGGTATGGTTGTGGGTTGGATGCGTGTGTGCTTGTTTTGATGGTGTGTGTGTGTGTGTCTGTGTGTGTGTCTGTGTGGCATGTACATTCACTACACTACAACCCACGTCCCCACACATACACCCCCCCACACTTAACCCCACCGCGCCCAACAATCATCCCCCCCCAAAACACACCTTGCTGTATTCCTTAGGTGCATACGCCCCACCACCATTCCCTGAGGTAGACGCATTCCTACTATTACTGCTGCTACTCAGCTGAGATGATAATGACATCCCATTACTGTGTCGACGTATCAGTGTGGAACCCACCAACCATGCCACACTCAAGCCGATGTAGAGTGACAACGCAGTGAGGATGCCAAACAGGGTGCGTATGATGAGGGGGGGCTGTGGTTGTGGGATGGTGGTGGGGATTGGTGGTGTGTGGTGGGGAGGGGCTGGTGGTGTGTGGTGTGTGGAGGGTATGTGGTGTAGAGGGTATGTGGTGTAGAGGGTGTGCAAAAACAAAGGTATTGGCACACATGTGCAAAACAAACAATATGAAAGCAATATCCACACACCCAATGTGCACACACGCCCAATACACACCCACCCACTGCACACCCACCCAATGCACACCCACTTCAACACACCTGTGCAGGTTGTTGCACCACCACATGTAATGGCCTGTTGACCGTCTCTCCGGGGTTGACCGCCCCCCCCTCCCCAGTCAAACGTGTTGTGAGTGCTTGTAGCAGTTGTGCAAATGACACGTAGCTACCTGTGCTGATTCCCTCTGCTGCTGCGTATTTTTCAACTTCCCCTGATTTCACCAATGCCTGGGGTGGGGGCATGTGTGAGGGATGCGTGAGGGATGTGTCGGATGCTGGGTGTGGGTGCAGGGAGCACAAGCAGGTGGATACAGAATGTGTGTTTGTTTACTTCCAAGCTGCACATGTGCTTGTATTTGCAATGCAAGCAGTATGCCTCTCCATCCCCGCCCCTCCAACAACCCCCCACCCCTACCCAGACCTTTACATACTCCACTGCCACCACAGAGTCCACAGCAGCTTGCCCACCCTCCACAAAACGCACAACACCCTTCGGATCAGCAGCTGCGAGCTCCACCACATAGGCTGCAATCACTGCGGGATCATTTGGTGTCTGCTCTGCTGCTTCCGCAAGCTTCTTCAACCGCCGCTGTCGTGCCCACACTGCACCCTGTGTTTGTGGTGGTGGTATTGATAGTTTTGCAACAAAAGCAGCATCGCGCTGCTGTTTCACAGCCAAATCCATCTGCGTGCATCCACATCCCCCATCACCTGTGTGATGTAACTGAATACAAGCTTGACAAACCCAAGTGCAGCGTCAAGGACGGCCCTGAGTTGGGTGGCCAGTAAAGCTGCAGCTGCATGCAACGAGGGGGGGTCGGTGGGTGGGGTCGGTGCGGGTGGTGGGTTGGTGACGTCATCGTTGCTGCCTTGCTCTTGACTGCTGGTGTTTGTTGCTTCATCGGCGTCTTCTGATTGCTGCGCACGCACAAGGATGCGTCGAGGGGAATGCAAACGTGTGGGCAAGTAGTTTTTGCGGTGAGCATTGGCTGGATTCGGGATGGTGCGAGGTGCAACAGGCCAACGCCGTGTACAATGCAATGAGGTGCTTGTGTGGTGGTGCAGCACCATGGGCTGCATCATGTTGAGGCGTTAGTACTGGGAATGCAGATGAGATGTTGTTTTTGTGGTTGGTGCGTGCTATTGTTTCAACAATAGTGTGTGCTATTGTTGATGCAATGTTGTGTGCGATGATGATATGGCAAGTTTGGAGATGCAAGTGATGTCCAGTCATTCACACATCATTATTATCTCCATATGCCCAATTCATGCATTATAATTACATTGCCCAATTCAAAGAGCATATACAACTCAGCAACATGGTGTACCATTCAGTTTTGGCAGAGCAAGCTTCTGCAACAATGTGCAACTGTCCCATCTTGCCATTGCGTGACAGCATCAGAGGGCCAGCTCCCAACCTCGAGCCCCCATCCTCCGATGCCAACACTGCCCAGGAAGACATTGTGGACGAGGTGGGGATATGGGTATTTGATGTAATTTCGACCAAAGGACATCATGTCCAGCACCATCAGATTGTTGGCAATCACTCTGCACACACACCTTCCACACACTCACACATATACTTCTTAATACACATTCCACACACACACACTACACACTTTCAGGCACTGCGACTGTTTAGAGCAAACGTGCTGTTTCGCAGTTTTGATGTTGCCAACAGCGCTGACCGCTTACTAGTGTATCTCACCCTGTACACATCTGTGTGCTTAAAACGTATGGTGGTATTGGGAGGGAGGCCAACAAGCTATTACCAGGCACTTGTTATTGCTCTACCATTCAACCCCCACAACACACAGCCCTCACCCCTCACACAGGTCTCGCAGACACGAAACCAGATCGCAGCGGTGCCGACCATCTCTTGTACAAGCTCGCACATGAGGGATGCAAGCTGCCAGGAGAGCCTGGGTTTCCATTGGGTGGGCTGATGTCAAAGCCAGAAAACACCCATGAAGCAGGTATAGCTATGACACATGGGTGATGTATACATATGATACACACGGGTGCACATCACCCAGCGCATTGTGTAACATGTACATATGTTTATGCTTATATATGTATATGAATGCACATGTTAATGGTGTGTATGATCATGGATGATCATCCATGTTGCTGCCTGTATGCGTGATGAGGGACTGGTGATAAACAATACCGTCCCTCTTATGAAGAATTATGTGAAACCCAAATCACACCCACAGAATTCTTCAGGGCATTTTTGAAACAGATCCGGGAAACCCTTGGCAAACGACTGGTCGCCATTTGTTATGAAAAGGATAGCAGTGTCCCCAGCAAGTACTGGTTGGCATTTGCAAGTCGTGGGTTTGCTAATAAAATAGCCTCTTGATGATGATGATGCCCTCCTTGATGATGATGATGCCCTTGGATACAATTTTTTGGGGGGATGATCATGATGATCACGGACACAGGGTAGGTACGCGATAATGTCAAACTTATGATTTCCATTATCCTGCACCAAGGAATTGTTGTGGTTTCACCCCAACAGCAAAGAGTACCTCATAGTGGATCTCATGATGAACATTGATGTAACAAAATTGTTGTATGATAATTATGAAACAAACAGGGGGGTTGGGAGGGTGTAGGTCCCTCCAAGGGGACACCATCAAAACACACGCGACACTGACTGCGCACAACACATGCTACACTGACCAAGCACGCCTGCATGCCACTGCAGCAAGACGCACAGCACGCTTGTCATCATCCAATGCCGTTTTCACCATGCCCAACACCTGTGCGTGTGTTGGAGGGTGTGTTGGAGGGTGTGTGGGCATCACTTGGCTCACCCATATGATACTGCACCATCACATGGATCATCCATGCACCATCACACAGTCAACTGCTACATCACGTGGTCAACTGCTACATCACATGTCAACTGCTACATCCCATGGCTCTATAATGTCACACTGCACCATCACATAGTCATGCAGAGCATATCATATACCCATGTGTAAACCTATCATTGCAGTACTTGTACATGCACACCTATACAATGCAATACTTCTACACATGCCCCTCAACAATCCATCAATACAGAGAAAAAACCACAAAGAAAAAACCACAAAAAAACACACACAAAGAAAACCAAATACCTGTCGCTTATGCACATGCAGTCTTGTATAGGGCAAGCACACGAATGCTTGCAGCAGGGACAGTGCTGCTTGACGTACAGCTGGGGATGAGGGGCACCTCACTGCAGGCTGCAGTGCTGTGAGTACAGTACCCAGTGATTCCTCCATGATTGTTTTGCCTGCGTGGTGTTGGGGAGGGTGTGTGAGGGGGGTGATGGGTGTGTGTGATGGCTGTGTGATGGGTGTGATAGGTGACAAACAGGAGAAAACAAGTGTGTCACAGACATACGTGGGAAACGACACACAACACACAATGTCCACACCCCCACACACACCTGCTGGTTGCTGCAACACATCCCGCATCATGTGCAACAACCCAACCACTGCCTCACAATCGTCCACCCCCAGGTGCCCCTGACCCTCCACACCCTGGAGCAGCGTCCCACCCTGGAGCAGCAGCACAGGCAGGCCCTCTAGCAGGAGCATCAACACCTGACTTGCTTCCTGCAGTGCAATGGACCGAGGGACGAGGGCAGTCATGTGACACAGCATACCCAGTAGGAGCTGCACATGGGGTGCATATGGGCCTTTTTGACTACTCGTATGAAGAGTCTTGTTTGTAGCATCATGAGTAGGTACACGAGCAATATCATGAGTTGTACCGTGACTCGTACGATGACTCATCATATCAGTATCACTCGCATGATGACCAGTATGTTGACCAGTATGTTGACCAGTATGTTGACCAGTATCACTCATGTTATACGCTCCTATGCGTCGTATGTGCAAAATCATGTCCTTTATACAAGACACTGCGCTGCAACACAACCGCTGCTGCCACAGTGGTGATGTACTTGCATGATACGTCTGTTGTAGCAGCAGCTGTGCTGGTGGGAGGGCTGTGGTGGGGGACAGCTGGGTGGATGGTGGGTGTGCTGTGGTGGGTGCTGTGGTGGGTGTTGGAAAGTGTGGTGGGGTGTCTGGGTATGGTCGGTATGATTGGTTGTCATTATGTTTTGCTGATGGGTCGGCGATCGCATGTGCTAGTGTTGTGCTTGCTGGCCATGGGTGTTGATTGGTGGGTGGTGATGCTGCAATAATCTGTGTGAGAGAGTGTGTGAGAGTGTGAATGTGGGTGTGTGAGAGTATACAAAATGCCAATAGCACAGGTGTACACGTGTACACACATCCTGTAACAAACACACACGCCAGCATCACACAGGTGCATACAACAATAAACACAACAATACATACAATATGCCGGTTGCCTTCCCAACTCCCCCACACCATCACCACCCCACTACACCACGCACATCAACACACCTGCTTCAACACCTCCATCCATGCACTGCGAGGCTTCATGCCCAACCCCCGCAACAGGGCCCCTGCGAGCAACCAGTGGGGCCCCTCGCAGGGGGCCGTTGGTAGAAATTGCAGGGGGAGCAGTGCTGTGGTGCACACTGCATCATGCGTGGCACCTTGGTGTGTTTTGAGTGTGGGTGTGGAGTGTGGATGGGTAAGTGTGGGTGTGGGTGCATGTGCGTTTTTACGATAATCATAGTCAACACACACGGTCAACATGCACGGTCAACATACCATTTGTTTTGTTAACTATAGATGCAACAGCTTGGGCAGCACAGTGCTGAGCAATGCTATACACACCCCCATGACTACCACCAACACCACCAACACCGTCATGACCACCGTGAATATGAGTGCTGCTGCTTGCTACTGGTGTACGCATGGGTGTTGTGTGCATTGTGCATACTGCAGTACACAGATGTTGTACTGCGTGTTGGAGGGTAGTAGGGTTTGACTGGTCAAAGGTAGAGGGGTGTGCTGCCAGGAGAACTGAGTGTTTTTGTGTTTTATGTGTGTGTGTGTGTGAAAGTGATTGGGTGTGAATGTGTGTGTGTTGTATGCGTATACAACCCCCCCATACCTGCTGCATGTGGTATTCTTACACCCAGCCTCTCTCCCACACCACCTCCCTCTCCCACACTCACACCTCCTCCCACACCACCTCCCACACTCACACCTCCTCCCTCACACCAGTGCTCAAGTGCACGCAGCACAAGCCCCTGTTGCACACCCACAGGGAGCACAGCAACCATAGCAGCAATAGCATGCAACAGTGACAATATGCTTGTGTCGCTCTGTGTGTGTAGTAGAGCATATGTATATATTACAGCACACACACACCTATATACCCACACCTACACCCGCACTCACACACACCTGTCCATCATGCTCCAACCTACAACAGCGCTCCACAGCAAGTCCCATCACCACATCCAGCACCCCCCGTGCTGCCTCCCCCACCCCCCCACCCCCCACACCCTTCAGCAGCACCCTGCATGTGATATCCAACACACCCTCTTGCACATGCACACCCACCTGCGGCAACATACTACCTACGGTGTGGAGCGCCAGTACGTGTAGTGAGGGTGTGTAGGGTGTGTAGGGTGTAGTGTAGGTGGCGAGGGTGGCGAGCACACCCAGGGCTGCCGGGGTGTGGGGTGCGGCAGTGGCTAGGCGGGGTGCAGCAATGCTGGTGACTATTGGCGTCCACCCACCTTGCATGATCTGTATGTGGGGGGAGGGAGGGTTGGTGAGGGAATGCGTGAGTGTGTGTGTGCGAGAATGGGGGTGTGTTGGGGGGACATCTGCATTCATGTGTGTGTACAAATACATACATACACACATGTACGAACAAACAATACATACCTACACACACCTACACCTCCACACACACACACACACACACACACACACACCTCCACACACACACACACACACACACACACACACACACACACCTGTTGTAGAGCCTCTTGCAGTTGATAAGCATCCCCCTCCTCATCCCCCTCATCATCCCCCTCATCATTCTCCATTGCACCACCACCACCCTCACTGACTGGTACATCATCACCACCACCCTTGCTAACTGGTACATCATCACCACCACCCCCTCTGAGTGGTGCGCACTCACACAGCCAATGGTCCACCAGCAGCTTCACACACATGCTCACTTGATCACTCACATAGGGACTACTCATAGCTGGAAATGCAGCCAACAATGCTACCAGCTGCATAGCAGCAGCAGCAGCACTGTCATCAGCACGGTCATGAGGTGTGGTGCTCGCATGTGTGCTGGCACATGTATGGCTTGCATCATGGTGCTGTCTGTCATTATGGTGCTGTCTGTCATTATGGTGCTGTCTGTCATTATGGTCCGTGTCATGAGGAACTATGATACCAGTGAGATGTGTTTGGCTGATTGGATGAGTGGATTGCACATGGTTCTCTGCATGTTTGACCGAATGTTTGACCGAATGCTTGACCATGCTGACTGCAAGCGCAAGCAAACGACCGGCTGTGTGGCTGATGGGGCACTTGTGTGTGGGTTGCTGCTGTGCTGCATGTAATGCTGCTGCCACTAGCGATGTTATACATCTTAACACAACCGACATGGGGGCGCCCCTAGGGAGAGGGTGGGGCGCATGTGGGGGGGAGCCTGGATCGACATCCATGGGTGTGACTGCTGCTGTTGTTTGTGTTGCTGTTGTTTGTGTTGCTGTTGGTGTGGTTGAAAATTGAAATACAGAGGGGAGCAGGGGGGACGTTGCTGCCTGCTGTACACTGCGTGGTACATCAAATGCCACACCAGTGCCACCACCCGCATCACTCACCATATCATCATGCATTGCTGCTGCTGCTGCTGGTGGTGTTGGTGCTGCTGCTGGTGGTTGTAGTGGAGCAGGTGTGGGAAGGAGGTCGAGCAACTTTGGGAGGAGTGCTTTACATACACGTGCTGCTGCTGGTGCACTGCCCCGACACACCTGCAAGTGCATGAAGATATGTATAGAGGGTGTATGTGTGTTGTGAAGGGAAACAAATGGAGGGTATATGCATGTTGTATGATATATGCGTGTTGTAAAATAAATGAATTGGTAGTATACACAAATGAGGTGGAAACTCTGTACTCTAGCCATGTTGGTGTACATGCATACAACCACACACACACACACACACACACACACAACATTTTCCCATTCCCCCTTCAATCACCCCACCCCCACCCCCATGCACATGACTCACCGCACACAATATGTCCAACGCATGGTTGATTGTTGTGCGTGACCATTGACCAGCACCATCTCCCCCCCGTAGCGTGCGCAGCATGTTGACTGTGTGTGTGTCTTTCAGTACCAACCCTGTCAGTGTGGTATCAGTGTCCAATGCCTGTGCATGTGTTTTTTGGTGTGTGTATGGTTGTGTGTGTGTGCAGTGTATGTGGGTTGAGTGTATGTGTGTGCGTAGTGTATGTGTGTTGAGTGTATGCTTGTGTTGTATGTACATGCACATCTGTGTGAGCAAACAACAAATTACACACATGCATGTACATGTACACACTCACATACCCCTCACCCCCCCCCTTACAACCACCCTTGTACATACCTCGACACACAAAGTCAAACATTCAAGCAGTTCCCTCGTGCCCTCCTTTGATTGAGTCAACTGCCTGGAGAACACCTGCCACACGTCGGAAATGAGAGGGGTCATGGCAGTGGCACCAAATAGGGCACAACACTGGGGGAGTGCTGTTAAGGCATCTTGACGACCAATACTGTGTGTGTTTTGGCGTGTGTGTGTAAGTGTGTGTGTGTGTATAGTATGTGGTATGTGGGTATAGTATGTTGGTGTGAATTGTTGTGTGTGTTGCGATGAAAAGTTTTGTTGCTGGTCATGATGTGTATGTTGTATAAACAATCACAACCATGCGTCACGTACACAACCACAACCCGATCCCCCAAAAAACATGCAAGCATACACTCAAACACACATAGGGAAAGAGAAAACACAGGCAAGAGAAAACACAGCGACAGACCGCCCCCCACACCACCACACCTGGAAACCCCCCCATCCTCTATTTTCTCCAACACAAGGGGCACCACATGGAGGGCCAGCGCCGGGGACGCCGTCATCACCCCCAACAGGGCCCCTGCCAGCCCCTCCCGGGTGATACCATGTGGGTCGTTGGGTGGGGGTGTAAATGCTATGGGGAAGTAACAACCGAGTACATCTGTCAGCTCCTCTGCATTGTTTTGCAACATGCTGCGTCCCTGTTGCAAAAGGGTGAGGAGTGTGTGAGGAGTGTGTGGGGAGCGTGTGAGGAATGAGTGAGGAGTGTCTGAGGAGAGTGCGAGAAGTGTGAGGAGTGTACATAATGTGTGAGGTTACCACCACATACACATCCCCTCCCATCCACATACCCCAACCTACCTGTGGTGACGCATTTGCAAACTGCTGTGCAATGGTCAAACCCCGTTGACCACCAGCATGTTGACCACCTGCATGTTGACCACCACCACCATCATCACGTTTAGGGGCAGCAGAGGTAAGTAGGTATGCTGCTGCTGCTTCTGCTGCTGTCTTTGGTGGTGAATGCAACACATCCTCTACAGCATTGTTGTGTGCATCTGCATGTGCGTGTGCTTCATGACCACCACCACCACCACCATTACCACCACTACCACCACCACCACCACCACCCTGTTGTGTATGTACATGTGCAGCAGCAGCAGCAGCAGCAGCACCACCACCACCATCCTGTTTCACCTCACACCCCTCCACCACAGCCAATGGGGTGTGTGCAGCATCAATAGCAGCACGACACATGCTAAAGGCAGTCATGAGACAACGGGGGTCCTTTTCCTGGTCCATAGAGACAACACATGCTTCTAGAACATCCACATGTGCTGCTATGAGCGCCACACCATGATGCTGTGGTGTGTGTGTGTGTGTGTGTGTGTGTGTGTGTGATGGGTGGGTATGCATAATGTTGGGGAAGAAACGAGGGCATTGGGGATGATGGATGTGTGTGATTGTGTGGGGTGGGTTTGTGAAGGCATGTGCAAATACATCGATGTGTATACATGTACAGCCGGCCTCCCCACCTACACCCCCTTCACCTGAAACAGTGTGGTGAGCAATTGTAATGCAGCTCTTCGTTCAACTGCAGCAAAGGAGGGTACATGTACTGTCCGTAACACTGCCTGCGTTAACTGTACAGCAGCGGGGGGGGACAGGGGATACGTACCCCCTCTTGTGGGGAGGGTGACGAGCACAGTGAGCGCCGCACATGCTGGCTGCAATGATGGCCTGGGTGTTGAGTGTGTATTGTGAGCGTGTTTCTTGTGAATGTTTTCATTGTTGGTTATCAAACACATGGACTGTTTGTACATAGTCAATACTACACCATCACCACCATCATTCGTCACACACACCAGTCTGCTATGCGTGCTGTGAAAAATGCAATCAGTGCGTCAAGCTGTTGTGAGGTGCCAACACTCGCAGGTGCACATTCCAGCACCTGGGGGTATGGCAGGGTGGGAGTGTGATGCATGAGCATGTGTGTGGACCATATTTCTCCTAGCCACCACCTTGGCCAACAGGTCGGTGATTGCCTTGCGCTGGGCATCGATGGTGCTGGTCAATGGCTCTTCAGCTGCCTTGATCTGTGAGGAGGTTTGTGTATGGGGCAATGTACGAAATGAATAATACGTTGGAAAAGTGTAAAAAACACAAACCAGGTCGACAAGTGTGGCTTGGCCATCATCAAACATCCGAGCAATGGTGTGCGGCAATTGCACATCTGGCGCTTCAATGTATTGCTCAAGTATACCCTGCATGCTGTTGGGGCTGTTGGGGAGAGTGCTGTTGGGAAGACACCAGATGGTCAATGTTTTTGGTTAAAACATTAGTGTACCTCAAAGAACAGAGTTTTTCTTGGTGTAAGCATACATGGCGCATGTATAAGTAGAACAAGGCACATCTACAAAAGGAGAGTATAAAGGGTGCTGCGACTGTGTGATATTTCCACGCGATCATCACCGTCTTTTGCAACCCACTTGACCACCCCTGAAGCCATCTCTGAAGCCATCTGCCTGGTATACATAATCAAAGTACCACCATCAGTGTCACCACGACATGCGTGGCGTGCGGCCACTAGAGCTTGCACTTGCAGCCGCTGCAGGTGTTTTATCAGGGCAGTATTTGTTTGCAGAACCACTACGTCAGCACTTTGAGGAGCAGGAGAGGATTGCACGTGAGCAGGGAGCCAAGGATGCGCAGGGAGCCGCTGGAAGCCCTGCACGGGGAGCATCACAGCAAACTTCCACCCATCGTTGACCGGTGGGTGTTGTTTTGCAATTCTACCATTGTATTCTACACACCTTGTTCAAACAAAAGAATATTGCTATTCACTCCTGCCTTGCGTTTCCACGTGCAATTCACAGCCCCTTGCAAGCACAGCAACAACTGTAGTTGTGAAATTGTACCTGCAGCATCTGTAAAGGCTACACGACTCATCAAGCAGCCTAGCAGCAGTATCAAGAAACGCTACTTAGACCTCCAGCCCTCCTTTAGCTGAAAGAAATAGCAGCACACAGCTACGCCGTGTGTGGATGCCTGCTGTCCACTTGTCGCTCAGGCAAACGTGCCTGCCACCCTCGTTTTCGTCTTTCAAATAATCCACTATGCCAGAAACCGAGCCTCTCAATTCGTTCCAGGTATAGTTGGTAGAGGGGCTGGGAAGAAAGAGTGGCTCGTGGTGATCAACCGCCTGCTTCTACACACGACGATGTATCCTATCATACAGGCAAGCACAAGCACCCCCACTGGTGACGAATGCGATGCAGCCGAGGTGTCACCGTTTGCCTCACACACGGGGCCCATCAAAAGTGGGCCACCAGCAGGCAGCCAGGACCGCACAGACCGCAACACAACAGAAGGAGGCAGTGAGGGGTTGAGCAACGGTGCATCTCAAACTGGCCTTGTTCCACAGACGAGTGTGCCCAAAAGGGGCTCTGTTGCGCGGCAAGTGTCATGGCACGACTTTCATGGGAAAAACTTGGTAGAGGTGCGAGAATTTGAACCGAGGTAATATGGTGGTAGGATGTAGTTAGGGAGCAATATGCGGCCTGATGTGTGTGTGGTGTTGCATGGCAGGCACACCATCCACTGTGAACTCATATGCATCCTCATGTACATCCCCACAGTGAAAAGTCAGAGGATGGTGATTGGACACAGCAGAAAGTGTGTTGTGGAATTATGTAGCGTTGTTGCGGGGTTGGGGCGTTGGTCACTAGTGTTGATTGATATTGTTTGATGTGTGTTTCGAATCCCATTGCATGTGTTTGCTAACATTGATGCAACGAATATAGAGTTACAGCACAACCCCTGCGCACCGTGGCGCTTCACAGAAAACACACAGCAGAGAAAATAGAAAAAAGTACATAAAATCATCTTCATTAAACCCAGTATAAATCACTTCTTGCTGTGCACGCCACCAAGAGCGTGCCAGCACGTTTCATACGACCACATCATTTAGCACAACAACGACAGAAGCATGGCGAGGCTCAAGCACCCTACACATGTAAGGGTTGCCTGACTATCACAAAATCGTGACGTCGGTGCATGCTATGCAACACGTTCAACTCTGCAGCACGTTAAGCTCACGATGAAACGATTCTTCACACAATTTCTCCACGCACATCCAGGGCAAAAAAACTAGCAAATCTCCAGCAAAAAAGTCACTACGACCACCAGATCCAGGAGCAGGTATGATTCATGACAAGAAGACACCACCATGGTGTTGCATACAAATCGCTGTACTCATCCATCGCTCCAACAGGGGAACGCAAGCGACATCGTTTCCGACCGGGCACAGTTGCACTTCGTGAGATTCGAAAATATCAACGTAGTACAGAGCTCCTCATTCGCAAGCTGCCCTTTGCCCGTCTGGTATGCCCAGTTTGTGTGACAACCCCCACTTGTGTTGTTGGGAGTTGTCTCGGTTGTCTCACTTCACACCCACAAATCAACAGTGCCGTGAAATCAGCAACAACTTGACATCAGAACCGTTTCGATGGACTGCAGAGGGCATCTTGGCGTTGCAAGAGGTTTGTGTGTAGTTGATGGTGTTTACAATATGTTGCTGTGTGTGTGGTGGCATTGGCAAGCCCCTGCCATTCTACATGTGTATTCCACATGCTGGGCTGCTTTTATTATTATTTTCAGGAATTTATATTCAGCAGTGTGTTATTCAGTGTGTATGTGTAGTATTGCCACCACAATTCATTCGACCAGCCATCATTATTCATTCACCCCACCATGACATCATCATTCATTCACCCCACCATGACATTATTATACATTCGACCACGATAAAAAAACAGGCTACAGAGGATATGCTGATTCACTTGCTTGAGGATACCAACCTGTGTGCCATCCATGCAAAACGAGTTACCATCAGTAAGTGCTGGTTTGTGTGATCAAAAGGGGGGGGTGGGCATCATGGTCCCGGGCATGGGGAGTGAGGGGGCACACCACTTAGCATGTTGTAAAACCCCATAGACACATATGCTGTGTACACATGCACTGTATACACATACGCAATATACACACATGCACACATGTTCAACATACAGCACACGACCATGTACACCTGTGTCACCAACCCCATTCTTCACCCACCACACAGTGCCCAAGGACTTGCATCTTGCACGGCGCATTCGGGGCCCCTTGGCGGGTGTGTCTTCGTATTAGAAACATGAGGTGCTGCATGTACAACCTGCTGCATGTACAACCAAGCTATGTGCATGTACACCTGACAGGCACATCCTGTATTCACCAATGCATCACAATGGAAATCTCAACACTGGTAACAACGATCTATCATGATTGTGTTTCATGGCACCCCGTGCACATCGTTCGACCACCCATCGTTGTATGGCTTTTGTTGACATGGTACAGAATGCTGTGTTGCTTGTGAAAACACTCTGTGGTGGGAGTTGTATGCCCATATAGGGTATTACCCAGCCATGATTGCCCAGCCATGAAGCCAGCACGGAAACATGCACTCATCAAGGTAATGTTATTAAGTGCATGGCAGATAAAATAGACACACGAGGGGTACAGGGAAACACACATTCAGTATGAAAAGAGACTGGAGAGGGGAAGAAAAAGAGGGGAACAGAAACATGCGCATTGCGTATCACAGTAGTAATGACATAGTATCATGAATTAACAGCAACAACAATCATGCACGTAAATACAAAGCATGCACACTCACCTGCACCCCCATAGCATTGATAGAAACACGTAGTCCCCGCATGTGTGTCATGCAGGGACCTACAATAAACACTGACAAGAGTGCCAGTTGTCGTGTAAAGCACTGCACTCATAATGCATATACAAAACCATTCATCAGGCACAAAACGATCTAGTATAGCTTGCGCATATGCTGTGCACATGCATATGCATCCACTCATGTCGTGCATCTTCACCCTGGTCCACTCATTATGTATCTTCAGGCTGGTCAAACAAGTCTTCTTCCTTGTGCATGGTCACTGGCTTGATTTGCAAAAAGTTTTCTCTACATGATGCAAGGAGGGCTTGCAGGTCCTCCCTGCTGATATCTGCGTCATCCATCACCTGTGGATCAATGGTGTTGTTATTAATGGTGTTGTTATTAATGGTGTTGTTCCAGTGTTGTGTTTGGTTTTTGGCTTGTAAACCAATGTTTGTTGACTAGGGGACGACGTCTCCCCCTCCTGCACACCACACAATGCACATGTCACTATTCGATTAGATGTGTGCCAACCCCCACCCTTCATACCAGCATGGTTCGCTGCAGCATGCTGGGCAGGTGCACACAAATGCTTCGCATGCCCATCTCACACAGATTGCTTGCATCATCCATGGAAAACGTGATTCTAAAGGGGCACTTGCCAGTATGCGCCCATGTGCTGTACTGGTGAAGCTTGGGGCCCAAAAAATGCAAAATTTTTGAGGTATGGTTTTGTGTAGAGGGCAGCAGCATCAGGGAGTTGAGGTCCCGGGGCAGGTTGCATGTCTCATTCATCGACTTTATGTAGAATGAGTTGAGTGCACCCTGGTCAATGGGGCCGAATCTGGGGGATGAAAAAGGGTGACGCATTGTGGTGGTGGCTGGCACTATTTTTTCAAAAAAGTACGTGACCGTATGGATTGCAGACAATCCAAGTCAACAACAACATACCCTGGCCAGTACATCTCATCATTGTCCAGTGTGTGCTGCAGAAAGGCTGGATATGTCCGCCGCATGTTGACCATGTTGATCATCATCACCTGTGTGGGTCGGTATAGGTTTTGAACAACCCCTGTTGTGGTCAATGACTACCCTTTCCATTTTCCTTTCCTATACCCACATGTGACACCACCCTACACATCCCCACCCTACAGATCCCCACCCTACACATCACCGCCCACTACCACATCACCCTCACCACCACCCATCACACCACCCACCACCACATCCCCCGCATACCCCTGCATTGCATGGCAAGGTATCTGTCTCAAAGGCCATGGAAATGGTTTCAGGCAGGGGCAGGGGAAAGTCAGTCCAGTACACTGGCTGCACAAACAACACATCTGCATCAGTATACAGCACGTAATTGTACTGCGACAGCTGTGGCTGCATTGGGACATCAATGCGCTGCAGTGTACCAATCATAAGGTCGGGGCTGCTGTACAGGTGGCTAAAGTGGGAAAAGCTGGATTTCTTTTTGTTGTACATGTGATGTGCCCACTTGACGTCATTGACCATCACGGTGACATTGTGGGCAAGGAGCCACCTGTGTGTGGGTGGGGGGGTGTTGATGGTGGGATGTTGAAGGTTTGTGGTATGTGCCAGGTGTTCCATCTTTTCCAGCATGCAAATGCAACCATCCTTACCACAACTGTGTATCCTTACCACAACACACAGAAATCCCTCTCACACGCTCCAATACCCACCCATCACACCCACCCATCACCGATCACACATACTTGTACATGTCCCCCCGAGGTTTCCCATCAAACAAACAGTATGGCTTGAGTGTCCCCACTGCTTTGGCACTTGACACTGCCATCTTGATCATGTAATCATACGACGCAGTGCGTGTGGAATAGGGAAACACCCAGGGAATTTGGAAAAAGGGAAGAAATTCTGCCATGGGAATGTCACCCATGTTGTAATAGCTCGACCACCCAGGGCGTTCCCAGAGCAGCAGTGCAGAAAAGGTGGATACACTGTTTCCTATGAATTTGTTGGCCCTGGGGTTGGTGTGTGGTGTGGGGATGTGGTGTGGGGATGTGGCAGGGGTGGTATCTGGGTATTCACTATGATGGTGTGTGGATGGCAATTGCAGCAGCAAACACGTGCAAGGTCAAACAAAACCACCAGAGCACCACAAAGCACCATCACAACATACTCGAGTGCCATTTCATAGTCTAGCAATGCACGCTCCTCTCGTTCCAGGTCTTGCAGCACCTTGGCACCAAATAGCTGCTGCTGGGTGATGATCTGATGGAGATGGTGGTTTCAAGGTGTTTTGGTGTTGTAGGGTGTGTGGGGGGAACACCCTAGGCACAACAAGGGCAGTGCACTCCAACTTGTAAATGTGCCAAATGTGCCACGCTATATAATTCCATGCATCCCTTGTTCAGCCCCATTATGTAGACAAACTATACCATTCCCCACGCCCACCACACCTAACTGCCCTTCCACCAAAAATCCCACCACATACCTTGTATTTGCTGAGTTCCAATTTGCGCAACACTTTGGTAAGGCGATGCCGATCCATGTTGGCCCAGTCAGTGGCCATGTAGAGGTACATGGATGTGTCCACCCCTTTTTCCGAGAGAAAGGCTGCCACCTCATCCGTGTTGGTATCACAGTTGTTATCCGCACGCCCTGGCTTCCACATCTCACAATGACGCAACCCTGTATGGGTGAGTGTGTGTGTGTGTGTATTGTGTGTGTGTGTGTGTACGTACAACAACCAGGGAATGCGCACCATCACACAAAACATCAAAACTGTGTATGTAGTAACACCCCCCCAAACACATACAATCTTGTTCTGCACGCCAATGCAGAAAATTGTATCGCCCAGGCATGAGCTTGCGCTTGGCTGCTGCAAGTGCAGCCTGAAAACGGGGTGCCGGCTTGAATGCGTTGAGCCACGCCTTTACGAGAGGTGTGTGCTGCAGCATCATCTCTGGTGGCAGCTTGAACAATGGGCATTCAATTTGTGTGGGTTCGCGGAAAAAGTTGGCATGGGTCCACAGCAAGTGGAAGTTGAGTGGTTGCACATGGAGCGTCAATCGAGGGTGCCCCTGGCTTTGTGTTATCACAGGCACGTGTGGACTGATCGTGTTGACAAAGTGATCCACGTCGTAGAAATGGGAGAATGGCACCCATGTCGCGTTGAGAGAGCCCTCGTCAACAAATTGGCGACCATTGACCCGCAACATCGGCAAGTGCACAGCACGCCTGGTGCGTTTTGCTACTACCAGACCATACAAAATAGACAAACGCTGATTGACAAAGCCATTGCATGTCTCTATGCCCAGATTGGAAAGAGCACCATCTGGATGTGGGTACGGAGGAGCTGCTTGAGAGGCTGTGAGCAACACGCAAATGACGAGCAATGGAATCATGGCTGTCATTGGTGGCGTTCAACGTGGCGATAGGATATAAAAATACTGTGTGTACCCCCGTTGGGATGGCATCGTACGATGACGGATAGGGCAGCGATAGGGCTGCTGTTGCTAGATTAATATTGTGAGGTATTATGAGATTTTAAAATACAAGACTATATTCAATAGCGTGGGTTTGCTGTACACGTTTGCTGTACAAATTTCACAACAACCCCTGGAAGAACCCCCCCCCATTTTGTTTCTCACCCTGTTTCCCACGTATCTTGTGCCTCCCCCGGCGTCCCCCTTGCGCCTTTTTGCGCTTGCGCACACCAGAATCACTTTCATCACTATCATCCTGTGTGACATGCAGTCCATGTGTGTGAAACCAACAAGATGTATTCGAAAATTCAACAGTATGCCTCCCTTCACTAAGGACACACACATACACACACAGCACACAACTCACTAAAATTCCCCTTCTCTCCACAACACACACCTCACCCCATTTCCCCTCCCAACACACACCTCATCCGATTTCCCCTCCTCCTCCCCCTCATCATCGTCATGCAGGGCATCCAATGACCACACGTAGGCCTCCTCATCCTGTGACACTGATGCCAGCAGTCGCTTGCCAGGACCCAATGCCAATGCCTCTACTCCCAGCTCCCCTGGATGTGCCCCCACCAAATACAAAAAGCGGTTGGGCTGCAGGGCGAGCACGCGGATCATGCCATCGTTGCATCCTGTGATGATGGTGTCGTCGTCAAACGCGACCACTGCATCCACCTGATCAAGATGACCTGTGTGTTGTGCATGCATGTGTGCATGTTGTGTGCGTTGTTCCTCCCCATCCTCCAGATCCCCAAACGCACCTGGCCATCGGTCGCTGCAATCACAGATATCCTTCCATGTAAACACGTCAATCACTCCCGTGGTGGACCCTGCCACCACCTTATGCCCCCCCTTTACCACTGCCACACAGAGCAACTCATCATCAGGGTCCCCCTCTGATATCTGCAGCACCTTGCGCTGACGGGGATCGATCTTGGATAATCGCCCATCTGCAGACACAGCAGCCAGCAAATCGTCACGCGCATGGAGCGTCATGTCATGTACATAATCTGTATGTGGACGCATGGTGCCTATGCATGCACGCTGCCGGGTGTCCCAAAACGCCATGTGGCCATCTTCATCTGCACTGACAAGATGATGGGTGCTGAGAAAACGCACACACTCGACGCCCTTGGCGTGGGCATCTGGATGACGTGCCAGTGGGGATGCTGTGGCTGTGTCTACTGCAAGGATCGATCGGTCTTCTGATGCAGAGAGCAACATTGCACCATCCTGTGCGGAGGGGTGCGCCAAGGTTGCCTTGCCTGCACATCTTAAACAGCACATGTGTGCTCCACATATGCATACATCAATCATACCGGTGAGAAGCACACACTACGGCAGCTGCCATCATGCCCACGAACACGCCAACGCTCGTCAAGGGTGCATGTGTGATCGGCTGTGGTGCATGCAGTGAGCTGCAGGCGTCCTGAGACCGTCCCAGTTGCAAGCAATGGCTCTACAGGATGAAAATCGCATGTCTGAAATGGATGGTGGCATGTATGGTGGACGTGGAATGTAGGTATGCAACAACGAGGTCTGATGGTCAAACGTACCATAATCTGTGACGCTGCGCTGAGCGTTGCCATGGGGCGTCCTTTTTCCATGTTTATCACTGTCGGGGTGTGCGTTTCTATGTATTTCACAGGACAACACAATGGTTATGGGGACAACAAACCACCATATTGCAGTTTTAATACTCTGTGCATACACACTGTGCACCATAAATCACCAAAATGTTGTGGCTCAATGCATGGAGGTTATTTGTGCGTACAAAAACACCAGCAGCACGTGTACAGCAGCGATTGTGCAGTACAAAACCTCCCAACAAGGATCCTGGACAATCATCAATTGACTATTCAAAACACCCAGCATACAAGGACTATACGTTTTGGGAAAGTGCAGAAATAATGATGCAGGAGACTGATAAACCTCCCACGTTGGTGCACAGGTATAGTGTGGGAGAGGCCTTTTCTATTGGTTGTCATCTGCCACCATCGTCCCACCCCCCCACCCCACCCCCACACACCAGGTGGGATTGGCACTTTTGGCACTTTCTGGTGTCATTGATCCCAGCAGGCATGACCTACCTCGGTGTGCTCTACATACGGGGCATGATGGTAGAGGATGCACGCAGTCAAGGGTTGGATGTGAAGGATTTTGCAGATCTCCAGGCCAAGATGCCAAGACACAGAGGTCGCGAAACAGATGAGAAACCCACATGGTGGAGGCTGCAACAAGTAGACGAGGTATGTGGGGGTATATGTTTATAGTATATAGGTACATATTTGTGGTGTTTGGTATGTCTGATGTACAACCTTGGTGCATCCTTTTCATCATTTTCATCACAGCTACAAGAGCAAGTCAAAGCATTGCAATCGCAAATGCAAGAGTTGACTTCCAAGATACCTACTCAGCAGCCAAGTAGCGAAACTACATCAGAAGCTACAGATGAAGCTGTGAAACCTGCCGGTCAACCCCCCGGTCAACCTGTCCAACCCGCCAATCAACCCACTGGTCAAACCTTGGTCAATGCGGGTTCTCAACATGAACAAGCTACAAAGAATGGAGGGTGGGTATCAGCTGCAGGGGGTGCAGCATGGAATGCAGCTGCAGGGTCATGGCGGTGGGTATGTGGCAGGGTGCTGTCAACACAAAAGGACCTGCCAGGGAGAGGGGAGGACCAATCAGAAAAACATAATGCCGGTCATGTCGATGAGGCCAAGCGCTAAAGGCTACAATGTTTGTGCGTGCCAGATATACTGGAGCATTGCGAAGCAAGGGATGCTCACAAGGTGAAGAAAGAATTATGTTTCTTTAAGGGGAGAACACTGAAATGAAAATAGAACAACAACAACACGGATCATACCGAGACCGCACTGCAATTTCATTATGATACCCATACCTTGAATTGAAATGCAATGTATACATTTGCTGTAGAAGAATGTTGTGTAAAAACACACACATCACACTGTCACGTATGTAATGTTGTACATATGTATTGTTGACAACATCATTAAGATATTACACCAACACCAGCACAACGTTCTTCTTGCGTGAAACATGCCATCAAGGAAAGCTGCTGCGGTAGAATGGTAGGAAGTATTCCATGGGAATGTCACCCATGTTGTAATAGCTAGACCACCCCGGCCGTTGCCACAGGAGCAGTGCAGAAAAGGTGGACACACTGTTGCCTACAAACTTGTGTGCCCTGTTGTGTGTATGTGTGTGTCACTTGTGTGTGCTTGGACATGGATAATGCCGATATTGGTTGTAGGTGCACGCACTGCTATGTCATTATGCTTGATATGACGTGACATGTACAATGTATGTGTAGCACTCCCATCAGACACACAACATACCCAAGTGCTAATTCATAGTCTAGCAATGCACGCTCTTCTCGTTCCAATCCTTGCAAATCCTCTTGGTTGAACAAACTCTGCTGCGTCACAACCTGCAGTGCAAAGACAACTTGCATGTGCTATGGTTTATCAACGGAATGTTGCGGCGTACATTGACAACGCACAATACCTACAGCAACCCATTATGTTGTCCCCCCAAACCACCCATTATCACAAATACCTTGTACCCCTTGTCTTCTAGTGCCTGCAGTATATGCAACAACCGCACTTGATCCACCTTGGCCACTTCCGTTGCAAGGTACAGGGGCAAGGATGTCTCCACCTGCTTTGCAATTAAATACTCTGCCACTGTGTCTGTGTTGGTCTTGCAGTTGTCATCCTCGCGGCCATGTCTCCACCGCAGACAATGCCGCATCCCTGTGGGTTGTAGGTGGTTGTATATTCATATTGCTTTGCATATAATTTGCAATTGCGTACAATAATTGCAATAAAGATTGAGAATAATTGCTATGAAGATTGCATATACACAGGTTGCCCCACCACCACCGCCACCACCGTACAATCTTCTTCTGCACGCCAATGCAAAAAGTTGTATTGCCCCTGCTGTAGGTGTGCACGCCCAGCAGCCAGGATGGTCTGAAAGCGTGCAGCAGGCACAAAGGCATGGAGCCATGCGTTGACCAAGGGAATGTGCTGCATGACCACGTCTGCCTCCAGGTGGAACAGTGGACATGCTACCTGCACGGGCTCATGCGACAGATTGGCTTGCTGTGCCCACAGTACCGTCCAGTTGTGTGGGGTGACATGCAGGGTTGGTTGTTGATCACTCTCCTTTGCAAACACATGGACGTGTGGGCTGATTGATGCAACAAAGTGATCCACTTGGTAGAAAAGAGAAAATGGCACCAGGTTGGACAGCGATACGCTCACGTCTACGAGCTGACGACCATTCAATCGCAGCTGGGGGAGGTACATTGACCGATTAGATTTCTGTGCGAGCACAAGGCCATACAATATGGACAATCGCTGGTTGATGAAACCGTTGCATGTCTGGATATCCATTGTGGAAGTTGCATCGAACGTTGGTGTGATTCGATCCGGGATTGTGACCCCCGAGCTGGCACAAGCAGATGTTGAAATGATGGCTACGATGATGATTGTGCTTACCACTACCATGATGCAAGTGTAGGTTGTGGTTGTTGTACGGATGGATGCGATGGGCGAAAGATGTTGTACGCGATGGGAGATCGATGGCCTTCGATGGCCTCAACTGTCCATACTCGAATGGTGTTCAGTCATTCACTCTCCAGTCATTATATGTGATCTTTTGTGAATTATCGACTTACTGGATCTGCTACTGACAACAAAACACGACACACCAACACGCCAACGTGACGTTCCCCACCCACTTGCCCACTACTCAAATACCCTTGATGCTTGCCTCAATGCCTGCTGCCACCACCCAGCTGGACAATGCGTCCACTGTTGAGACAAAAGACCCCTTGGCAGCCTTGAGGTTGCCCTGTGCAGCCGCGCCCTTGAGGTCGGCAATGTTCTTGATCACAGGTGACAACTTGGTGCGTGCAGCATCTGTGGCACTCAAACCCTTGCCTGCTGCCTCCAAATCTGTTACCCAAGATCCCCTGTGTTGATGTTGTGTGGGGTGTAATGTGTGGATGGTGTGTGGATGCCTGTGACGATGTTGTGAAGTAGCGCAGATGATATACTTTCACACCATTTACGAGGACAACATACACCTTATGCAGGCTGCACATTGTGGATACCATATATACAACGCATGTGTATGCAGGTGCATGGTGTGTACACAACACACGCTGCTTGGTCGATCATCACCTGATCAAGAACACATCATCACCATCAACATGACCCCCAATCATACCCCAATGCATCAGACACTGCCTTGAGGTCACCGCTCTCCAATGCCTTGCCACTCTGTGCCAATTTCTTCACTGCGCGCTGCACAGGGATGAGTTCACGCTCTGTCTCCTGTTGTTCATGATTGGTTGATGTGCATACAGTAGTGCATGCGAAATTCAATTATCAACAGTGCATGCACCCAACATGTCACACCGCACCCACCACACCCCACTCACCACACCCCACCAAATACACCACCTTGTTGACAAACCCTTCTGTGCGTGCAAAGTCACGCTCCACGCTCTTCTCCTGTGCCAATTTCTCCTTTCGACGAGAGGCCAGCTTCTCAATCAACTCTTCATCACTGTCGTCCACAATCAGTGCCAATGCTGTGAGTATGTGATGCTACGTGATGCAACGCAATCATGATGCAGAATCAGGAGTGCACGGCACACAGCCATCGCATGGTCAAACCTGGTGCCGAGGCGAGCAACATGGGTGCTGCAACCAATTGCAACATCATCTGACGCCTGTTGGATGCCACTGCAGCTGTGTTGGGACGAGGGGCAACGCTGCTCGCAGCGATAAAGGGCGTGATCCTGCTCGACGTGGTGGAGGGCAGCATGGTGGGTGCTATGATTTTGAGTGGTTGCAAGGATGTGGTTCAAAATTCAATATGCTTTTGTTGAGAAATTCTGTCGAGGTGGAAAGGGCAAATAAATTCAGGACGCGGGCGAAAATAGCACAGGGAGTTGTGATTTGGCCCACGAGAGCAGGCGTGCCGCAAGCTCTGTTGCTGCTTCCAACGTTGTCAACGGATCACACGTCATATACAGTTCATGTGCATCGTTCATCTGCACCACCATGAGCCACTGGGGGCCACGAAACGTGTAGCAGCGGTGGGGGGGGACGCCTGGGCGTGTTGCTTGCAGTCTGGTGCGTATTCTCAAATACCATGCCATGATCTCCTGGTGTGGGTGCAGAGGGAGTGGGGTGTGCATGCGGGGAAATGTGCATACACAACCACACCCACCCACTCACACCCACCCACGCACCTCTTGTACCCCACTCGACACCAGTGCATCATCCATCACACTGCACACCGCCTGCTGCAGTGCATTGTGTCTATACGCCATGTGCAACAACGGTGTGGTGCCCAACACACCCCCACCTGCTTGTTGTGGGATGCTGTGGAGTGGAAGCTGCCCGGCAGGTGCCCAGCATGGGGGGATTGCTGGGTCTGGGTGGATGACACAGGGGCGTGTGGTAGAGGTGGGGGGTTCGTGTTGTGGGGGGTCTTGATGAGTGTTGCATGCTTGTACAAGAGCCTGGTGGTGTTTGTTGAAGGGAAGCGGTGGAGAGGAGCGTGTGTTGTAGGGAAACAACAATATATGCTGGTGACGTGCATAACACACAAAATCATCGGCCAGCCCTTGCGTACACATCTCCAGGTATTCCTCACAACATCGACACCCTGCAACAACATCAACATCCCCACAACCCCACACCCACCTGCAGCATGCCACTCTGTGTCATGGTATCTACCAGTGAAGCTGCTGCAGTGCTTGCTGTTTCTATGATGTCAGTGCTGGTGCCTATGAGAACAAGGGGGAGACGCTGCGCAGTGTCTATAAACCTGTGTGGGTAGGGGTGGGAGAGGGTGTTGAAGGATGTGTATGTGTGTTTTTGGAGGTGCATATGTGTTCAACCAGGTGCATGTGTGTGTATGTGTATGTACGTGTATGTACGTGTATGTACGTGTATTTACGTGTATATATGTTGTGTATCCTGCATGCATGTACTGTATAGAGTGTTCCTCCCCCCCACACACACATAAACCACACCATGCAACACACCAATACCCCCCCCCCCCTCAGGGGGGGGTATATCACGTACCGTATATACGCATGAAAAAAACCCTCTGGATGCACACACGGCAAACACACAGGCGTGACTGCCTCCTCCCCTGTGCGAAACGATTCTGTAGCCCATACAAAATTAATCAACAGCAACACATCCCTCGGTGGTAGCGCCCCTGTGTTGCGAGCATGCACACTGGCAACACAACTCCCATCGTTGGAGAGCAGGAGTGCGTATAATGCTGTCGGGGTTGTGTGTATGAGGGTGTGGAGGTGGTCGAGTAGCAGGCGGCGCACAGAGGGGGAGAGGGGGAGGCTGGGTGTGGCGTCCAGGGCGAGGAACGGTTGCTGTTGACACCATGATGTGAGGGAGGTGACCAATGGGGAGATGCCACCTGTGTGGGGGGGGGTAGTGTGTTGTTTTTATTGTTTTAGGGTTTACCATCATTTTCTTATCATCATCATCATCACTATCATTGTACCCTGATACATCCCCCTTCCCCACCACACACACACACACACACACACACACACACACACACACACACACACACACACACCCCCCCCCCCCCCCCCCCCCCCCCCCCCCCCCCCCCCCCCCCCCCCCCCCCCCC
>VFQP010000631.1_pt1 | contig 60953 bp, 61 predicted proteins | sample 3512351 | NCBI WGS metagenome assembly VFQP01 (sample SAMN10412372, study PRJNA504923) | tailings metagenome | isolation source: Relicate 1 Philex TSF1 revegetated site | place: Philippines: Tuba, Benguet | collected 2017-08-29 | reverse complement strand
CAAAGGATAATCCAGAAAAGAACAGGATAAGACCAATGATGCTTGGGAGTTTCGGTTTCGGAGGTGGGGGCGATTTTCATATTAAATAGAAATTGACTCATTAGATAAAGTATAACCAAAGTCTTCTGGCTGCCCATTGATGGTTCTTAGGAAAATAGTACGGAAATGGAGGGGTTCAAACTTATTGATAAGGTTGTCGATGACCCAATCAGCTTCTTCTTCGGAGAGCTTAGCACCCTCGTTTTCCACTTTCCGTAACAATGTACGTTCATGTCCCCGTTTCTGCTTTTCGTAGGCAAGTTTAAGTCCTGTTCTAGTAGGGTGACGGTCGCCAAAATAGTTAAAGAGAGCAGCCGCAAGTTGCTGTTTTTGTGGGGGAGTTAGTTGGTTCGTCATGGATTTAAGCCGTTTGATAAAAACTTAACTTCGATTGTCACTTTTTGTCAATTTTTGCGTTAATTTGTTAACGTTTGTTTATTTTTGTCTTTAAATGTTCAACAAATGTAAATACAAAATTTACACAATGTCAATACATTGTGTGCGATATTTTTTAACTAAAAATAGTTTTTTGTGTAAGTGTCTATTTATCAAAAGTTTATAGGTTAATCAAAAAGTTAAATCATGACTGTGAAAAGCCAAGACCCTAAGAAAATAAAGGGAAAAACAAAGAAGAGTATGAGTTTGTGGGAGCGTGCGCAATTGCTTGAGCCAGTTGAAGGGCTAAGTCAACTTTTGGAAGAACATGAGCTATTAACTCCTGATAAACGTAAACGTAATATTCTATCGGCTCAAAAAAAGGGCTTGATTAAGGCAAAGGTAATAATATGAGGTATTTGCTTGATACAAGTGTGTTTATACATCTTGTAGAACAACGTTGGTCATTGCTATCCATTAATCAAATCAATCTATTAAAGGATGTAGGCAATGAATTTGTAGTGAGCCTTGCAAGTGTATATGAATTATCCATCAAGGAAAGGTTAGGAAAACTTCAGTTAAAAGAGAGTTTAGATGTGTGCTTAGATGTGTCGCGTAAAGGGTTGCTTATTAGTTACTTGCCTGTGTCTGAGCTTGATTATCGTAGTATTGTGACCTTACCAAAAATTTACAAAAAAGACGGCAAACCACATGGTGACCCTTTTGATTTACTCATAATATCACAAGCAATGAGGCATAATTTGACAGTATTAACGACCGATGAGTACTTTCCGTACTACAAAAATTTACAAGTCATTGAATGAAAAATCAAATTATAATGGAAACACAACCTATTGGACTAGTAATAAGTAAGCTTATTAAAGAGAAAAGGATTAGCAAAACAGAACTTGCTAACAAACTCAATATCTCAAGGCAAGCTATATACAATTTAGCTACAAGAGATAGCCTTACGCTAGAAGAGATAGAACAGTGGGCAAGAGCAATTGGAGTTACAGCGCAAGATATTATTGACAATAGTAAACAAGGTGTTAATGTTCATATTGACACTGTAAAGACAGAAGATAATTATTTAATGCGCTACATAGTTCAATTAGAGGAAATGGTTCAGATACTAAAAGGACAACTTTCTGAGAAAGACAAACAAATAAATGTTTTGTTGGGAAAGTCGGCTAGTGTATATGTAGCCGGATTTGTACCCCTATTTTTTTTGGTATTTGGGTACAAATTCATGTACACTTATTAGTCTTAGCGGGCTAAACGGCTAATTTACAACACTTTAAATCTCATGATTTGCGCCCAGCTTCGGGAGCTAACACATTGTTTTATAGCATGAAAACCGCGTTTTTACGCGGTTTTTTGCGTTTATACCCTACCTTTCAAGACGTTGTCTCTAGGTACATATTTAGGTACATCGTTTTTTTTGATAGGTACATCATTTTAGAGCTTCTTTTGCGGTGGCTATTACTATCATTTAGGTCATTTCTAATGATAAAAATCATCGCTTTTTTAGGTGTCCTTCTGCCTCAACTTGCGTCCTTGATTTGAGGCGCGTCTGCCCTCGCATTGTTTCACCTCAAATCAAAAGTAAATCATGAAAAAAGAATCATGTTTGATGTTCATTTCAAATTACGCTACACCCGTAAAAACAAACAGCCAGATTACAACCTACCCGCTACGATTCAATTTGTAGTCAATATTGACGGGATTTATTCTTCACCTCGCTCGACGGGCATATCGGTGATGGGTAACAAATGGAGTGGCGTCCAACAAAAGATAATAGGTTCGTCCGAAGAAGTACAATCCCAAAACAGGCGTTTGAGTAGCATCAAAGCAGGATTGGATAAGTTACACCAAGAACTGTGTCTGGTTAAAGACTTTGTAACCCCTCAGTATTTAGTGGATGTTTATGTGGGCAAGAAAGAAAAGCGTATTACGGTCACAAAGTCCTTTGAATACCTTTTGGAAGAATTAAAGAATCCCACCGACCCTACCGCCCCCAGACTCAAGCAAAAGACTTTGGGTAAGTATGATAAGTGCTATGAATATCTAGTGGAGTTTTTGAGAAAGGAGAAATGGGAATCGGTAGAAGTGGTGCAGTTTACGCACCCAATGGCCGAAAAATACCGACGCTTCTTATACAGCAAAGGATTTGGTCAAGACCATGTAAGCCGCTATGTGAGTTATTTGAAGAAATCATTTGCGTTATCCAAACAAGTGGGCGATAGTGACTCGAATCCTATTTTTGATGTCCCCTGTCCTCGCACAAAGCCCAAGAAAGCGAATCCCTTGACTTTTGAGCAGTTAGAACGGCTTGTAAGCTACCGTTCACAAGATATTTTTTTGCAGCAAACGGCGGATGTAATGGTGTTTTTGGCTTTTACAGGCTTAGATTATTGCGATTACGTAGATTTTGACAGCAGTAAGGATATTGTTGAATTGAAGGGGGTAAAACTCATCACGATGAAACGGACGAAGCTGTTTCGAGGAGGTTCTATTCCTGACGATACCTACATTCCTTTGTTAGTCCCTGCCAAAGCGATTTTGGACAAGTATAACGGCTTTCTTCCTTATCTGAAGTACGCGACGCTTCTAAAGAACCTAAAGCACATACTAGGGACGATAGGAGTAAATACGGAAATGTCGGTGAAGAATCTTCGTAAGACGTTTGGTTCGTATTTGCTCAACAAAGGTCTACGAATGGAGGTAATTCGGGACTCAATGGGACACTCGACAATCAAACAGACGGAGGAAAGTTACACGATTGTGTTTGTGGATACGTTAATCCATGCTTTTAAGCAAGCGGGTTTGATTTAAGGTCGAAATGTGCATTTTGCTATCAAATTAAAGCGGTCTTTTTGCGGCTCCTGTTGTGATGCATTCAATGGCCACTTTAATTTGATAGCAAAATCGTTGCCCAGGAATGCAAGCTTTACAAATCGACCTTAAAATTTGCTATCAAATTAACTATATATATGGTTATCGCTAACGGTTCTGGCGCAGTGGCGGATTTCGGAGCACAAAACTGTCAATACACCATCCCTATGGTTATCGGGATGGATGTGAGGTAGAATGTTCAATTAACCACTGCACCCGCCATTGAGCCAAACGCCTGTTATCAGCTGCCCTTCTGTCCGTTCGAAGTGATTCCTAGTCAATATTGCACTGAATTTGTGCACGGTCTGGGTGCGGTGGCTTGCAGACTCTTTTTATTTTTTTAGTGTTGCCTTGTGTGTCAGCAAAAAAATAAATGTGCTTGCAAATTCATGATTATAAAAGCTAATGGACTGGTTAAACATGTAGTGTTCTGTGGTTTTGGTCATAATAATCTCCTACACAATAAACAGTTCCTTCAAGTTCGTCCGCAATCATTGAAGTGCTGAAAATAATTTGATGTTCCTGATTGTCTTTATATCTCTCGGACATTGCAGTAATAAGTTTTTGCAAATTTTGAGTTCTCTCTTTTTCAATGTATTTATGCGGTGGGTCAATAGCAAATGTGAAGCAACTTGCGTTGGCTTGTGGGTGGCATTGCTTCTCTTTTGCTTTTGCGTAGGATAGCCAAATGGCATTGTCAAAATTGCTCTAACGTTCATTTTATCACTATCGTTTAATGTTTGCACTGTCGTCATAGGGTTACTGATAACGCCAATGCAATGTTAGCTGCATACTGCTTTTTCTGAGTCAACTTCTATTTCATTATTTTTTAAATACAGCAATAAGTCATTAACGTTTTGAACATAAGGATAGTCTTCGTAAAATATTTTTAAGTCAAATTCATTATCGCATATGTATTTTTCAAGGTTGGGAATGCCATTAGTAAAGTCAGTCGCACAGAAACCTGAAAATATTAAATGTCTTTTGTCAAAAATATTAATTGCACATTCAGAAACACAAATGTTGTGAAGTGAATACTTTTTACGATTGTTGTTTTCGGTTTCGTTAAAACCAATTGATTCAAGTATCTTTTTACTTGTATAAATTGGTCTTATTTTGTCATAATCACACCAAATATGCTGTTTCTTATTCAAGAGATATAAGTAAATTCTTTCCTTATCGAAAAAGTCGCGAAATTCTTCAATTCTTCCAATGTCTGGGCTACTCAATGGTTCAGCTAATATACTCATGTCGCCTTCATAGCGAACGTAATCTCCTACTAAATAAAGTTTATCTCTGTTCATATGGTTGTCGTTTTGCAGTTGTAGCTAACGGTTTATGGCTTGGCTATGTGGCGGATTTTTAGCACAAATGTTCCATAGAAGCACTTAAGCCGCCATATTGCCAAACCGATGTTGCAAGCAGTATTTTAGAATGGTTCTGTTGAAACTGGTTTTTTATAAAATTTTTTAAGGTGCAAAAAAGCCTTATGTAATCTTTTACAAAGGTCAGTTTCAGAATAGACGTTAAAGTCGGTTGTAAATGCATCTTTTACTCTTTTAGTATTATCTGACAGGTTATATTCCACAATTGTTTGCTTTTTAGTGGTTATCCAAAAGTCCCCCTTATAATCATAAACTCTATCAATATCATATATTGGTATTACAACTTTATATCTAGTTACTATTTTGTCCCGCTCTTGTTCATACTGGACAATTAAATTATAAGAATAAAATGAATAGTAATAGTTCATATTGTACCAGCCTGATGAGGCCAAACTTGAGTAAAAACCATTAATTGAGCCAGTATTGTCATAATACTTTTGAGGCGTATTCGATTTCAATTTTTCTAAAATCCAGCTCTCAGTTTCTGATTTTGAGGCAGTACTATTATCGACCTCTTCTTCGTCTTTAATTTGCTTTTGTACTGCACTTTTTTTTGTCGAACTGTTTGGTGCATTCAAATAGTTAGAAGAAGTAGAGTACTTAGGTGACGAATACGTCGAAGTAGATGTATTTTCTCGTCCCCAAATTACTCCGCAATGGGGGCATCTGTCACCAATTTTTGAGTTTGCAGATACACTCTTGCCGCACTTGCCACAACTTTTTGATGTTGTAGTATATGTTTGTGCATAAGAAAAGTCAGTATTGGCTAATACGATTAGCACTAAAAATAATATCCTAAACATAATTCTCATTGTTACTCTGATTTTTAATATTGCTTGCAACAAAATATAGACTTCTCCTGTCACCTATACCCCAAATATACCCACTTTCCATAAAATGTACCTAATAATTTCATAGGATGATATGCAAATTTTTCCCCACACTGGGTAACAACTAAAAAGACATAGCATTTTTAGCCCAAAATCGCCCATTTTGCTATCATTTTGGGGTTGCAAAAACGTAGCTTCAGCTGAAGGTTTGGGAAAAATGCTATCAAAACTGGCAAAGAGGTTTTGTAAGACAAAAACAAACTAAGCCAACATCTCATAGAGTTGTTGGGATAATCAGTTTAAAAAAGTGGGAAGGAATAGAACAAAATAAGTAAGGTACTAGTTATAAATTCCCTTAATAAATAAGCTTTTTTGTTTGATAAATGTTAATGTATCCCAAAAGTAAAAACCCCAAAAGAGTCGCATGAGATTCCTAGATGAACTCCAGTGGCCTTAGTTCAATATCTAACAAACTGGATTAATATTAACTACCAAAAAGTGGCTACTTATTTTTTTCAACTTCTTCTTCAAAAAGACGCATTGCAAAGAGTCCATTTCCTACGGCACCACCTGCACGAAGCGCAGCTGCAATAAATACTGTTTCTCCAATTTCCTCCCTAGTTGCACCCGCATCCACCGCATTTTTGATATGAGCTTCTATACAATAAGAACATTGGGTGGTCAGTGCAACTGCCACTGAAATGAGCTCTCTGTATTTGACAGGAATGATACCGTCGTTTCGCTCTGCAATATGTTTTAGATTCAAAAATGCTTCTGCTTCTTTCGGGGCGGAGTTAATCAACGTATTTGTATACTTGCGGTCTTTGGGCGTTTGATATTCAGTCATATGTGTATAGTGTTTTAATACCAATCGTATTAAGAAATGTTATTATTCGCCCTACTCATATGATGCTACAACTTTGATGTTGTAAAACACTTTATCTCCTACTTTCCTACATTCGCTAGCTCTGAGAGATTATTGAGTAACTACTATTCTTAGTATGGATAATAAACCCCTGATCAAACCCTATAAAAAGAGCCAATCAGGGGTTTGGAGTGATTTCTAGTGATTCAATGCCCGCTTTTTGACCATTCCCCCTTTCGTATCTTTGACGCTGCTCATTACTACAAAAGCATGAGGGTCGATAGTCTGGATTTCGGTGTTGAGTTTGCTGAGCTCTAGGCGGGTAAGTACGGTGTAGATAATATCAAACTCTTTGGTTTCACCATTGCGGCCATAGCCTTTTTTGCCTTTATAAACCGTGACTCCTCGTCCCATTTCGTTGATAATCATCTGCCTGATTTCGTCGCTATGAAGAGAGATAATAGTCACTCCCATGTATTCATCTATTCCTTCTATTACAAAATCGAGGGTTTTGGAAGCCGCCAAATAGGTAATCATTGAATAGAGGGCTGTTTCGACCGAAAGAAAATAGGCCGCCGCCGAAAAGATAACGATATTGACCATGATGATGATATCGCCGATGGTGGTGCTGAATTTTCGACTTAGAAAGATTGCCAATACTTCGGTACCGTCGATGACCGCACCACCTCTTATCGAAAGCCCAATACCTGCTCCTAAAAAGAAACCTCCAAAAACAGCCACTAGCAGCGGGTCTTTGGTGATTTCGGGAAAATGAACCGTGGCTACGCATATGGCCAAGCCAGTAATGGCAAGGGCCGTTTTGAAAGCAAATTGACGATTGATGACGATGTACGCCATAAAGACAAAGGGCAGGTTGACAAGAATCAACAAGGCATACAGCGGAATACCTGTGATGGTATTGATAAGGAGTGAAATACCCGTGGCACCACCATCGATAAAACTATTGGGAATCAAGAAGCTCTCTAGACCAAAAGCGGCGGAGGCAATACCCGCCGATACCAAAATAAGGTCTTTGAAAGAGCGCACAACGTTGATTTTTAAGGCTCTAAATGCCTTTGCCAATCTAAAAGCCGAATAGGGCTGTTGTGAAGAAAAAGCCTCTTTAGGACGTAAGATAGTCTGGGTGATAATTTTGGCTAAAAATGAATTCATGGATGCTGTTGTGGGGTTTTTAGAAATGGAAATGTACCGAAGCACTGCTCCAGTACATTTGATTAAAAACTAACTAAGAAAGAGCTTTAGGATGATTACGCACTTTGGTATTTAGAATCATAAACCATTTTTCAATAAGCTGTAATTGCCCGTTGAGAATAGGGTTGTCTTGAGCTACATTATAAAACTCCAAAGTGACATCCTCAGCACCATGATTTTTGGGCTTTAAGACCAAATCTAATTTGTCAATCTTACTGGTTTTGCTCGTGTTGAGAATGCTACATTTTTGTACCAAAGCAAGATTTACAACTTGAGAATGTTCTTCTTGGTGTATTTGTCTTGTAAAAAATACTTTGCTACCCGTGCTATCAATCCCAATAGCGGTATTGTTCCAAAGGTCATATTGAGCAATATCACTGCCGTGTGATTGGGCAAGATCCGACAATTTTTGAGTTAATTTTTGAGCTTTCATACGCTTGTTTCGACTTATCCAAACAAACGGAATGCTACAGATAAGGATGAGCACAACACTCACCACTAATGCTCCTAAATCCATGTTTAAGTTTTTTTAGTTTAGCAATAAATGAGAAACTTGATTTGGTAGGTTAGCACCAAATCTTAAAAAAATAAGCCATTAAATAGAAGCACTCATTACCAGAAATAATGAAAGGGGAAGATGATGTCAGTGGATTGTAAACTGACAATCTGGTTTTTAGAATGGAGACAGTATTGAATGAATTCCGAACAAGCAGCTATAGGAAAGAAAGAGGCGCGCTCTTGAAAATCATTTGCTAAATTTGGGGAGAGATTGTGATTGGCAGGTGGTATGGGAATTTCTCCTTGCTGAAGATGAAACAGCAAATGAGAAAGGATTAATGAATTAGGGTTGTTGCTTTTTGCTTCGAAATGTTTCTGAAAAGTATCATAGTGGATAAATGCATTTGTGCTGTATAAGCTTATGATAAAGCAATACAGGGTCGATATACTCGCAAATGCAATTATTTTAAATACTTTCTTCAAAATGATTGTGATTGGAAACGTGGCGTGATAAAAAGAGCAACGGTAGAAACCCTTTATTTTCTAACCCTAAATGACGGGAAAAGGTTCTGCTTAAATCAAGACAAAAATAGTAAAATTTTAATATTTTTTTGACATTTTTATTGTATAAGTAGAAAATTTTATGCTTGTTTGCGCTTTTCGATGGCAATGCGCAAGCGGGCGGCGCTTTCGTAGTCTTCTTTGGCAATCACTTTTGACAACAATTCTTCTAGCTCTTCCAACGTATATTCGGCATAGGATTTTTTCTCACGGCCTTTTTCATCCAACAAATACCCTGCTTCTTCCAACACCTGATCACTTACGTACAACGGGCAGTGCATCCGTACTGCTAAGGCGATGGCGTCTGAAGGGCGGCTTTCGATTTCTAGTATCTCCTTTGGCCCTTGTAGTAATAGTTTGGCATAAAAAATATCTTGTTGAATTTGGTAAATGCAGACCTCTTTGGCTTTAGCGCCTAACTTTTGAATAATCGTTTGGCATAAATCATGGGTAAGGGGGCGCGAAGGTTGAAGTCCCTCTAAATGTATGGCGATGGCTTGCGCTTCATTTGTCCCAACAATAATTGGAATACGTCGTTTAGAAATGGGCTCTTCTAAAATAAGGACGTAATGACCACGTTGCGACTCACTTTCGGCCATGGCTATCACAAAAACTTCGTATTTATTCATTCGTGGTGGGTGTGAGGTTGGTTTTAATAAACTGGCAGAGCGTACCTATGTCGTCGAAGGGAGAAATGACCCATTGCTCAAACGAAAGGCGGTACAAATCTCGGCCTTCGACTTCCAACGAAAAGCCTCCTGCTAGGTCAAAGTATTTGTCGTTACGGTTAAGTATCGGAATCTCCATTTGCTGGAGGGCGTATTGGACAAAATCAGCTTCGTTGTAGTTCATAGTGATTTTACATTACTTGCTATCGCTTGCCCCAAACTATCATTTGGGGCAAAATGGCATTGCGTCTCTGACGCAAAATCTCTATCGCTTGCCCCAAACTATCATTTGGGGCAAAAATGGTACAGCGTCTCCGACGCAAAACTCTATCGCTTGCCTCAAACTATCATTTGGGGCAAAATGGCATTGCGTCTCTGATGCAAAAACTCTATCGCTTGCCCCAAACTATCATTTGGGGCAAAAATGGTACAGCGTCTCCGACGCAAAACTCTATCGCTTGCCTCAAACTATCATTTGGGGCAAAATGGCATTGCGTCTCTGATGCAAAAACTCTATCGCTTGCCCCAAACTATCATTTGGGGCAAAAATGGTACAGCGTCTCCGACGCAAAATTCAAACATTCTCCAAAACAATTTTTACCCCTAAACCCACACACAAAGCGGCTGAAACCAGTGTTAACCCACGCAAGAGGTGGCGATTTTGGAACAATTTACTCGAAAAAGGCAGACTAAAAGCCCCCGCCGCTACCATCATACCTGCGACAGAACCGAGGCCAAACAACAACAAGTACAGAAAAGCATGACTTGGTTCTTTGATTTGAGTTAGTACTGAAATCAACAGCCCGCCACTTCCTGCCAAGCCGTGCATAAGCCCCACGCCGTAGGCCAATCCATAAGCAGGTTCGTGGAGGTGAGGGTGATGGAGTTCGGATTTTAATTTTACAATTCGGTGAATGCCTAACACGATGAGCATTAGACCTACCCCTGCTTCAAAGTACTGGAAAATGGCTTCGGAAAGTACAAATTTGCCAAGCATATACACCAATGCCACCATTAGTATCGTAGACGTATGACCAAGTCCCCAAAACGCCCCGTCTTTGAGCGCGGCTGAGGTGGAGTCTCTGCGGGTGACAATGCTACTGACCGCCACCAGGTGGTCGGCTTCAAAACAATGAGAAAACCCGACGACAACGGCGAAAAACAAAGGGGCGAGTTCCATGTAAGTGACTGGTTAAGGATTGGTAATTTGATACAAAAGCACGCGGTGATTGCCCGTATCGGCTACCACCAAACAACGCTCTACGGCACAAAGCGAAAATGGCCAGTACAATTGCTTGTCGGTGCCAAAGCGGGTATTGCTATTTTCGCTGCCAGTTCTAAAATTATCGTGGCCAATGAGGTTATCGGCCAAGGCGTTGTTTTCGGTAGGAATGCGGTCAAACCAAAGCAAACGGCTATTTCCCGTATCGGCAACAAATAACCCATTTTGGTGGAAAAAGGCGTCGTAGGTCCAGCTCATGGAGTTTTGTTGGGGAAACAAACTGAATTGATTCATTCCATTCGCGTCAAAATCGGGCTGGCCGATGATGACGTCAGCGGGTTGGGCGAAGGCATCTTGCCAACGGTGCCAAATGAGGTTTCGGTAATATTGCGTATCGGCAATCGATAGTACTCCTTCGGCATTGAGTCGGACGGAATAGGGCCAAATCGGTTCGTGGTTTTCGTAGTCGCGTTCTGTAAAATCAGGTTTTCCAATGACGGCGTCGGCGGCAGTGAAGTTTTGGGTGGGAAACGCCTCATAAAACAAAACACGACGATTGCCCGTATCGCAAATCCATAGCCGTTGGCCATCCGAAAAAACACCGTATGGCCAATACAGCGACTGAGCCGAAGGCGTAGCTCCAACGCCTCGAAGGTTCGGTAAGTTGCTTTCAAAGTCGGGCTGCCCGATAACCACATCGGCGTCTTGCCCATTTTGAGTAGGGAAGCTATTCCAAATGAGTACTCGGTGATTCCACGCGTCGGCAACGACCAATCGTTGCCCGTCTGACCAAATCCCCGAAGGGTACTGCAGCGAGCCGGCATGGACTTTACTACCCGCGTTTCGTCCCGTATGCGACGTTTCGAGTTGGCCCAACACAAGGTCGGGGACTGCAAATTCTGTCTCTGGCAATTTGTTCCAACAAAATAGCCGATTTTGACCCGTATCTGCCACCAACAGACGGTTTCCAACAGCCCACACACCGCGTGGCGCTAATAAAGGATTCCCTTCATCTCCCCGAAAAATGGTTACTTTTTCGACCATCGGCGCTTTCCCTGCCAAAGATGCCGCATAAGTAGTGCGAGCACTGGAAGTGGAAAGTGGGGAGGGTGGGGCGTCGGTGATGTCTATGTTTAAGTTCATTTTACGTTAGAAACCTTATAGGTTTTTAAAACCTAATAAGGGTTGGAGAAAGGTTTAAAGGTTAACAAATGCGAGGAAGTTGTTCTCCCACCAACATATTTACCACCCGTTTTCCCCCAATTCGGCTGTGAAGCACTACTTGTTTGGGGTGTTCGGTGGTTACTTCACCAATAATGGCAGCATTTTGGCCATATTCCAACGTCCGAAGTTTTTGCACAATTTCTTCGGCTTTTTCAGCAGGAACAAAAGCCATAAAAACCCCTTCGTTAGCCACGTAAAGTGGGTCAAGGCCAAGCAATTCGCAAGCGCCGCGCACTTCTTCGAGGACGGGTATCGGCTGTTGAAAAAGATTGACACCTAAGCGAGAATCGCGGGCTACTTCGTTGAGGACAGATGCTATGCCACCGCGCGTCGGGTCTTTGAGCAAGTGAATATCCGCGCCAAATTCGTCCAATAATGCTTTCACAGTATGGTTCAACGGGGCGGAATCGCTGGTAAGGGTTGTTTCAAACTCCAATCCTTCCCGCACCGACATGATGGCGATGCCGTGCGTGGCAATCGACCCACTTACGATGATTTTATCACCTGCCCGTACATTTTTAGTAGAAATGTGGGCTTGCGGGTGGATATTGCCTAAGCCAGAGGTATTGATGAAAATTTTATCTCCTTTGCCCCGTTCTACCACTTTGGTGTCGCCCGTCACGATGCTTACGCCCGCCTTTTCGGCAGCTCGACGAATGGAGACCAGTAGTTCCCAAAACTCTTTCATCGTAAGCCCTTCTTCCAAGATGAAGCTCAATGAAAGGTATTTGGGTACCGCGCCACACATGGCCAAATCGTTGACTGTTCCGTTAACGGCCAGTTCGCCGATGTTTCCTCCAGGAAAAAAAATGGGTGAAATGACGTAACTATCGGTAGAAAATGCCGTTCTCCCCGACCACTCAAACATGGCACCGTCGTGGTGTTCGTCGAGTAACGGGTTTTTGAGCAAATCAAATACGCCTGATTCGAGTAATTGGTTGGTCAGTATCCCGCCGCTACCGTGACCGAGCGTAATGACGTCGAAGTCAAGTTGGGGCATGGGGCAATCGAGTGTTATCATTTATTTGTAAACGTGATGAGTCAAAAATTATACGACATCGGCTTCGGCAAAGTGGTAATAAGCAGCGCAGGCTCCTTCCGACGATACCATGGGGGCACCCAGCGGCGTGATGGGCGTGCAGCCTTTGCCAAATTGCGAGCATTCAAACGGTTTTTTGATACCTTTCAGGACTTGTCCCGCAATGCAATCGGCGCATTCGGAGGCTTTGGCGATGGAAATAGAAAACTTTCGATTAGCATCAAATTCCGCCAACGAGGCTTTGACTTCCCAACCACTGAGTGGGATATTTCCGATGCCGCGCCACTCGCGGTCAGCGACCTCAAACACTTGTTCGATAACTTTTCTTGCTTGGGGGTTGCCGTTGGCTTTCACTACGCGACTGTATTGGTTTTCGAGTTTAGCTTCGCCTTTTTCAAGTTGTTTAACCGTCATCAAAATTCCTTGTAGCAAGTCCACGGGCTCAAAGCCAGTTACTATCATTGGGATGTGGTATTTTTGAACAATGGGCTCGTATTCCTCCAATCCCATAATGGTACAAACGTGTCCTGCCGCCAAAAAGCCCTGAATCTGAGCCTCACCGTCGTTGATAACGGCCTCCATAGCGGGAGGAACAAGTACATGAGAAGCTAAAATGGAATAATTGGTCAGCCCTAACCGACGCGCATGGAGCACCGAAAGCGCATTAGCAGGAGCGGTAGTTTCAAACCCTACGGCAAAGAAAACGACCTGGCGGTGAGGGTGTTCTTGGGCAATTTTGACTGCTTCCAAGGGTGAGTATAAAATCCGAACATCGGCACCGTTGGCTTTGGCTTCCAACAAACTACGGCTCGACCCTGGCACGCGAATCATGTCACCAAAAGAACATAAAATGACTCCTTTTTCTTCGGCCAAGTAAACGGCCTTGTCGATGAGGTTTAGCGGAGTCACGCACACGGGGCAGCCTGGGCCGTGTACCATGGTGATTTGTTTGGGCAGCAAGTTTAAAAGGCCATTTTTGACCAAACTGTGCGTTTGACCGCCGCAAATTTCCATAATTGTCCACGGGCGGGTGGCTACTTTGTGCAGTTCTTCGAGGTAGTGTTCGACTACTTCGGGGTCGCGAAATTCTGATAAGTATTTCATGGGAACTAGAGGGGGTTAGGGCGGTCCAATTGGGAAGATTCTACCAGCTCATCAATTTCTCCGATTTCCTCCAAATACGCGAAGGTTTTTCGGGCCTCTTCTTCATCGACGATGCTGATGGCCACTCCCACATGAACCAACACATAATCGCCTTCTTTGGCATCGGGCACCATTTCCAAACTGGCTTCTTTGGTGATGCCACCAAAGAGCACTTTGGCCATGCGTACTGTTCCGTCGTACTGGAATTCTATGGATTTTATTTTGCCAGGAATTGCTAAACACATAAAAGTAAGGTTGAGAGTGGTTGATAATTAAGGGGTTAGCGCAGTCTGTCCAAACGAAATACATTCGTCGTTGGGTGAAAATTGTTGATGGAAAAACAGCTCGTGAGTATCTCCCAAAACCGCAATGCAAAGGTCCACCAACAGCGCATTTTGGAAAACACCACCGCTGAAAGCCACTTTTTGAACGCCTGTTTCTTGGGTAAATTTTTCTATAATTTTGACGAGGGTTACATGAAATTTCGCCGCGATTTCATCTACTGGAACGCCCGTGAGGACATCTTCGGCTATTGCTTCTAGCAGTTCTTTGGAAGAAATAAACCGATAATTGAGATTTTTCAATGAATAGTATTGCGTGACTAGGAGTCCATGGTTTAAAAAATAGCGTTCGGCCAATTCCTCCAATTGGAGGGCGGCTTCTCCTTCGTAGCTTGTTTTATCAATGCCGATTAACAAACTAGCAACGGCGTCAAATAGTCTTCCAACGGAGGATGTTTTTAGGGTATTTTTGGCTAAAAGTTTGGCGTAAAAGCTACGTTCTTTCTCCGAAAACTTGTTCTTGAGTAGTTCTTCTTTTTCAGGAAAAAGCAATGAAAATGCCGACAAATGCGGTTCTACTGCCATTTTATCCCCCGCCAACGAGTCGAAATACTCAAAATGCGCTATTCGCTCGATGTTTTCTCCCAAGGGACGAGAAAGCTTAGGAAAATACAAAAAAAACTCGCCCCCCCAGCTGTGCCCGTCGGAGCCTAATCCCGTGCCATCCCAAACAATTCCTGCGATGGGTTCAGGAGAAGAAGTGAGTCGGTGCTCTGCCAAAACAGCGGCAAAGTGCGCAACGTGATGTTGAATTTTTTGAAGGGTTGACTTCGTCGCTTTTGCCCATTCGTGCGCTAGTTGGGTAGAAAAATAACCTTGGTGGGCATCGGCTGAAAAACGGTTAGGTTCTACGTCAAATACCTTTACAAGGTGCTGGAGCGTATGTTTAAAGTGCGTTTGGGTTTCCCAGTCTTCCAAATCACCAAGGTACTGGCTTGTGTGCAGGTTGTCGGCAGCAAGTAGCGTAAATGTACTTTTTTGAGAAGCGCCAAACGAAAGTTGAACAGACGTAGTTGTAGTCAGACCATTGGCAGGCACGCTTCCCGTTAGCCCTCGACTGCGACGGAGTATAATCTTTTTGGCATAAAAAGGCGAAAATCGCAACACCGAATCGTCTTGGGGAAGTACAATTTCGCGGTTGTGCGTTATGATGAAATCGGCGACTTGACTGAGTTCGGTCAAAGCGTCAGCGTCTTTAAAAACAATAGGGCTTCCACTCCGATTTCCGCTCGTTGCCACCAACGGTTTTCCAAAATCGTGCGCCAGTAGTTCCAACAAAGGAGCATAAGGTAACATAACTCCCAAATGCGTGAGGCCAGGATTGACCGACGGCGCAATGGAAGCGGTTTCGTTTGGACGCACCAACACAATGGGGGCAACTGAACTCAACAAAGCGTCGGCTTCTTGGACACTGACGGTTGCTTCTCGTTGTAAAATTTCTAGCGTTGGATAAAGAACCGCAAAGGGTTTTGAAGGACGATGTTTTCGTTCGCGAAGGGTTGCCACTGCCCTTTCGTTGGTGGCATCACAAAGCAAAAGGTAGCCTCCTATGCCCTTCACTGCCACAATTTTACCCGCTTTCAATGCCCGATTGGCGCGGTCTAAAATCCAATGGGTATCGTGTAAAAAAGAGGAAGGATAGGCGGTAGATTGGTGGCAAGTGTACCAGCCCAATTGAATGCCGCAGGTGGGACAAGAATTGGTTTGGGAGTAAAAACGACGATGATTTGGGTCGTTGTATTCGTCCAAACAAGTGGGACACATTTCAAAGACCTGCATCGACGTTTGGGCACGGTCGTAGGGAACTGCCCGCTGAATGGAATAGCGCGGACCGCATTGGGTGCAGGTAATGAATGGATACCGAAAACGACGGTTTTGTGGATCATGTAATTCCGCTCGGCAGGAAGAACACATCGCAAAATCGGGGGTAAGTTTGAGCCCATTTGCAAGTTTACCCGCTTGACTTTCAATTATTTTGAACGTTTGAAAGGAACAAAAAGGGAGCGACTCTAACTCATATTTTTCTACCAAAGCTTGGGGCGGGGTATTGGCCAAAAGGGTTTCTAAAAAACGGTTTGCCGTATTTTGGTCGGTATTAATAACCACTTTTACGCCTTCGGGGCCGTTGCTTACTGTTCCTGTCAGCCCCCATTCATGTGCTAGTTGATAAACAAATGGCCGAAATCCAACGCCCTGCACAATGCCCGTGAGCCGAATACAATAGGTTTGTTTTTCAAAAGAAACTGACTTTTGAGAAACAACTTGCTGGATTGTATTTTCGGCAGTTTCCACCCACATAACTGTTTTACATTACTTTTTCGGAGGTTTTTTCTTTTTTTGCATGCACCCGTTCGACCAACCAATCGCACCATGCTTCCATACCGTCGCCTTTCAAACTCGAAATGCTAAGTACTTCGATGTCAGGATTTACGTCGCGAGCGTCTTTGGTGACCGCTTCCACCGAAAACGGAACGTAAGGCAACAAGTCAGACTTGGAAACGATGAGCAGTTCGCTCGTCAAAAACATCCGAGGATATTTTTTGGGCTTGTCGTCGCCTTCGGTGCAGGCCAAGACCGTTACGCGGTAGTCTTCGCCCAAATCAAAAGCCGCTGGACAAACCAAATTGCCCACATTTTCAATAAATAGCACATCGGTACCCGTGAGGTCGATGTGGTCGAGGGCTTGAAAAATCATCTGCGCCTCAATGTGGCACATGCCGCCCGTTACAATTTGCAGGGCGTTGATACCCACATCGCGCATACGGATGGCATCGCGCTCGGTTTCGGGGTCACCCACCAAAACGGCCATGTTTAACTTGCCTTTTAGCCGCTTGCCCGTTTCTTGCATGAGGGTGGTTTTACCACTGCCAGGCGACGAACAAACGTTGATGACCAAGATGTTCGGCAGTCGGTCGCGGATAGCTTTGGCCACAAAATCGTTTACTTTTAGTAGGTTAAGCGTCGTGTTTTCGCACTGTACCGACCCGACGGAGGCTTGGTTTGATTTAGGTTTTTGCATAGCAATTAGTCAAATTCTACTTTACTGATGAGTAATTCTTCTCCTTGTATCACGTTTCGACTTGGCCGCCCGCAGTGACTACACACGAAGCGGTATTGTTCAACTTCTGAAGTTTGCCCACAGAGGTCGCAATGAATTAAAATGGACAAAACCTCGACGTGTAAGCTAGTTTTATTGTACTTGGGCTGGTCTTCCAAAACAGCCTGAAACGCATTCTGCATCAAAATAGGCTGGACATTAGACAAAAGCCCCGCTTTTAAATAAATCCCGCGAACGCGCTGCATGTCGTTGGGAAATTCTTCTTCCAACGTTCTGAAAATGTTCCGTACCAATGATATTTCGTGCATTTATCAAGCGGTTTTGTATGACCCTTCCAAGTTTTCAAAACTTGGAAGGACTTGTTTTTTCGACTTCAAAAGTCAGGGTTAAAGCCATTCCTAGCGTTGATTTAGGTAAAAGCGTGGGGGGTATTAAGATTTTATAGTCCAACTACTGTTCTTAATTTCTCCAATTTTTCTTGGTGCTGCGCTACTTCTATCAACAACGACGCATCGCTAGTCAACTTGGGTAGTTCGGCAATGTAGCTTTCCATTTCTCCCAACAGCGCTTTTTCGCTTGCTTCGTTTTCGTGGTGAACAAACCAGCCTATTTCTAAAAAATTGAGCAAGGTCAATGCCCGTTCGTGCGGGTAGTCTGCCGCCGTCCGTACGTCCAACGCCTCCCGATAAAACGACAGTGCTTTGGCGTGGTTGTCGCTTTGGGCAGCTTCGGGGTATTTGGTGAGGGCATTGGCGTAACTGTTGCAGATGCGCGCGTATTCGTACGGATTGGTTTCGCGGGTAAAATAGCGGAGTGCTTCTTTGAAAGAACTTACCGAAACAGCCGCCCAAATCCCTTTTTTCTTGACTTCGTCAGGAATTTCGGAATAAATCACGCCCAAGTGGTGATGAATTTCGGCAAACACCTCAGGCGCATTGTCGCGGGTAAATAGTTTGAGTGCTTCTTGGTAGGCTTCCATGGCAGGTTTCAAAAATTGCGGATTGCCATTTTGAGCCCATGTGTATAACAGTGTCCCTTTTCGGTAGTGCGCATTGGCTACCAGTTCAGGAATATCTTCTTGGCGTAATAACGCAATGGCTCGATTGATGTAACCCAACGATTCGGCAAAACTATCGGTCAAATTAGCAATTTGAGAAGCATCTGTGAGTAACAAAGCTGCTTGTGCCCCGTTTTGTCGTTGTTCATAATAGGAGACAAGGGTGGCCAACGTATTTTTGATTTGTTGGAGCAGCACCGTATCGTAAGGTACTTGTATTTTCTTTATCCAAATCGCACAAAGAACCGCCAATAATTCAAACTGTGCATCTTCGGAAATGGCTGTATCTCGGCATTGATTTACTAGCCACTCGGCTTCACTCAGTTCGTCCGCGTCTAACAAGAGCGAGGCATAATGTTTGCCCGTAAACGCCCGCCATTCATCATCGGGGGCCGCTTCGAGGGCTTTTTGGTAGTATTTCTTTATGGTAACGTAATGCACAAAGTGCGTCAATTCGCCATAGTGAGCCATGACGGCGGTGTTGTGCCAATACCGATACATTTCAAAGGACGGCAGCTTTGTGAACGGCTCCTCCGTGATTCTCACCTGCACCCCGTGTTGGAGGCAGTTGAGGGTGTCGATGTCCCGCAGAAGAAACGGGTTGAATTCGGCCAATTCGTACGCTTTCTCATAATTTCCGAGTTTGGTATAAACCACTGCCAACAAATTTTGCGCGCTAAACTCCAGGGGATAAGGGAGAAGAAAGGGCGGAGCTTCGTTGGCCCAATCAATCGGAATAAAAATTTCATGGTCACGTATTACCAAAAATCGGTTCGTGATTTCTTCCCCAATCGAAGGCATTTCTTTGACACTGACGACTTCGTTGAGGCGAAATTCGCTGTCAATAATGGCCTGTAAAGCAGAGAGTTGGTCAGTTGAGGCAAATATCGAAAACATGTAAAGCGTTAGATTTAAGGGTTCCTCGGGCGTCGCGCTGCATTCCGCGCCGAAACAATTGAGCGTATAATTTAGCTTTTTCTTCGGTATCGTAATGGTCGAGCCTTCGGCATAAAAACTGAAATGGGTTCTGAACATACACATAGACCATGGTCAAATGCCAACGCCCTTTTCGGGTTTCGATGAGGTAACGTACTTCGGTAGAATGAAGCCAACGGTCGTTGATAAGTACCTCTAAATCTCTGTACAAACCTCGAATGTTGAGGGTAAAACCTGCGCGAGAATCGGGAAATGGGTTCACAGTCGTACGTTGATAATGCCCACTTGGGTGACGTCGTAAGCTAGTTCACGGTCGTGCTCGTCGAGCTCAAAATCAAGCAACAAGCCACGGAGGTAAAAAGCTTTGTCTCCAAGTAAGTTTTTGTCTTTGAGCGTTTGCCAATTCGTTTTATGGAGTTTTTCAAAAAACTGCTTGGATTTTCCTGCCAACAATAAGGTTTGCCGCTCGGGATAATACACCCAATTGACCTGCGCTTCGTTTTCCAACACCGACTGCACCAACGCCACAGGCAGAATCAAATGCCCATTTTTAAGCTGTAGTGTCATACGTAGCTAATTCCAATTCATTCAAAATCAACGCAACAACGCGGTCGCCTGCTTCACGAACGGGCTGACTCAAACCAATGTCAAGCCGAAGGTTGTCCACGGCAATCAAATACACCTGAATGTCGTCGGGGTAGGCTTCGCGCAAGATTTTTTTGGCGTACGACAGCGCTTGATCCCATTTTAAGCTGTGCAAAAACACCATCGGGTCATCCTGAATGTGTGCGTTGATTTCGGAGGCAGGCAGTCGATACAACGTTCCTGGGGTTTCTCCCGAATTGACCACGGCATCCACCACGATGATTCGTTCGTGACCTTGTAAGTGAAAGAGCACCTCAAAAGCTGAAGTGCCCATGTCAAATAAACTTACCTGTTCATTTTCAGCGAATTGGTTTTTGAGTTGTTCAATTACAAAGCAGCCGACTCCGTCGTCGCTTCGGCACGGGTTCCCAAACCCCATTATCGCTGTTTTTTTCATGTCGTGTATGATCTATATAAAATTGGCCAGCTGAAAAAGTAATTTTCTTTTAACTCCAGCCTTTAGGCTGGGGACATAAAGAATTAAGACATTGTTGGGCTTTAGCCCTGACCTTTAGCATTGTAACGTTAAAAATCAGGGCTAAAGCCCAATCTACTTAATATTACAGATCCCCAAATCCCCAGCCTAAAGGCTGGAGTTACTGGACTGTTTTTAGAAATTTACAACTTAAACTTCGCTAGTTCCTGACCACTTTTGCCATCGTGGGCGTGAACGGTACACACCAAGCAAGAGTCAAACGAACGAGCCACCAAACCTACTTCTACGGGGTCATGCGGGTCTTCGATTTCGGTGCCTTCCAAGGCGGCCTCAATGGGGCCAGGGTTGCCCGTTTCGTCGTTAGGGCCTACGTTCCAAGTGGTTGGAGCCATCACTTGATAGTTTTTAATGACGCCGTTTTCAATTTCAATCCAGTGTGCCAATGCCCCACGCGCTGCTTCCGTAGCTCCCCAACCTTTGCCGTCGCGTTCGGTGGGTTTGATGTAAAAGTCGCCGTTGAGGTCCACTTGACGGAGCCATTCGTCAATCATTAAGTACAAACGAGGCGCTTCGTGCAAGCGTGCCAACGTGCGGGTAAACACACTTGGCCCCATTTTCTCCATAATATCCATGAAGAGTGGATCTTGGAATTGGTGTGCTTTGTTGGCAGGATTGGCATTCATAATCACGCGCGACAAAGGCCCAGCTTCGGCCGCAAAATTCATGTAACGCGGTGCTTTCGACCAGCTGTATTTATCGTTAAAGTTGGTTTCGGCCAAGTTTTGCGACGGCAGCGGCGTTGGCAATGGTTCGTCCCAAGGGTGGGCGGCGGGTACATCGGCGTACCATGCGTGCTTGACGTGCTCCTGCACTTGCAAATGGTCTAATTCATAGTACTTTTTGCCGTCCCAAAAACCACCAGGACTAATCACGGCGTTATTACGGGTTTCAATTTTGGGCTGGTTCCACAAATCCTTGTGAATATAGGTACCAAACGCCACAAATTTACCAACTCCTTGTCCAAATTTGTGGAGTCCAAATTCAATCCCTGCCCGAATGTACAAGCCCAAGTCGGAGTTGCGCTGTGATTCGTTTTCTTCGACCCATTCCATCAAATCGTCCCACGTTTTGATTTGCATGTATCGTTCAATCGAACAGCCCAAAAAGATGCTTTCGAGCCAATCTTTACGGAATTGGTTCATGATAGCATGAGCCCGTGTGATGTCTTTGAGGGTAGGGGCACTCATCACCCCGCCTGGTACCATGTAGCTAGAGTGCGGCCATTGGCCGCCAAAAAGCGCATATACTTGCACAGGAAGTGCGCTCGTGGTGACCCCCTTTTGGAAGGAAGTACCCACATACGCCGCCCAGCGTTTTACAACTTCGGCATATAGAGGCTTGTTGGCAAATTTTTTATTGGCCAAGTCGGTAGCAAAAATGGCGTAAAACCAACGCGGGATACTTTGAATGGTCTCAGTGGCTTGGCCCAAAGCGCGAAGCAAGAGGGCATTCGGCGGCAAGGTGGTGCCCCAAGCGGTATCTAAGGCCGAGGATGCACAATACAAGTGCGAACCACCGCAAATACCACAAATACGAGGGGTCACAATCAGCCCCGATTGGGGGTCTTTTCCTGCCATAATTTGCTCAAAACCACGGAACATCGCCGCTTGTGTGTGGGCGCGTGTTACGACGCCGTCTTCCATATATACTTTTACGTCGAGGTCGCCTTCTACCCGACCTACGGGGGATATATTTAGTTCTTTGGTGATTGCCATTGGAGTGTGTTCAAATTGAAGTGATAAAATGCGATTTGGGGAAACTATTTAGAACCTTGGCTGTGGGCTTTTTCGATACCAAGCCCGACTTCCACGGCGTGCATTGTTTTTTCAAAACCAGCGCGCATGTAGTAGCCAAGTTTGGAGTTGCCCGCAGGTACGTCTTGGGGCAAAAAGCCCAAATACTTGAGGGTTTTGAAGACACTTCCTTTGGCCAAACCGTGGTGCGGGAAGCCTGGTTCAGTACAACCTAAGCAGGGGTGGTTGGCGCGGGTTTTACTCGATTGGCGATTCCACAAAATTTTGTTACAACTTGCTCGCGTCATTGGCCCGCGGCAGCCCACTTCGTAGAACAAGCAACCGTTGCCTCGTTTTCCAAAACCTCCATCCACTTTATTGGCAAAGTTGACGACATTGGTACAGCCCGTTTGCACAAAATCGGTAAAGAAAGTTTTTGGGCGGTGGTAGTCGTCTAATAAAACATCCCCGATACGACCCGTCGCAATGGCCACCAAAATTTGCGTAATCCAGTCGGGGTGAGCAGGACAGCCAGGGATGTTGATGACGGGCAAACCACCTTTTGATTTGTAATTAGCCCCCAAAAAGCCACCTTTTTCTTTGCGCAAAAACTGTACGCCCGTCGATTCGCTGGGGTTGGGTTCCACGGCGGGAATTCCGCCCCAGGTGGCGCAGTCGCCAATGGCGACCACAAAACCCGCTACCTCCGATAACTCCTTTACCCAGTCCTTCATGGGGCGGTCGCAGAAGTAGTTCATCGTGCCCGTATTTTTAGGGCCTTTGATGATACTTCCTTCATATACCAAAATGTCGCATTGCACTTTCCCCTTGATGATGTCATCGAGTAGCTCGGTCACTTGATGACCAATTTCAAGCCCAATGGAAGGGTGCCAGAGAATATTGACGCCGAAATCGGTGACGAGGTCAACCACCGTAGGCTCTTCGGCATTTAAGAATGACATGGTATTGCCACTGCACGCGCCTCCTTGCAGCCATAGTACATTTGCCATAAGAAAAAATAGCTTAAGGGTTTTGGTTTGCTAAAATTGTACTAAAAAGTGAACAAATATAACCACTTCCGACTTTTTAGAAAATATTTTCTAATTAAATTTAGAAATTTTTTTCTAATTTAGAATAAACCTAAATATCGGTAGGTACATGTGTTTCACAAAGTAGTGGATGTACTACTGCAAAGACATGACATTGGTCAGGATTTGAAGATTAATTTTGAGAAAGGACGGGAGAGATGAGCTCGAAGGTATCTAAGCCTTTTTGGGTAAAATACGGTTTTAAATGGTTCCACACGGCCGTCCGATAGCGCCCTTCCGTGACGGGTTTGCGGCGCATGGTTTGTTGAGGAATCCAAAAAACCAGTGTCATCCAAATCGACTCTGAAATGAGGTAGTACGTTCCTTGCGACGATTCGGGAAGGAGCTCACCTCGACTGATGTGGAAGTCGATACGGTTTTTGATTTGTAAAATCATTTTGTTCATAAACATCTCCCATTCGGCCTGAATGTCGGGCAGGGGATGTTCGGCAGAAAACAAATCGGTAATGTAAAAGCGGTAGGTTTTGAAAAATTCAAAATAACCAGCCATCTGCCCATCGAAATCGGCAAAAGAAGGTGTGAGAAGGTACGTACTGAGAAGTTGCCGAAATTCATCAAATAGTTTTTCGTAAACAGAAGAGACAATGGCCTCTTTGTTGCGAAAATGGTAGGCCAAATTACCGACGCTAATACCCGTTTCGTCGGCTATTTGTTGAAGCCTGACACTTGCCACCCCGTGCTCATTAAAGAGTTTTATGGAAGCCAGTACGATTTTTTCTTTGGTATTGTGCATGATAACCCGTGCGATGATGCTCAGTTCTGTGGTACAAATATATCATTTATACTGATTGCCTGCGTACCGCGCTGGTCTTTTGCCGCCAATCGGCGCATCAAAGACGCAAACAACGATGCCTTACGCGGACAAGAATACGAAGTGATTTGTCGGCGAATAAACCGCATCGGATTGTTGGTATGGGCAAAGACCAAATTCACTTGCCACTCGCCTTTGTGTCGGGTAAGTTCCTCGATGACGGCCGTGTCGGCGAGCCATTCGTCTTTGTGAAAAAACGTAAAATCAGGCAGCGAACCGCGCTTATCGGTCACGTGCAGGTCGTTGAGCCTGCCCAATAAATGGGAGTACGTAACTTCGTCGATGCGAAAATGGGATTTCATCTGTGGCGCGTTGGTGAGTCAAAGATACAAAACTAGGCTCTATTTTTATTGTTTTGGAAGTGTATTTAGAGAAACTTATGAGGCACGTTTGGTATAAATTTAGGGTATAAAATAGGAGGGGGCTATATTTGTAGCTTTAATCATTCTCTAAACCTGACGTAGTTATTATGAAGAAAACGCTGTATCTTGTGTTATTGCTTTTGGGTACTTTGCACGTATATGCCCAAAAAAGTAAACCCATTACTTTGAAAGTCATGACTTACAATATTCATCATGGCGAAAATGAGCAAGGAAAATCAAATCTTAATCGAGTGGTGGAGCTTATCAAAAAACATAAACCGGATTTGGTAGCTTTACAAGAAATCGATAGCGTAGTGACACGTTCGGGAAAAGTCAATCAAATGAACGTATTATCTCTTTTAACAGGTTATAAGGCGGCATTTTCGGATGCAATTGAGTTACAAGGAGGCAAATATGGATTAGGAATATTGTCTAAATATCCGATAGAAAGTGTACAAAAACTGAAGCTACCCAACCCCGAAGACGCCGAACCCCGTATTTTGATGTGCGCCCTTGTTCCACTCTCTGATTCTAAATACGTACGTTTTTGTAATACGCACTTAGATCACCGTTCGGCTTTGGGGCGGGGCTTGCAGGCGGCGGTGATTAATGAAAACCTCCAAAATAGTATTTATCCGGTGATTGTGGGGGGAGATTTCAATGCGACATCCGATGACCATACTTTGGAGGCAATGACAAAATACTGGAATGATGCAGGTAAAAATACTGAAGGTGGCACGCTTCCTGACGCCAATAAACGTATCGACTATTTTTGGACTCACCAAAGCAGCGCTTTTAAGATGGTAGACTATCGGGTATTGTACGAACCCCAAACCTCAGACCATTACCCTGTGATTGTGACTTATAAACTAGGAAAATGAAACCTCTGCTTTTTAGAGTGCCGACAGTAGATGATCGTTCGTTTCGAGTTCAAATCGACAACGGTGCTCATTTTTTTCAACGCCTTCATTTTCACCCCGAAATTCAGTTGACACTTATCAAAGAAGGTGCGGGGACGTTGGTAGTAGGCGATCGCATTGACCGTTTTCAACCTTATGATTTGCTGTTGTTAGGAGCTAATGTGCCGCATGTGTTGCTCAACGACCCTGAGTATTTTGAGTCGGAATCTTCCCAAAAAGTGATTGCTTATTCTTTCTTTTTTAAAGAAGAAATATTGGGAGATATATTTATAAAATGTCCCGAACTTGCACACGTGGTCGAACTGCTTCGGGAAGCGGCTCATGGGTTAAGACTTAAATGTGCCACCCCTAATGACCTCACCGAGCGGTTTGAAAAGGTGGAAACTCAACGCCCTTTTGAGCAATTGATGACACTATTGACTAGCTTGGATGGGCTGATGTTGTCACAGGATTGTGAACGACTTTCAGGAACGGCCTACAAACAGCCGAGTAAGCCTGTTGACCATCGGCGTCTAGAAAATGTCTTCAATTTTATTTTGACAAACTACGCCAATGAAATTACCTTAGAAAATATCGCTAGTGTTGCCAATCTTACGCCTCACGCTTTTTGTCGTTTTTTGCGGACTCATACCCGCAAAACTTTCTCTCAGCTGCTAAATGAAGTCAGGGTAGAACATGCCTGTCGATTGCTGCGCGATTCGACCCACAGTATCAGTCAGATTGCTTTTGCTTGTGGATATTCTAATCTCTCAAATTTTAATCGCCAATTTAAGCAAGTGACAGGCATGGCACCCAGGGATTATCTGAAAAAAACAGGCTAATTGGCTGAATATTTAACCCGTTTTGGTGGGTTTATGTCTCATTTGTAATAAAATAATATTAGAATTTGCTAAGTGTTGGAGAGTGTGAGAATCGCTGATAGTCTAATTTTGTGGAGTCCTTTAGCAGATACAAAAACTCTCAGCTTACCAAAAATATTCTTCTCTTATGAAACCAGATTGGATTGGCGTTTATCCCGCCGTGACAACCAAGTTTTTCGAAGACGAAACACTTGACCTCAAAACATTTAATTATAACATCGACGAACAAATCAAGGCCGGCGTGCATGGTATTATCATTTGTGGGTCGTTGGGTGAAAATAGTACCCTGACTTATGATGAAAAACTTACACTCTTGACTTCGGCTCGTGAAGTGATTGCCGACCGGGTACCACTTATCGTTGGCGTGGCCGAAAACATCACTCGGGTGGCCGTTAACTTTGTAAAACAAGCGGCAGAAGCAGGAGCCGATGGTTTTATGTTGTTGCCCCCAATGCGCTACCCTTCAGATGAGCGCGAAACCTTGCATTATATGCACACCGTGGCTGATGCGACCGATTTGCCAGTGATGATTTATAATAATCCGATTGCTTACAAGACCTTGGTGACTATTCCGATGTTCAAGGATTTGGCCCAGAATGCTCACTTCGAATCTATGAAAGAATCGACAGGCGACATTCGGTACATGACCGACATCATCAATGAAATCGGGCATCGTTTCAAAATCCTTTCGGGTGTAGATGATATGGCGCTTGAAAGCCTCATCATGGGAGCTGACGGTTGGATTGCGGGTTTGGTAGATGCCTTCCCACGCGAAACAGTTGTGATTTATGAATTGGCAAAACAAGGACGTATCGAAGAAGCGCGGGAGATTTATCGGTGGTTTTATCCTTTGTTGCACTTAGATGTATCTACGAAGTTTGTCCAAAACATCAAACTAGCCGAAGTAGCTACTGGTTTGGGAACAGAGTATGTACGTCAGCCACGTTTGCCATTGATAGGAGAGGAGCGTGAGCGCGTGCTTAAAGTAATCAACGATTCGTTGGCAACGCGCCCTGTATTACCCCAAATCTAAGAACACAATTATAGTTTTAATGAAGACAGTAGGCATAAGGTATGACTTTATGTTTACTGTCTTTTTCTTGCATTTATACTATAATTGTTAAGACATTTTTTCCCAACGGAGTGATTAAATACCGTTGTAAAGGGCTGTTGGGGCGGTCTTTAATGGTAGGTTGAATTAGACCTAATTCCAACAAAGGAATTAAATAATGATTTGTATTTTTCGTTTGGGTCGTAAGTTTAACGCGGTCAAAAAGCTCTTTTTTCTTTTTAGGCCCTTCCGCTTCCAGAAATTTCAGTATTTCCAGTGTCGTTTCATTTAATTTTTCGAGATTTTGCCTGGCTTTTTCGATTTGCTTGGGAGATAATTTTTGCTCTTCCTCAAGCATACGTTGTATGATTTCCCAAAGAGAGGCAGCTTGGTTACTTGGTTCTTCTCGCTTATGAAGAATGGTCAAAAAGTAAGTACTTTGGGCATCCGTTTCAAATATTGGTTTTTCTGAGCCGTTTGCCTCCATTGAACGATAAATAACGGGAAAGCCTGTCCCTCGACCTTCGGTCAGGCGAAGTTCTTTTAAAAAGTCGCCAATCCGCCGGTTACGATAATCTCTGGCGACGATGCGCTGATTTTGCTTTAGTATTTGGGCATCTACTGGTGGCACAGGCCCAGGATAACTAAGGATTTCTATTCTATCAGGCCAAAGTTGCACCTATATAGGTTTGGAGAGTTCATAACTTTTATGATATACTGCATTTGCCAATGCTTCTTCCAACGCCGCGAACGGATAATTGTAAAAACGCTCGGCTTCTGCCTGTTTCGATACTTTGATTATTTGCTCTTGAATGACGTTGGCTTTAAAATAATCTAATATCGCCCTGAGCTGATGATGAAGCGGACCTTTGAAGTATTTTTCGGTAAAACTTCTGCCCGAGTCGTCGGTATGGATTACTAACTCTATCCAACTTCTCTCCAAGTATTTTTCAGGCTCTCGGGAGAAAAACAGTACCCCAACATTCAAGGGCTGTAGGGCCTCATCGGCTCCTTTGGCAATGAGCATTCGCCGACATAAATCAGCAAACGAAATTCGCTTACTCTCCTCATACAACTCACTTTTTACTTCTTGTAAAAACGCCTGTATAAACCCTAAATCTAAGGCATTCAGGTGTGCTTTTCCATTGATTCGGTCGTCAAAGGGCGTGCGGGCGGTGAGTTCTTGTAATCGTCGCAGATTGTCATCTTTGGCAATAATACTGCGCGAACCAAAGCGGATATAGGGGTAGCGTTGCGCCTGCTTTCCCTGAGTGGAGGGTGCCGTATAAGGGCGGTTATCACCTGCGGGACACCAAATCACCAGAATGTGTTTACCAGAGATAACATAGGGCTGTATGAGGAGAAAATAATTGGGTAAAATCTGATAGGCCAATTGCAATACTTCGCCCTGAATCGAATCTAAATCGCTCGGATTGATACCAAAAGGGGGAGCACAGCCTTGCCCTGATTTTCTTCAATACCTACGACTACATACCCTCCACCCCAATTGTTGAGATCGTTGGCAAAGGCGCAAAGGGTATGAATAATTTCTTCGGGATTCCAACCGCGTTTGAACTCAATCCGTTCCCATTCGACGGTTTGGCCATTGATGAGGTCTTCTATATTGATTGGCAGCGCCATTGTTTTATGAAGCTAAATTTGATTCATGTTGATAGGCATAAAGGGTTATTGATGTATGAGCTGTATTCATCAATAATTTTTCGGTGTGTGTCAAAGACATTCATGGTTTAGGCAAAGAAATTGTATTGCAATGAAAGGTGTCAAATATATACACTATTCTATAAAACTACCTACTTAAAATTTTGCAGAGTAGTGTTCCTCCTTGAGTCCATGAAATCTCTTTACTTGCTTTTTCTGGAGCCTGTGCCATCAATCTTCAAGAAAATAAATTTCTAAAGGGAGAGTTGTTAAAACATTAGTTCTTCATACTTCTTTGCCCCTTCAACCAAACGTTTATGGATTTGCTTACGGAGAGCATCGGGAGCGAGTACTTTCACAATTTCTCCAAACCCTAAGATTTCCTTTTCTAATTCAAAATTCAGCTGCACAAAAAGCTCGATAATGATGCCCCCTTGCTGACGCTCTAAGGTCACTTGTGAGTTATGAAGGGGTTTGGTTTCGAGATAAGGCGCATGAGCGGCGGCGACCCAGAGCCGCACCTTTCGGGGTCTTTGGTTGGGCGCGACCGTCACCCCAATCACATCGCGGTAGTATTCTTCTGGATTAAGGTGCTCGTTGGGGCGATAGGCTGATTCGTTGGTAGGAGTTATATCAATCATGCGGTCGAGGGCTAGATTTAAAATATCCTTTTGGTTGTTTTTGACTCCTACCGCAAACCAACGATTCTTAAACTCTTTGAGCCACCATACATGAAAAATAAACTTCTGTGGTGCTCTGGCCTTAAAAGATTGATAAGTAAGTGATATAGGTTTTTGTTGGATTATGACTTGATACAATGTATCCAAAAATACCAGCCCTTTCAGGTTTTCATTTTTTTCAAAATCAATAACCGTGCGCTGATGATGCTTGGCAGCATATACATGGTCTTCTAATTTTTGAATTACATCCGTGAGTTGTTGAAAATGCGAAAACCCCTTGAATTGCCGTAATACATCTACCGCTTCATTCATTCGGCTCAGGTCTTGGTCGGTCAGGGGGATTTGGGTGATACTATAATGAGGGTCTTCGTACGTATAGTATTTTTTGTCTACTACAATAATCGGCGCAAAGTAGCCTAATTTGTCACTCCGCATCATTTGCAGGTCGGCTTGGATAGTGCGGCGACTGATGCCTTTATCCATACCTTCATATTCATACATGGTTTCGGAGACTTTGTCTATAAGGTCTTCGAGTGTCCATTTGCGGTGGCGATTGCGCAAACAGGCGTCTATCGTTTTGTATCGAATAAGGGCGTTGCGGTTGACAGGCATGTGATTGTGATGTTTTTCTCAAAATTTCTGAAAATAATTTCAACTACGCAAAAAGACTGCGCAGACGCCGCTCACCTTTGCATCGTCAAACAAGGGATGACGATGGTTTTATAGAGCCACGTAGTACCGACGAAGTATCGCACGGTATACTGTCACAACCATCTCTATTTGATTTTTCTGTGGGTCGTGGGTTCGAATCCCGCCTTGGCGAAAGCCATGTAACTCAGTTGGGTAGAGTAACAGTCTCGGTAGAAGAAGGCCACTTCGTTAAAAATAGGTCACCTGATTCCATCAAGGCAAAAAATACTTCGGTGGGGGTGTTGAAATTCAATACCAACCTACGATTCACACAAAGCCTGAAAGCGAGCAGATACCGCACTCGTAGGTTGTATCTCTTTTTGAAGGGGCATTTTTGGTGGCTCAAACAGCGAGTGAGCTGTTTGAAAAGCCAAAAACAAACTTCAAACACAGTTGCAAAATAAGAATGCTTAAGCCAGCTTCCGCCTTGGGCGAATGAGGTATTTTTTGTCATAGGAATAAAACAAAAACAGCAATTATTAAATACACAAAACCATGAAATTTGTCAACATCAACGCGTATCAAGTAGGGTTAGTATTCCGTAACGAGACCTATCTGAAAGCCCTCACGGAAGGGATTCATTTCGTTGGCCCTTTCCAAACTGTAAAAGTGTATGACATTACCAAACCTTTTACAGCCCCTTGCTCGCTCGATATATTGTTGGTAGACAAGGTTTTGGCTGATTTGTTGGAGGTGATTGATGTGAAAGACCACGAAATTGTACTTCAGTATGAAAACCAAGTACTCAAAACCGTTTTGAAACCTGGTCGTCATGCTTTTTGGAAAAACATGGTCAACTATCGCTATGTCAGAGCTGACTTGAGCAAAGTAGAGATTACGGAAGATATTGATTTGGTGTCGCTTACTTCTAAGGAAGTATTGGTGTATATGCGTTCTTATACGGTTGAATCTTACGAAAAAGGACTACTTTTTGTCAATGGCAAATACCAAAAAGTGCTTGAGGCAGGTACTTACTATTGGTGGAGAAACAATCTATCGGTACATATTTCTAAAGTGGACATTCGTCAGCTGCAATTAGAAATTGCGGGGCAAGAAATCTTGACCAAAGACAAAGCTACTTTGCGAATCAACTTTTACGTTCAGTACAAAGTGACGGATATAATGAAAGCATTGCTCGAAAATAAAGACATCGATAAACAACTGTATATTTTGATGCAGTTGGGGCTACGAGAGTACATTGGTACGCTTACTTTGGATGAGTTGCTGGAAAAAAAAGAAGGGATTTCAAAATTTATCTTGGACGCCATTGCCGAAAAAGCAGGGCAGTTAGGAGTGACATTGGTAAACTGTGGCATCAGGGATGTGATTTTGCCTGGCGATATGAAAGAAATCATGAACCGCGTGCTTATTGCCGAAAAAACAGCACAGGCCAATATCATCATGCGCCGCGAAGAAACGGCCTCGATGCGTAGCCTTCTCAACACCGCCAAACTCATGGAAGAAAACGAAATGCTATTTCGCCTCAAAGAAATGGAATACGTGGAAAAAATTGCCGATAAAATCAATACCATTTCTATTTCGGGAGGTGGGCAAGTACTCGACCAATTGAAGCAAATTTTCGGTACGGCTAAATAAAGGTTAGTATTTTATTTTTGTAGGTTCGCGTCATAAGCGCGAACCTTTTCTTACAATGAAAAAAGTAATTATACTTCGGGGATTGCCAGCAAGTGGCAAATCTACCTTTTGAGCGTATTGGCGCGGTGGTAGAAAGGTACAACCAAGAATCAGGCGAAAACGTAAAAATAGAAATGAAAGAACTAAATACTTCTTTGGAGGAGTGTTTGGCAAGAGATGAAGTGAGAGAAAAAAAAGTAGGACGGGAGGTAATCATGAAAATGTACAAAACGCATCAATTAGGCAACGAGCGGGGACCGCATTATCAAGCGCAAGATGCTACTTTGCCAGCGGCAATTATTTGTGATTTGGACGGGACATTGGCGCTCATTAGGCATCGAAACCCCTACAATGCAATGGCCTGTGAACTAGACGAACTCAATGAGCCTATTGCTAATATGCTACATACTTATCACAAGTTGGGGGTAAAAATTATATTAATGTCGGGCCGGGAAGAGAAGGCTCGTCAGCCTACGTTAAATTGGCTTTCGTATAATCACATCCCCTTTGAAGCACTCTACATGCGACCTCAGGATGACAACCGGCAGGATGCCGTTGTGAAGAAAGAACTTTATCAAACTCACATCCAAGGCAAATATTTTGTGCAGTTTGTGCTTGATGACCGCAATCAAGTAGTGGATTTGTGGCGATTAGAACTAGGGCTTCCGTGTTTGCAAGTTAATTATGGAGATTTTTGAGGAGAAGGAGTGGTTTTGTTGGGGATATGCACTTAACTATTTAGTAGTTGAGTTGGCAAAAATGCTTTTTAAAGTACCAAAAAGCCACTCCTCCAATGTCCCCTCACTCGCGCCGTATTTTTTTACAACAGTCTCTATTGGCACTTTCAATGCCGCTGCTGGGATTTAACCCTAAAACTGTCCCTCTAAGAGCTATTACAAAAGGCCCTCATTATCATTGGTTTGGATATTATGACAAATGGCAATTTGATCCTACTGGACGATATGTGTTGGGGATGCAGGTAGATTTTCAGCATCGTTCGCCTACAGAAAAAGATGTGGTTAAAATTGGTCTCATTGATTTGCAAGACAACGACCGCTGGACTACCCTTGGCGAAAGTCGCTCATGGGGATGGCAGCAGGGCTGTATGCTACAGTGGGTTCCAAAATCTACGACGGAGGTGATTTGGAACGACCGCGTTGACAATCAGTTTGTAAGTCATATTGTTAATATCAAAACAGGCAAAAAACGTACCCTTCCCAAGGCTGTTTATGCGCTTAGTCCTGACGGTAAATGGGCCATCGGGACTGAGTTTTCGCGGATTCAAGACCTGCGCCCAGGCTATGGGTATTCGGGGATTCCTGACCCGTATTTTGAGGTCAAAGCTCCTAAAGAGATAGGGCTTTATAAGATGGACTTACAAACAGGGAAAACGCAATTGTTGTTTTCGCTCAACGAACTGGCTCAGTTGCCGCATCAAGGACAATCGGTAGTGGATAATTATCACTGGTTCAATCATTTACTGGTCAATACCGACGCCTCTCGTTTTACTTTTTTGCATCGCTGGCGCGCCAAACGCGAAGACCGCCAAATCATGGCACGTACCAATTTCGTAACGCGGATGTTTACAGCCAATGCCGATGGAAGCAATCTTTATTGTATCGACCCTTCAGGTTTTACCTCGCATTTTATTTGGAAAGACCCGCGTAGCATATGCGCTTACACGCGCCCAGAAGGGCAGCCGTCGGGGTTTTATATACTGGATGATTTTACCGGAAAATATACCCGTATCGGCGCCAACAAAATGAAAGTAAATGGGCATCAAACCTACTTGCCCGTGGGCAATGGCACTGAGTGGATTCTCAACGACAACTACGCAAGTGGGCAAGACCGCCTTCAAACCCCTTATTTATATCATATCCCTACCGACCGCCGTACCGACTTAGGGAGTTTTTATTCGCCGCCTGAGTTTGTGGCCGAATGGCGCTGTGATTTACATCCGAGATTTAGCCATGACGGCACCAAAATCTGCATCGATTCCCCACACGAAGGAAACGGACGCCAAATGTATCTGCTTGATGTTTCGGAAATCATAAAATCATAATCGGGGATTAATTATATAATTTGCAAATGATGTATAATGTACTGATAATCAGAAGTATTTTTTGAGTGGTATACAATAGTGATTGGCAAATGTTGTCTTTGTTCCCACATCAGGCTGGGACGCGTATAACTTGACCCAAACTATGATTTGGGTCACAAATGGTACAGCGTCTCTGACGCAAAATACACAAGCTAAACAATTAAAAAATAACCTTTATGTCGAGAGTTTTATTCTTGTTTTGTTGTCTTTTTTGTCAAATCGTATTGGCGCAATCTTCTAAGCCAAACATCCTTTTTCTTTTTGCCGACGATCTACGCGCCGATGCAGTGGGATGTTATGGCAACCCTTATGTACAAACTCCCAATCTTGATAAACTTGCCCAAAATGGTATCATGTTTAGCGAGGCGCATATTTTGGGAGGTCATCACGGGGCAGTATGTGCGCCTAGTCGGGCCATGTTGATGAGCGGCAAAGGTTTTTTTAGAGTAACCGACAAACTCAATGGCGTCACCACGTGGCCGATGCTATTGCGCCAAAAAGGATACTATACCTTTATGACGGGCAAATGGCACAATGAACCTGCTGCTGTAAGTGCGAGTTTTATGGAGGCCAAAAACGTAATGCTCGGCGGCATGGCCGATCATTATCAAACACCCATGTGCGATTTAAAACCCGACGGGACTTTTACTGAACCTATCAAAAAAGGTTTTTCTACGGATTATTTTGCCGAGTCGGCGATTGCGTTTTTGGATAAACAAACTCCCAAAAAACCATTTGTTACATATGTAGCTTTTACCGCTCCGCACGACCCACGGTCGCCGCTGCCCGATTATCTCAAACGCTACGGTACGGCACCGCTGCCTCCTAATTTTATGCCGGCTCATCCTTTCAATTTTGGCAGTGATATGACCGTGCGCGATGAAATGCTGGCGGCTTATCCTCGCACGACTGATGTTATCAAGTCACAGTTGACCGAGTACTACGCCATGATTACGCATTTGGACGAAGCGATTGGTAAAATCTTGGCCAAACTCAAAGAAAAAGGACTCGACAAAAATACCATTGTGGTATTTGCCGCCGACAATGGTTTGGCAATGGGAAGTCATGGGCTATTGGGCAAGCAAAACCTCTATGAACATAGCATGAGAGTGCCGCTGATTATGAGTGGGGTAGGCATCCCCAAAAACCAAAAGAGAGATGCTTTTGTGTATCTTTTTGACCTTTTTCCCACTTTCAGCCAAATGCTCAACTTCGCAGCACCCAATGATTTGGAAGGAAAAGACTTGTCGGGAATCATTCAAAACAAAACACAGGCTGTGCGTCAACAAGTATTTACGGCTTATACCTTCAATCAACGAGCAATTCGTGATCGTCGTTGGAAATTGATTCGTTATCCGAAAGTAGATTTCACGCAGCTTTTTGATTTGCAATCAGACCCTTATGAGCTTAATAATTTGGCTCAAAAACCCGAACATGCCGATAGAGTCAAGGCGATGACCGAAGATTTGAAAAAACACCAACAGCTCTATGGCGATCCGTATCCGCTTACGGCTACCGAAATCTCTTCTCAGGTATTTGATTATAAAAATGTAGTGCGCAAACCCGACCAATGGCAGCCCAAAGAAGTATTAGAAAAGTATTTTAAGTAAAAATAAACGTGATAAAATGTACATGAAATCTCTTGTCTGCTTTTTTTTATGTCTTTTTGTGGTGGGAGCAACCGCCCAAAATCCCGGTTTTAAAGGCAAAAAAGTACATCTATATCTACTTGTAGGTCAGTCAAATATGGCAGGAAGGGGAATTCCCGAAGCGGCTGACAAGGTGGCACATCCACGGATTTGGATGTTCAGTAAAGACAATCAATGGGTGCCCGCCGTCGCTCCTTTGCATTTTGATAAACCTGAAGCGGGAGTAGGGCCCGGATTGGAGTTTGCAAAAGTAATGGCAGAGGCCGACACCAACATCATCATAGGACTCATACCTGCGGCGGCGGGTGGCTCAAGTATTGATAAATGGCAACCCGGAGGCTATCACGACCAAACCAAAAGCTACCCTTATGATGATGCGATTCGGAGAGCTAAAGCGGCTTTGGCCGCGGGCAAATTGAAAGGCATCTTGTGGCATCAGGGCGAAAGCGATAGCAAGGCGGAACTAGTAGGAAGCTATACCGAAAAATTAAAGGCTTTGATTAAGCGGTTTCGTAAAGAACTATCTGCTAAAAAAGTCCCATTTGTAGTAGGTACTTTGGGTGATTTTTATGTGCTTAAAGTACCTGAAGCTCAAAATATTAATCAACAACTCCGCAATTTGCCGAAAGAGGTCAAAAAAACAGCCTGTATAGAAGCCACGGGTCTGACCGACAAAGGGGATAAAACACATTTTGATACCCCTTCGGCGCGCGAATTGGGACGCCGGTACGCTGAGGCTATGAAGAAGTTTTAGAGAGGTAAGTATTCTTGCGAAGTGTATTCTTGTACGTTTACTTATTATCAGTAAAATAGAGCTAAATTGACTTTTTAATCAGTAGGCTAAAATCTAAGATATTAAATCATCGTATTTTTTTAAGTACTAAAATACTTGATTTAACATCCTGTTTATTAGATAATTAATAATTAACCATGCGAAAGCATTTAACTAATTCAAAATCAATTTTATACAATGAGAAAAATCGCTGTTTTATTTTGTCTTTCTCTTTTGTTGATAGGCATTGATACCTTCGCTCAAAAAGGGAAATTGTATTCTTTCCCCATTGGTATGCAGGCTTACACCTATCGGGCTAGTTTTCCGAAAGATGTCGCTGCTACACTCGATACCCTCAAAGCCTTGGGTGTGACGGAGCTTGAGGGCGGGGCACAAAAAGGAACCACCCCAGAGCAATTTAGAAAAATGTGTGAAGAGCGAGGTATCAAAATACCCGCTACGGGCGGTGGCTATGAACAATTGGTAAAAGACCCCGTTGCAGCCGCCAAAACAGCCAATATTTTAGGTTCTAAATACCTCATGTGCGCTTGGATTCCGCACAAAGTAAAAGGAGGTTTTACGCTAGAAGAGGCCAAAAAAGCCGTGACTGACTTCAACATGATTGGAAAAGCCTTGAAAGAAAACGGTGTTACATTTTGTTATCATATCCACGGCTATGAATTTCAGCCTTACGAAGACGGTACTTTGTTTGATTATATTGTCAAAAACACCAATCCTGATTACGTCTCTTTTGAATTGGATATACTTTGGGCGTTTTACGGAGGTGCCGACCCCGTGGCACTCCTAAAAAAATATGGAAAACGCTTTCAACTTGTGCATCTCAAAGATCTTCGAAAAGGAGTAAAAGGGGATTTGACCGGAGGTACGCCACTAGAAAATGATGTGACGCTCGGAACAGGCCAAATCGATATTCCAGGAGTAATAAGAGAAGCCAAAAAAATTGGCATCAAACACTATTTTATCGAAGACGAAAGCCCTATCTGGAGTCAGCAAGTGCCTAAAAGCATTGCTTATTTGAAAAGTTTGTAAAAAAAATTGATAATATTATTTACTTTCTAAAAAAGCACCTTTGAGTAAACAGAGGTGCTTTTTGCTTGATATAGGGTTTATGAATAAGCTGATCCAAATTCATTATTATTCAAAGATTTTTTAAAATCATTTAGGGATTTTGCCGACTTGATTGACTATACACCAACAGAAGCACTTACTTATGAAGTATCAAGCCCTGACGGATGAGCAATTAGTGGATTTTTTGAAAAGCGACAACCAAAGCGCTTTTGAAGAAATCTATCATCGGTATTGGTATAAATTGTTGGGGGTAGCCTATCACGAAACGGGCACGCGTGAGGAAGCCGAAGAATTGGTTCAAGACCTCTTTGAAAAACTCTGGAAACGCAGGCACGTAAGTATCATTCAGCATTTGAGTGCGTATTTGGTGGTTTCGATTAAGCATTTGGCTACCAACTACATCAAGTCGCAGATTACACATCGTAAGTTTCAGGAGTATTTGATTTTTAATGAAATAAGACAGTCCAACGCCACTGACGAAACCGTTCAGTTTTCAGATTTGTCGAAGGCAGTGGAGGAAGCAATGAAAAAACTCCCCGAAAAAAGCGTCGAGATTTTTAAGCTGAGTCGGTTTGAAAACCAATCCGTGAAGGTTATTGCCCAACAACTCAATCTTTCTGAAAAAGCGGTAGAGTATCACATCACCAAGTCGCTAAAGGTTCTTAAAGAACAACTCAAAGCCTATCATTCTGACAATTGATATCCACCCATTTCTTCATACACAGACAAAAAGATGAACCAGTACGAATTCAATCAATTGTTAGAAAAATACTTAGCAGGACAATGTAGCCCTGATGAGGAAAAGTTGATTATGGAGTGGCAGGGCAACTTGCTCAAAAACACGGATTTAGGATTAGGAGAGCAAGAGAAAGAAACCACAAAAAAACGACTTTGGCATCACATCCAAGGAGCTACTTCTGAGCCAGTGATAGAAGAGGAATATCGGCACCGTATAGGCTGGTGGAAATGGCTGAGTGCAGCCTCGGTAATATTGCTTTTGGGTGTTTATTGGGGGCTTCATCGTTCAGAAACCCCTCCTGTGCCCCGCGCTGAAGCTGAGATAGAAGCCCCGCACGGTATTGAAGTTAAAAATACCGCCACCAATCCTCGTCAAATCAAATTAGAAGACGGGAGTATCGTGGTATTGAAGGCCAACAGCAGTGTGACTTATCCTGAGCATTTTGGAAAACAAAGCCGAAGTGTATTTCTAAAAGGCGAAGCTTTTTTCAATGTTAAACGTGACCCTACCAAACCTTTTATCGTTCATACGGGCGATTTGATAACTGAAGTATTAGGGACGAGTTTTACGGTCAAATCTTACGAAGAGGCCCAATCTATCGAAGTAGTAGTAGCTACAGGGAGAGTATCGGTTTATGAAAACTCTTCCAAAAAAACGCAGCCTCGAAATGGTATGATTTTGACCCCCAATCAAAAAATTGTATTTGATAAAGCCTCTGGAAAACTCACGCCGGGTATCATCGAAGTCCCCGTTATTGTGCGCCCTCCTGCGGCCTCTACTGCTTTTATTTTTGACGAAACCCCCTTGCCCCAAGTCTTGAAAAGGCTCGAAAAAGCCTACGGACTTCAAATTATTGTTGAAAACCAAACCCTTAACCAATGTATTTTTACGGCAGACCTCAATGACCTACCTCTTTATACGCAGCTAGATTTGGTGTGTAAGTCGGTAAATGCTACCTACGAACAACGCGGCACCAGCCTTTTTATTAACGGTGAAGGATGTAAGTAAAACCTACGGTTTTTGTTTGTAATTCCTTAAAATGAAATTGACTTTTTACAAAAAAGCCGACAATGTAGCGAGCATTGTCGGCTTAGCGTAGCCGCCACCGAATTGGCGTTCGGGGTGTTCAGACTTCATTGGCGTGAGGTCTGATGGGCGGTTAGTTTTTGCCTTACGAAACCAAAAACATGTTAAAATTATGCAAAAAAATGTACGAACCAAAGCGTTCTTACTCAAAGCGATGAGAATGACGGTTACTCAATTTATGCTGCTGGTAGTTTTTTGTGGACTAGCCAGCGCCAACGCTACCAAAGCTCAAGAAGTACTGAATACCACTGTTTCGCTGCAAATCGAAGCCGTGGAGATAAAGCGCGTATTTAGCAATATCGAAAAACAAGCCAAAGTCAAATTTGTATATAGTCCCAATGCCATCCGAGCCGACCAAAAGGTGTCGTTGGCTACGACCAACAAGCTCTCAGAAGTACTGAAAGAACTTCTTACGCCGCTCCATATTTCGTATGAAGTGGTAGGAACGCGCATCTTATTGCGCCAAAAACTCCCCGAAAAATCAGCTTCGCTAGAAGAAGTTTCGGTGCCAGTCCCAAACGTAATCGAACCCCAAGAGCAAGTCATCAAAGGTAAAGTCACCGATGGCGACAAAGGCGAAGGCCTGCCCGGTGTGAGTGTATTGTTGAGAGGCACTCAAAAAGGAACTACCACCAATCCCAATGGCGAGTTTTCGCTGGCCGTGCCTGACGCAAACGCCATTTTGGTGTTTAGTTTTGTGGGCTATGAGCCGCAAGAGGTAGTGGTAGGCAACCGTACCCAAATCAATATAAGCTTAAAAGTAGATACCAAAGCACTCGACGAAGTGGTGGTAGTGGGGTATGGTACTGTAAAACGAAGCGATTTGACGGGGTCGGTGACACAGGTAAAATCAAAAGAATTGAATGCTTTTCCCGCCGCCAATGTATTACAAGCCTTGTCGGGACGAGCAGCAGGGGTACAAGTGACCCAAAATACAGGAGCACCAGGAGGAGGGGTGAGTGTTCGTATCAGAGGTACCAATTCGATTCAGGGAAGTAACGAGCCTTTGTATGTAGTAGATGGCTTCCCTACTTCGGGTAGCAATCCTACCGTTTTGAACAATGCCGATATCGAAAGCATGGAAATCCTCAAAGATGCTTCCGCTACGGCAATTTATGGGTCAAGGGGTGCTAATGGCGTGGTTTTGATTACCACCAAACGCGGAAAATCAGGCAAAACAAAGGTCGATTTTGAAACAAGCTTTACCTCTCAGTCTCTCATCAAAAGATTGGATTTGATGAATGCCAAAGAGTATGCTACGTTTTATAACCTACAGGCCGCCAACGACAAACTGAATCCTTATTTTACACAAGCCCAAGTAGATGGTTTTGGGGAGGGATTTGATTGGCAAAACTTGGTATTTACCAAAGCTCCTATGAAGACTACCTCGCTCAATATTAGCGGCGGAAATGACAAGACACAGTTTTCGATATCAGGTAGTTTTTTTGGACAAGATGGTATCATCAAAGGGAGTGACTACAAGCGTTATTCATTACGAACCAATCTATCTCATAAAATCAGCGAAAAATTTAGCGTGACGCTTTCTAGTACTCTTTCACGCCTCAAAACCGACCGAAGAGACAGTGAAGGTGGCTCGCGTGGCAATTCGATGATTTCGGCAGCTATTTCGGCACCTCCTACTTTGACACCTTACAATGACAACGGTACGTATCGGGTGTTGGCGATTGCGTATCCTTTTGTGGCTACCGACCTTATCAATCCGCTGAATTTTATTAATGAGCAAACAAACCGCATCAAAGCCAATCGGGTATTGACCAATGCCGCTTTGATATATAATCCTATTCCCGAAATTACGATAAAAATATCGGGTGGTATCGAAAATGCCGATGACCGTACAGATAATTATACAACCACCAATTTCTTCAATTCGCCCGGACGGGCTAGTGTAAGTACCACTCAGCAAACTAGTTTGTTGAACGAAAATACCATTAGTTATAGTAAAGTATTTGGCCAAGTGCATAGTGTGTCGGCAGTGGCTGGATTTACGTATCAGGATTTTGTAAATACCTCGCTTTCCGCTTCGGGCAATGGCTTTTTGAGCGATATTATCGAAACCTCGGGCTTAGGTTCGGCCATTACGCCTGGCATTCCGAACTCGGGTTATTCTAAATCAGTACTCTTGTCTTATCTAGGTCGCATCAATTATACCTTCAAAGACAAGTACTTAGCCACGGTAAGTATTCGTAGAGATGGTTCGTCGCGCTATAGTGAGGGCAACAAATGGGGTTATTTCCCGTCGGGAGCTTTGGCGTGGCGGATTTCAAATGAAGACTTTCTGAAAAGCAATACTTTCATCTCCGACCTGAAACTACGCGCAAGCTGGGGACTTACGGGTAGCCAGGCCATTAGCCCCTATGCGACGCTCAATCAACTTTCTTCGTTTCGGACAGTGTTTGACGACGCCATGTACACCACCTTTTCGCCAGGAACCCGCCTTCCGGGTAATCTCAAATGGGAAACTACCGAGCAAAAAGACATTGGGATAGACTTTGGGATTTTGAATAATCGCATCATTTTGACGGCCGATTATTACATCAAAAATACCCGCGACTTGCTCAATACCGTGGCTTTGCCTTCTTCGCTAGGTTTCACTTCTACGATTCAGAATGTGGGAGAAGTTCAAAACAAAGGGTTTGAGCTAGGAGTAGATAGCCGCTTGTTTACGGGAAGTTTCAAATGGGATGTCAACGCCAATATTTCATTCAATCGCAACAAAGTAGTAAAACTCTACGGTGGTGACGATATTTTGGGAGGAAACGTAAACGTGGTTGTCATCAATGATGTCACCAGTATTTTGAGAGAAGGTAGGCCTATTGGGCAGTTTTGGGGCTACGTAGAAGACGGCTATACCGATCAAGGTCGCATCAATTTCAAAGATTTGGACGGCAATGGAAGCATCACTCAAAACGACAAAACCTACATCGGCGACCCCAACCCTAATTTTATCTATGGGTTGAATTCGAATATGTCTTACAAGAATTTCGATTTATCGTTTTTTGTACAAGGCGTGCAAGGCAATGATTTGTTTAATGTAAGTTCGATTGTCAATACGATTGATTATGGTTTTGGATTAAATATGCCCAAAGAAGTCCTTTACAACCACTGGACTCCTACCAACACCAACGCCAAATACCCGATTATTAGCCGCACCACCACCACTCGTGTCTCAAACCGATTTATCGAGGACGGTTCTTACTTGCGTCTCCGAACCATACAACTTGCCTACAATCTCCCAATGGAAAAATTGGGGGTAAAGTGGATACGCAATTTGCAAGTGTATGGCAGTGGCCAAAATCTACTTACGCTCACCAAGTATTCGTGGTGGGACCCTGAGGTCAATTCAAGAGGAGGGAGCAATTCGACCATGCAAGGAATTGATCACAACAGTTATCCTACTGCTAAGTCATGGACGATTGGACTCAGAGCAGGGTTTTAATTAAGAGTAGATATTCATTCCAAAATGTCGGTAAAATCAAAAAATTGAACATGGAAAAGCCAATCATAAATTTTTTAAAACCTTCTAAGAATGTGTTTAGAAGAGGCATATTCGGGTTGTTTATTTGTTTCGCCCTTACTTCTTGCGAGAATCTTTTGGTGGAAGAACCAAAGTTTATTGTAGTTGAAAATTTCTTCAATACGGCAGCCGAAGTAGAGGCAGCTACCAATGCCATTTACACGCCACTTCGGAGTACCAACTTCACCGTGTTTGAAACCACCCTAGAGTGCCAAGCCGACTACGCGTATGGGCGGGGAAGTTGGGCACCGCTGCATGGATATCAAGGTCTTAACGATGCCAATATCAGCCGCGTAGCAGGGCTTTGGAATGCTTTTTATCTGAGTATTCGCAATGCCAATTTGATCATTAAAAATGCGCCTTTGGGTAAATCTATTTCGCAGGCCGACATCAACAAATACGTGGCGGAAGCCAAATTTTTACGCGCCTTCAATTATTTCCAGCTCGTGCGAACTTGGGCGGGTGTACCCTTGCGTACCGAACAAAATATGACCGACATCAATCTCAAAAAAAGCAGCGTAGAAGAGGTCTACAATTTGATTGTTGCTGATTTGAAAGAAGCCGAAACCAACCTCCCCGAAACCCCTTCCAATGTGGGGCGTCCTTCCAAATGGGCTGCCAAGACCTTCTTGGCTGATGTATATCTCAATCTAGGCCGATACGCAGAAGCCAGAGATAAAGCCGATGAGGTGATTAAGAGCAATAAGTTTTCGCTTGTACCAGTAGTTTCAAAAGAAGATTTTCAATTGAAAGTATTTGGGCCAGAGTTGGTTTCTACGACCGAAGAAATCTTTTATTTTAAATACACGCGCCAAGTGGACCAAGGAAACTATATGCTTTGGATTACCAACCACCCAAGTACCAATCTCTTCAATTTTGGGGGAGCGTATGTGGTATATGGTGAAACCACCGACCCTTTTTACAAAGCATGGGACCCTGCTGATATTCGCAAGGCTTTATGGGAAAAAGTCAACATCGGGCTAGGAGCCAATACGGTTATCAGTTCTAAATTTATTGACCAAAAAGCCATCAGTCAAAACGGCGCTGGCAACGACGACCCTGTATATGCCTATGCCGATGTGCTGCTGATTTATGCCGAAGCAGCCGCTAGGGCAGGCAATGGCCCCACGGCTCAAGCACTTGAAGCACTCAACCAAGTACACCGCAGAGCTTACGGCAAAAACCCTAAAGTGGCGTCTTCAGTGGATTTTGTGTTGGGCAATTACAATGCCACTTCTTTTGTAGATTTGGTTTTACAAGAACGTGCGTATGAGTTTTTGTACCTCGGCAAAAGATGGCTTGACCTCGTCAGAACAGGAAAAGTAAAAGAGGTAATCAAAGCCTCTAAAGGAATTACGGTAGCCGACAAACACCTCTTGTGGCCGATTCCAGTATCGGAAATGAACTTCAACAAAGCCCTTGACCCCGTAAAAGACCAAAATCCTGGTTATTAAATTTTTAGCTTATGGAAAAAATAAAAAGAAGAACCGCACTAGCTTCTTTGGGAAGTCTCATGACGGCCCCCGTTTTAGAAAAGGGTGAGTTTGTACAAGCACCTTATCAAATCAAAAAAACAACCCTCAAAACCGATATTTTAGTAATTGGGGGCGGTACGGCGGGGGTCATTGCGGCGATTCAGGCAGGGCGAGCGGGTCGCAAAACGATTCTCGTCGAAAATGGTAGTCAACTAGGCGGTACCACCACCACGGGTGGCGTGGCTTTTCCGGGAATTTTCTTCGCGTGGGGCAAACAGGTCATCAGCGGGATTGGCTGGGAATTGGTACAATCGGCAGTGGCTATGAACGACGACACTTTACCCAACTTTTCGATACCACATGGCCGCAACCACCCTCGACATCAGGTGCGGCTCAATGGGCAATTGTATGCTTTGCTCATCGAAGAAAAATGCGTAGAAGCGGGCGTACAAATTCGGTTTTATGAAACTCCTACCAAAATTACGCCTCAAAAAAATGGGTGGTTGGTACAAACCATGGGGAAAGGCGTAATTGCCGAAATTACTTGTAATCAGCTGATTGACTGTACGGGAAATGCCTTCGCTACTTCTTTGGCGGGTTTTCCGGTATTGAGAGAAGCCGAGACACAGCCGGGTACTTTGATGTTTCAGATTGGCGGATATGACCTTAAAACTTTGGATGTGAAATTGATACAACAACGCTACCAAGAGGCCCTTGCCAAAGGAGAACTGGTAAAAGCGGATTTTCGTAACAATATCGTGGGGCTGCTCAGAAGTGCTGGCGACAATATTTCGCACGTTCTGGGGGCCGATGCTACTACTTCCGAAACCCATACAGTGGCCAATTTGAAGGGACGGAAGTCGTTGTTAGATACGCTGCGCTTTTTGCGAACCTTGCCAGGATTGGAAAAAACCCACCTTATAGACATGCAAAACGAGACGGCAGTGCGCGAAACTTACCGCATTGACGGGCATTACAAAATCACCCACGAAGATTATGTCACGGGCAAGATGTTTGATGATTCGGTTTCGTATTCTTACTATCCTATCGATGTGCACGACGAAAATGGCGTAGTCCCTGACCACCTCAAAGAGGGTATTGTGCCTACCGTTCCTCTAAGGGCGTTGATTCCCAAAAATAGTCGTAATTTTATGGTAGCAGGCCGCTGTGTGAGTAGTGACCGATTGGCCAATTCGGCCCTCCGTGTGCAGGCCTCTTGCATGGGAATGGGACAGGCCGCTGGCGCTACAGCGGTGTTGGCTAACCTTCAAAACAAAACACCTTTGGAGGTATCGATGAAAGATATTCGGCAGCTTTTGGAGGAGCACGGCGGCATTGTTCCCAAAGTTTAAAACAAGACTCTTTGATTGGTTTTGAAGAAGCCTATTTTTAAAATAACACTATTGATTTTGTGGGGAGGCATCCTTAGCACCGTGGATGCCTCCGACAAAATTCGCTATTTTCAATCTCCTACCGTAAAGTTAGAACAAGATAAGGTCGTATTTCATCTTGTTGATTTTCAGGAAGATTTAGGAGTTGATACTTTGTTCCAACTTCAATCAAAAGAGGGATTCCCCACGGCTTATTATCGGCATATCCAAAGCAATGTTTGTTTTGATGGTAAATGTCGTATGCTCGTTGTTACGCTTTACTGGAATATTACAGGGCGCTATTTGGGATTTGAACTACCCAAAGGAGAGTTTTTGAGCAAAACCGACCACGAACCTTTTGTACCTCAAGAATATGAGCGTTTGCACACCTTGCTGGCCGATTCGTTGTCGCCTTTAGGGACGATTGCGTACGAGGCTTTAGTGCCCAAGGTTTCTTCGGATTCCCAAAAAGTAGATGCTATTTCGTCTCCTACCGCGCCTGATGTACTCGAATATATCATCAAGGGAGCTGCTTATACGACTTACAAACTTTGGCATTTTGTGTATGGAATTACGCAAAGCGAAGTCCAACAAAAAACGTTGAGTGTTTTAACGCCTTCTTTATTGCTTCAAATTTTGGATAGCCCCGATTTGGGTGACAGGATATGGGCACTCAATCATGCTACTCCTTATTTTAACGAGAATCCCCTGCTTACTTCCAAAGTACTTTCTTTGATTCATGAAGATGCTTATAATCTCTCCGAAACGGCGATTCGGGTACTTCCTTTGACCGACGAAACGGTCCAAAAGGGTCTGACAGAGGTGTTTTTGAAAAGTAATTACGCCATTCAAAAATTGATTATCAACAAACTGAGACGTATGCAGTCTTTGACTCCCTCTACGATCTATGCGTTGGCGTCGTCGTTATCATCGCTCAGTGGGGAATTGGTCAACAATGTGTTGGCACTTTTTCAAAAAAACCAAGTAGAAGAGGTCGAAATTGAGACGATGGTGGCAAAATTGTTGAATCACAAAAATAGCTTTATTGCCGATAAAGCCTACCAATTTTTGGTCAAACAAAAACACAAAAGTGCGGATACGGAGCAGCAACTAAAGGTGTATTTGGCAAAAAATCAGTCGCAAAAGTAGAAGCTGCATGGCCTCTACTTCTATTCAAAACTCAATTCTATTTTCTGATGAAGTACTGTGGCTATCTACTTGTGGTGGTGTGTTTGGGACTTGGTGCTTTTGGCATGATTGCTAAAACAAAACCCGCTGATTCTCGTCCCAATATCATTTTTTTACTTACTGATGACCATCGCTGGAATTCATTGGGGGTGATGGGAAATACACTTATCAAAACCCCTCATCTAGACCACATTGCCACCAAAGGAATATTATTTAAAAATGCCTACGTCACTACCTCTATTTGTTGTGTAAGTCGCGCTAGCTTGTTGAGTGGGCAGTACATGTCACGTCACAAAATCGAAGATTTTAATACTAGTTTTACCCCGGAAGCTTTTCAAAATACCTATCCAATGCTGCTCAAAAGTGTGGGTTATCAGACAGGCTTTATTGGAAAATATGGGGTAGGAGTGCCCAAAGAACAACCCGCCAAAACTTTTGATTTTTGGGCGGGGTCTGATAAGCCTCAGCCCGATTATGAAATGAAAGACGACCAAGGGCGATTCATTCATCATACCGACAAGGTCAACAACGATATTCAAGCGTTTTTGGCCAAAGTGCCTTCCGATGCACCTTTTTGCCTTTCGGTAAGTTTTAAAGCGCCGCATATTCAAGATGGCGACCCACGGCAGTTTATTGTCCAAGAACGCTACAAAACCATGTATGCCCAAGACTCCATTCCCGAACCAGAAAAAGCAAATCCTACCTATTGGCAGTCGTTTCCAGATTTTTTCCGAACCGACAAAAACATCGCCCGTGAGCGTTGGTATCTTCAATTTGACGGCAATCGTATGTATCAAGAAAGCGTACGTCAGTATTATCGGCTGATTAGTGGCGTAGATGAAGTGGTCGGAAATATGATGAAAACATTGCAAGACAAAGGGTTAGCCGACAATACGGTGATTGTGTTTATGGGCGACAACGGTTATTATTTGGGCGAATACGGTCTTTCGGGTAAGTGGTTTGGCCATGAAGAGTCCATTCGGGTTCCTCTTATTATTTATGACCCTCGTAATGCTAAATTGCAGAAAAAAGTGAATACGCAATTTGCGCTCAATATCGACATCGCCCCTACCATTGTGGCCTTGGCGGGAGTCAAGATTCCTGAGCAAATGCAAGGCATCAATTTGTTGGAAATGGTCGCAGGCAAAAACAAACGTCTCCACCGAGAGGAGTTTTTTTACGAACACACTTTTTTAGGGACACCCCGTTTGCCAAAAGTGGAGGGGGTGGTAAGAAAAGATTTCAAATACATGAACTATCTCGAACATGGCTACGAGGAATTTTATGACCTCAAAAAAGACCCTGACGAAAAGCATAATATCGCCAAAGAAGCGGCCTATCAGGCTGCCTTGACCCAAATGCGGCAAAAATACCAAGACTGGAAAGCCAAAGTGCGCTAACCAATGGGATAGGGGAGTTTTGGAAACCAAAAGTAGGCAAGTAAAGGATAGTTCGGAAGGCGTTTTTTTGCTACTTGTGGCTCATAGTTTTGATTCCAAACCTTTACGCCTTTATGTTCCCGAAAATCACTTTTTGGTTTTTATTCGTCTTAATATCAGTGGGTTCGGTAGCCCAGAGTGACCTTGCACCTACTTATTTACGGTGCGAATACAAAGTAAATCCAGTCACCGATGTGGCGCATCCACGCTTGAGTTGGGAGCTGACTTCCAAGGCTACTAATCAGTTTCAAAGTGCTTATCATATTTTGGTCGCTACGTCGCCTGCGCTTTTGAGAGAAGGAAAGGCTGATTTGTGGGATTCACAGTTGATCAAAACCTCGGCTACGGCTCAGATTTCGTATGCGGGCAAAGCCCTTGCGTCGCGTCAGCTATGTTATTGGAAAGTAAGAAGTTGGGACAAAAACAATCAGCCAGGCCCTTGGAGTGAAGTGGCAACTTGGGAAATGGGCTTATTGCATAAAACCGACTGGAAAGCTGATTTTATTAGCTTAAACCTCAATCATTTAGGCAAAGGAAAAGAATATCACCTGCCACCTGCCCCTTTTTTTAGAAAAGAGATTTCGGTCAATACTCCTGTCAAAAAAGCGCGGTTGTATGTGACGGCCTTGGGGCTTTATGAGTTTCAAATCAATGGTAAAAAAATCGGGAAAGATTATTTTACACCCGGCTGGACTGACTACAACAAGCGCCTTTACTATCAAGTATATGATGTCAGTAAAGAACTCAAACAGGGAAAAAACGCGCTAGGCTCTATCATTTCTTATGGCTGGTACGCGGGATATTTGGGCTACGCACTGTTGGTAGGAAACCCCGTCGTCAAAAATTTTTATGGAGATGTACCAGCCCTCAAAGCCCAACTCGAAATCGAATACGCCAACGGTCAAAAAGAAACTATCGCCACCGACAACACTTGGAAAGCCAACTATGGCCCTATCATAGAGTCAGATATTTTGAATGGAGAGGTATATAACGCCAATAAAGAGCTAACAGGTTGGAATCAAGCCTCTTACAAAGAAGCTGATTGGAAGTCCATTGCCGTGATTGCTGATAAGCCCGACCGTCAGTTGGAGGTGTATCCGGGAGTGCCCGTAAAAGAAATTACTACGCTCACTCCCAAAAGCATCAAGGTCATCGGTAAAGACAAATACCTTGTCGATTTGGGACAAAATTTTGCGGGCATTATCCGCGTCAAGTTAAAAGCTGCCAAAGGTGATTCGGTGCTGTTTAGATTTGGCGAAATGCTTTATCCTGATGGCAAGCTCATGACCGAAAACCTCCGCAAAGCGCGTGGCACGGACTTGTATATTGCCAAAGGCTTGCCCGAGGGCGAAACTTATCAGCCGCGATTTACGTATCATGGCTTTCAGTATGTACAAATCGAAGGTCTCAAAATCCCTCTTCAAAAAAGTGATTTGGTAGGCATTGTTTTATCATCAGCTACGGCACAAGTGGGCACGTTCGAAACCGACAATCCTTTTGTGAATCAATTGTACCACAACATCATCTGGACGCAGCAGTCCAATTATTTTGAGATACCCACCGACTGCCCGCAGCGCGACGAGCGCCTCGCATGGACGGGCGACGCCCAAGCCTACGTCAAAAGTGCTACTTTCAACAACGACATTGCCGCTTTTGGTACCAAATGGCTGGTCGATTTGAACGACGCCTTACTGCCCAATGGCGCCTATCCGCTCTATGCACCTGCTCCCTCGGTGCGCAAAACCGATACGTATTCGCCAGGTTGGATGGAAGCGGGTATCATTTATCCTTACCAAATTTTTAGGTCTTATGGAGATACGCAACTCCTCAAGCGGCATTGGCCCGAAATGAAGCGTTTCATGGCTTTTCTCGAAACCAAAAGCAAAGGGGAATATGTGTTTAAAGAAACGGCCTTTGCCGAAATCGACCCCAAAGGTGGATTTGGCGATTGGCTGAGCGTCGGTAAAAAGACCCCACCCGATATGCTGGCTACGATGTATTATGCCTATTCGGCAAGTTTGATGCAAGAAATGGCAAAGGCTATAGGCGAATCCCAAGACGCGCAACAGTTCAAAACTGTAGCGGCCAAGGTGAGAAAAGCGTTTTTGCAACATTATACCGATACCAACGGCAAATTCAAATGCAATGCCGCCGCTTATGGCAACGGGCGCGGCTATGTGGACGGTGAGCAAGGCTTTGAAGGTCATACCCAAACTGCCTACGCCAATGCCCTGTATATGAATCTTTTGGATAGTGCTCACGCAGTAAAAGCAGCGACTTGGCTCAACGAACTCGTCGTCAACAATGGTAACAAACTCACCACGGGATTTTTGGGAGTGCGGCCTATGTTGCCCTCACTTTCGCGCATGGGATATACGCCTACGGCTTACAAGTTGTTGTTCCAAAAAGAATATCCTTCGTGGGGCTTCGAAATCGAAAATGGTGCCAATACTATCTGGGAGCGTTGGAATAGTTTTACCAAAGAAGGTGGATTTCCGGCTGGTATGAATTCATTCAATCACTATGCTTTTGGCTCTATCTGCGAGTGGATGTTTGAGACCATGGCAGGCATCCAAGAAACTGCCCCCGCTTTCAAGTCTTTTGTAATTCAGCCTGAGATGGGCTTGGGCGTAAATCGCCTCAAAGCCACTTATCGTTCTATGAGTGGAAATATCGTTTCATCTTGGCAAAAAACGTCCTCTGGTACTTCTCTTATGGTAGAAATTCCGGTAAATACTTCGGCTACGATTTGCGTACCTTCCCATAGGCCTATCACCCTCAACGGCAAGCCCGTACCGTCGTCGTCGCTGCGTTCTCAATGGCTCAATGGCAAGCTACAGACAGTGCTGTCAGTAGGTTCGGGAAAATATAACTTTCATTGGTGATGATATAGCTATTTTAACTTATGAAACACTATCTCTTTGCACTCATTGCTGGCTTGTGGAGCCTTGTAGCAGCCGCTCAACGTCCTGCGCAGCCGCCAATGTCGCCCGAACGTTATACGCCCGAAAAGCTGGGCTATCAGTTGTTTTGGGAAGACAATTTCGACGGTAATCGACTAGATGAATCGAAATGGAGTGTGCGTGGGGTAGGGCCACGGGCATTGGGGTATGTATCGGCCGAAACGGTCAAGGTGGAAGATGGAATGCTCAAAATCTATGCACTTCAGCGAAACGATAGCCTGCTTATCGGAGCCGTAGGAACCCAAGACAAACTCATGACCAAATACGGCTATTTTGAATGCCGAGCGCAGCTCCAAAAGTCGCCAGGAGTATGGGCCGCTTTTTGGATTCAATCGCCCGATATTTCCAAAGGAGAAGACCCCGCCGTCTATGGTGCGGAGATTGATATTTTTGAATTTTTCAAAAAACTGGGTACCGACATTGTTTCGCACAATGTACACTGGGCCTATGGTCCCAACCAAAAATCCACCCGTGGGATGCAAAGCTACCTGAAAGGAGTAAGCGAAGGATTTCATACCTTTGCGCTGGAGTGGACTCCTGAGAAATACTCGTTTTTTATTGATGGCTATAAGTTTTACGAAGTCACGATGGGTATTTCGCGTATCGAAGAATACCTCATTTTGAGCATGGAACTCCCTTCCGAAAAAAAAGATTTACAGCATACCGTCTATCCTGATGTATTTGTGGTAGACTATGTGAAGGTCTATAAAAAACCTTAGAATGTCTCAAACGTCTATCGTGCTCACCGTGGTTGAGTCTGCCGAATTAATGGCTTTTTTGTTGGTAAAACTACCCCAAAAAAGCCGTAACAACATCAAAACCTTACTGCGCGATGGGCAAGTATGGGTGGAAGGCAAAGTGCAATCGCAGTACAATTTCCCGCTTCAGGCAGGGCAGCGTGTTGAGATTCGCCGCGAAAAAACCGAACGTGCGCCCGCTTTATCAGGGTTGACGATTTTGTATGAAGATGCGCATCTGGTTGTGATTGACAAACCCGAAGGGCTACTCTCCATTTCAACTGGAAAATCTGATGAAAAAACGGCCTATAATCTATTAAGTGCCTATGTAAAACGCCAAAATCCTGCCCACAAGATTTTTATCGTGCATCGCCTTGACCGCGACACTTCGGGCGTGATGGTTTTTGCCAAAAGTGAAAAAGTCAAAGAACGTCTTCAAGCTTCGTGGGAACCTAGTACCAAAGAGCGCACTTATTTGGCGATTGCAGAAGGGAAAGTGAGCGAGCCCAAAGGCACCATTATTTCTTATTTGAAAGAAAGTAAAGCATTTGTTGTATATTCGACCCAAGACCCTACACAAGGACAAAAAGCCGTCACTCATTTTGAGGTTATTGCCCAAAGTCAAGACTTTAGTCTCTTGAAAATCAACCTAGAAACAGGTCGAAAAAATCAGATTCGGGTGCATTTACAAGACTTAGGGCATCCTATTGTGGGAGATAAAAAATATGGCGCAAGCTCCAATCCCATTCGGCGGCTGGGCTTGCACGCGTGGATTCTTGGATTTGTACATCCAATAACCAACGAGAAATTGCGTTTTGAAACAAAAGTACCTAGTCATTTTCGGGGACTTTTTCCAACCTTTTAGTTATTATCATCACCTAAATTCCTGTACGACTATGTCAAAAGATAAACCCAGCAAGGAAAAGAAAAAAGAGCCTGAAAAAAATCTAAAAGAAAAACGGGCTGAGAAAAAAGCCAAGAAAGAAGGCAAAAGTAAAGGTATGTAATGCTTATCTGCGATGCTATCTAAACGGCGAAATAATCCTCGGCATACGTGCCGAGGATTATTCATTTTAGGCGGATTTTCGTCGCTTCCCAAATCCTCTTAACTTTGTCTTCTATCTAAAAAAATCCTACTATCATGGCAGAAAACAAAACCCAACCTACCGACAAAAGCGTGGACGCTTTTTTGGAAAGTATCGTACCTCCGCAGCGTCAGGCTGATAGCCGTACCGTGGCCGAAATCATGCAACGTTTGAGCCGAAGCCCCGCCCGCATGTGGGGCGAGAATATTGTGGGTTTTGGAGATACCCACTACCAATACGCTAGTGGGCGTCAAGGTGATTGGTTTTTGGTGGGTTTTTCGCCCCGCAAACAAAACCTCACCCTCTATCTTACTGGTGGCATTGGGTATTTTGAGGAAGAACTAAAACGCCTTGGTAAGTACAAAACGAGTGCTTACTGTTTGTATATCAATAAGTTGTCGGGAGTAGACCTTGCTGTTTTAGAAGAAATTATTCAAAAAGCACTCCGCCAAGCGGCACTCAAGTAATTATCATCAACCCCAATTTATATTTTACGTGTCAGCCAAAACATTTTTTTGCATTGATGCCCATACTTGTGGAAACCCTGTTCGTTTGGTAGCGGGCGGTGGCCCGGTCCTCGAAGGCCGTAATATGAGCGAAAAACGCCAACATTTCTTACGCGAATACGACTGGATTCGCAAGGGGCTTATGTTTGAGCCACGCGGCCACGACATGATGTCGGGCAGTATCTTGTATCCACCTCACGACCCCGCCAACGACGTAGCGGTGCTATTTATTGAAACCAGCGGCTGTTTGCCCATGTGCGGGCATGGCACCATTGGTACCATTACGATTGCCATCGAGCACGGACTGATTCAGCCCAAAACGCCCGGTATTGTGCGCATGGAAGCACCTGCGGGATTGGTACTTATCAGCTATGTACAGGAAGGCAAGAAGGTAAAATCGGTCAAACTTGTCAATGTGCCCTCGTATTTGGCGGCGGAAGGCATCGAAGCTGAGTGCCCCGACCTTGGTACGCTCAAAATGGACGTGGCATATGGTGGTAATTTCTATGCCATAGTGGACGTACAAGAAAACTTCCCTGGCTTGGAGCATTTCAAAGCCGAGCAACTCATCGGGTGGGCGCGGGTGTTGCGTCAGCGCATCAACGAAAAATACAGCTTCGTTCACCCCAATGACCCTACTATCAATGGCCTGAGCCATATCGAATGGACGGGGGCAGTGATTGACCCTACATCATCGGCGCGTAATGCCGTTTTTTATGGCGACAAAGCCATCGACCGCTCGCCTTGTGGTACGGGCACCTCTGCCCGTATGGCCCAGTGGGCCGCCAAAGGCAAGCTAAAAAAAGGCGACCGCTTTGTGCATGAAAGCATCATCGGGAGCAAATTTATCGGTACGGTCGAAGACTACGCTAAAGTGGGTGAGTACGATGCTATCATTCCAGGCGTGGAAGGTTGGGCCAAAGTATATGGTCTCAATACCATCACCATCGACCCCGACGACGACCCGTACGCGCATGGTTTTCAGGTGATATAGACACGAAGGATTGGCAGAAAATAAAGGTGCAAACAAGATTTTCTAAACTCAGAAAATCTTGTTTGCTTAAAGCTGCCTGCCGATAAGCATTGACTATTTTTCGACAGAAACTTATACAATGCAAGTCTAGCACTCCAAATTATTTCATCTTTAAGTTGATTTCCTTTTATTACTATCTGCGTATAATGCTCGACTATTTTTTTTAAAAAGTTAGTAGCTGATAGCGTGATAAGGGTTGCAAAATGCTATTTTTTTGTAATTGTCTTTAAATGAGATGCTTGTGTTTTGGAGTAATTGTTGTCTCAGTGACGCGAGTTTTTGATTGTTAACCCTCCCTCTCCCAAAATACAAGGAATTAATTCGTTGTTCAAGCTTTCTTTTTATCCTCTTTTTTTTATTATTAGTCATATAAAAGGCAATAATTGTAGCAGAGAGTGTGTAAATTTTACCTACTTTCGCCTTTTATTATTAATGATATTGTTAACAATATTATTAATACCAATCTGAAAAATAGTTGCGAAAAGGTATATAAAAAAGGCCTTATTACATCATCATCATGTCCATTATTATTCCGTTTATAGAGCAAGAAATCATAGACCAATATTTGTATGACGACAACCCCCGCCCGTGGATTATCGGATTTAGCGGTGGTAAAGACTCGACTATGTTGCTGCAATTAGTGTGGTATGCTCTCAAAAAAATCCCGTCTGAGCTTTTAACTCGTGAAGTTTATATTATCTGTAACGATACAATGGTTGAAAATCCGCACATCGTAGATTTTATCAATCGTACTTTAGCTAACATCAATGTCGCAGCGGCCGAACAAGCGTTACCTTTCATTGTACGCCAAACCATGCCACGACTTGAAGAAACTTTTTGGGTCAATTTATTGGGTCGAGGCTACCCCGCGCCTAACAATTCCTTTAGGTGGTGTACCGAACGCCTCAAAATTAATCCTACTACGCAGTTTATTAAAAGTAAAATTGACGAACGCGGCGAGGTCGTTATTTTACTTGGTACACGTTCGGCGGAGAGTAGCAACCGTGCTCGTAGCATCAAAAAACATGCTGTGCGCGGACAACGCCTCCGCAAGCATATCTTGCCTAATGCCTACGTGTATGCCCCCATCAAAGACATTGAAACTAACGAAGTGTGGCAGTACCTTCAACAAGTACCCCCCCCTTGGGGCGGTACTAATAAAGAACTTGTAACCCTCTACCGCAATGCCAACAGTGGTGACTGCCCGTTGGTCATAGACGATACTACGCCCTCTTGTGGCAATAGCCGCTTTGGATGTTGGGTGTGTACCGTCGTAAAGAAAGATAAATCCATGGAGGGATTAATTCTTAATGGTGAAGAATGGATGTACCCACTACTCGACCTCCGTGACGAATTGGCAGATGGCCGCAATGTGCGCGAAAATCGAGAGGTTTTTAGACGACACAATCGCTTCAAATCACAGGAAGGTGAGGACGAAACTTGGGGGGCTTATACCCCCGAATACCGGGCCAAAATACTTCGCATGGTGTTGGAAGCTCAAAAAGAAATCCAAGAAACACAAGGCGAAACCTTACAACTCATCACGCATCAAGAACTCATTGCCATTCAGGTAATTTGGTACCGAGATGGTATCCTTAAATACAAAGTAGCCGATATTTACAATTCCATTTTTAATATTTATCTGAAAATCAGCAAACACCAGGAACGGATTCAGCAAGAAGAACAATTATTGCGCGAAATTTTCGAAGGTGACATAGAATATGAGTTTATCCAAAAATCGCTGAATGTAATGAAAACCAAATCTTTACTAGTCAAAAAGAGAGGATTGTCTAATGACATCGAAAATCTTTTGGATGAAGCCTTGAATAAGCAGAAAATGATGTATGCCTAACAATGTTCAAATATTACAATGACGGCTCTCGAATATTTTATTGAAAAATTTCAATTGTTGAAATCTGACAAAGCACATGGAGACCCCGCTCCCAATAAACCAATCTTGCTTTTAGCAGTAATTCAATTATATGAAAATGATAAAATAACCGACAATAATATTTTTATTACTCCTGAATTGACGGAGACTTTTTCGCGTATATGGAATGCTCTCGTACTTGCTTCTAATAAACATCCTCGGTTTGCTTTACCCTTCTATCATATGAAAAATGAGAAAGGTAATTGGTGGAAACTTATTGCAAAGTCTGGTGCTGAAATATGGATAAATAATAGTGGTTCTATGAGAAGTTTCAGTAACCTCTCAGAAGCAGTTTCTCATGCCGAAATAAGCCCTAAATTAGCGTCTTTGTTTTTGGAAAAAGATACAAGAAACGCTCTTAAAGATACTCTTCTGAATAGCCATTTTCCTGCAACAAAACATAAAATGCCAGTTTATGTGGGCGATAAATATGTCCAACAATTGACTAATGAAATTCTAAACGAACCTGTTGCAGAATATAAGAATCTCCTTAAAGAAATCAAGAGAAATGAAAAATCAGATTTATACCAAGTAGAAATTTATAATAGAAGTGCTATTTTTAGACGGCAAATAGTTAGAGTTTATGATGAAACTTGCTCTATGTCGGGACTTCGAGTTTCGGCTTTGTTTACGATTACGATGGTGGACGCTTGCCATATTATACCTTTTTCAAAAGATTTTGATAATTCGTTAAGCAACGGCATAGCACTTTGCCCTAACCTACACCGTGCCTTTGACAGAGGCTTGATTTCTGTCAATGACCACTACGAGGTGATTCTTTCTAACGACTTCAAAGAAAACATTCAAAGCGAATACAGTTTTTCAAAAATCGAAGGTAAAACAATTTCATTACCGAATGATAAAGATTTTTGGCCGTCGTTGGCTAATTTTGAATGGCATCGTAAAAATGTGTTTAAAAAATGAGTGACGTAACTATACATCCTTTGAATTGGGAAGGTGATGTAGCTATTGGAAAACAAGGAGATAGCTACATTATGTATCAAGTTTTTGAAAATGGTGAACTCTGGATTTCTGGGCCAAAATGGAAGCAGAAAAAAGACAAAAACGGTCAACCAATTATTCACCCAAATAGAATTTCAAAACTTGCCACAAAAGAATATGCCATTTTAATAGCAGAAAACATAAATAAACTGCTTAATTCTGAATCTTTTACTTGCTCGTACGCTAAAAAGCAAAAAAAAGACTGAATATTTTTTCCTTCTTATTTTCTTCATTTAAGCATATTTCCCGACACCAAAATCAAAGCGTTCCCGCAAAAGGCGAGCAGCAGATGTACGCCACAGCCCTGCTCCACGGCTTAGTGGCAGAGTCTGAAATTGAGTTTCCTGTGTTTATAGACTCGCCCATGCAGAAGTTTGACGAAGAACATGCCCTCAATATCGTCAAGTACTTCTATCCCACTATCTCCGACCAAGTAATTTTGTTCCCGTTGGTCAATAAAGAAATGAGTCAACGTGAGTTTAAAATGCTCGAACCACGCATGGCTAAGGCATTTTTGATTACGAATATAGAAGCCGATAAGTCCACGTTTTTGGAAACCACACCTCAAGAATTTTTTACTACTTACAACGGCTTGTATCATGCAGATTAACGTATCTACCTCCGAAGAAACCGAAGCTATTTTAGGTCGTCTGTCCAACCGATTCAGTTTGGCTTCCAAAAATATTTTAATGCGCGTTGCCTTTGCGTATTCGCTTTCTCGTGGGCAGAAATTATCGCTCAAAGACCTCTCAGATGCTAAAGGCAATCCTTACAAAGAAGTAACGGTAGTAGGTAAATACCGTAGCTACTACATCGCTTTGATTTGTCAGCACTACGGCATTTACAAGACTGATTTAGACATACCCAAGTACTTTAAGCTACACATTGACGATGGTTTACGGCTATTGGACAAACTTTTTTCGGAAAGTGCCACCTACGGTTTTTCAGACTTTTTGCTCGAATACATCGAACGTGGCATTGATGCCCTCGAACAAGTAAACGTAAACAACGAGCCGATTTTGTACGATGAGCGTATTCGCCACCTCAAAATCAATGATAAAGCCTATTTTGCCGGGGTGATGCGACTTCAACTCGGTCAAGACCTCAAGACAGGCGACCCGATTGTGGCCGTCCTCAACGACACCAACGTACACAACAACGCCCATGTGGCAGTAGCAGGAAACTCTGGTACGGGCAAAACCCAATTTGCGTTGGATTTGTTACGGCAGTTTGTGGAAGTTTCGGGTGGGGCAATCAATTTTATCTATTTGGATTTCAAGGGATTGAAAAAAGATGACGTAGCAGGGATGAAGTCTTTTTTTGAACGTACCCAAACCACTTTTATTGATGCCCCTCAAGTGCCATTTCCACTCAATCCGATGTCATTTATTGATACCGTGAACGAGAAAAACAAAATCATGGGTATCAATAAATTAGTGGACATCATCGCGCACTACTCCAACATCGGCAAAAACCAACAACAAACCCTCCGCGACGTCACTAAAGACGTGTTTCAGGGTTTGAAGGGTGGGGCTTACCCTTCGTTTCGTGACATTTATGACCGCGTGATGAATATCGAAGGCAACAAAGCCAGTACCCTCAAAGAAATTTTGGAAAGCCTCAGTGAGTTAGATTTGTTTGAAACAGTAGTGGATTCCAAAAAGAGCATTTTCAACCAAAACTATTACCTCAGTCTGTCGGGAGACTTGCCCAATGCAGTGCGGTTTACGGCGGTGTTTTTGATTATCAACTACATTTACAACAACTTTATGAACATGGAAAACGCCCCCGTCAACGACAAGTTGCAGGGAATGCGCTATGTGTTGTTGATAGATGAAGCCCACGTGATTTTCAAAGACCGCAAAAGCCAAGACCTTTTGGAGAAAATCCTGCGCGAAATCCGTTCCAAAGGTGTGAGTATGGTGTTGCTATCCCAGGGCATTGAGGAGTTTAATCAACCAAGTTTTGATTTTTCGAGTATGTGCGAAACGGCCTTTTTGATGGACATCAAAGACAAAAACCTCAAAACCATGCAGCGTTTCCTCGGCATGGGTGAAAAAGAAGGCACCAACCTCGCCCGCAACATGGAACGCATTCAAAAAGGGCAAGCTGTTTCTAATTTGAAAGAGTTTAAGAAAGGGGAGTTGTTTGAGGTAGGGCAGTTTTGGAAGAGTTTGTAAAAAAGATTACAAAATCACAATATGAAACCAGTTTTAAACTTCTGTAAAGAAAAATACAACCTCATTCTATATTTTTTTATAGCGATAGTAGGCTTTGGTTCAATTGGGGTATGGCTTCCTATGTTACTTGATTGGTTTATGCATAATTCTGAGCCAGAAGTCCTTACAAAAGCAACAAAAGAAGGAACCCCAAATAATATAGTTACTTACTTTCTAAGTATTTTCCTTGTATCTCTTATTGACCGTATTTTAAACGTAATTGATAAGGAAGATTATAAGCATCGGAAGACAGAAATTATCATATCCATAATCATTCTTCTTACTGTCGGTTTTTGTGTCTTAAAATCTTATAAACTTGTTCGAATGAACGATTTTGATTCTGCTAATTTTTATGCTTTAATCGGGGCTGGTATTTCTTATGTAATTTGGTGGATAGCTAACTATCAAGATAAAAAAACCGACCCATACGTTACACTTGGTGGCCAAAATTTCTAAGAAATCATGAGCTATTTAACCCTTACTGCCATACGTGTAGAGCAACCCTTGGGTGAGTTTTACATCACGAAATTCAAGGCAAAAGACTTGCTTGAAATATCGTTTTCCGAAGAACTGACTTACATTGATGAGAATGGAAGATTGAAAGGAACACAACGCAAGAAAGATGATAAAAGGCTTCAAGAGATAGCTAAATATATTGATTCTGTCGAAATGTCGTTTCCTAATTCAATAATCTTGGCCGCTAATTATAGTCAAATTGAAGGTGAAGTAGTAGAAGACGCAGACGTTACTTGGAAATTAGAACAAGTGAATGAGTCCGTTTTCCAAATAATCATTCCTACCAACAAAAAATTAGCAGCTGTCATTGATGGACAGCACCGTTTGAGAGCATTTGAATATATAGAAAACAAAGAACGCTTAGATTTAGAAATACCTTGCTCCATTTTTTTTGATTTACCTAACTCTTATCAGGCGTTTTTATTTGCCACAATCAATGGTAATCAGAAAAAGGTAGATAGAAGCGGGTGCATTGCAAATTGTCGCCTTCATGCCGCATTGTTTAGATGCTTAAAATTGA
>VFQP010000630.1_pt1 | contig 61010 bp, 99 predicted proteins | sample 3512351 | NCBI WGS metagenome assembly VFQP01 (sample SAMN10412372, study PRJNA504923) | tailings metagenome | isolation source: Relicate 1 Philex TSF1 revegetated site | place: Philippines: Tuba, Benguet | collected 2017-08-29 | reverse complement strand
AAACCCTAAACCCTAAACCCTAAACCCTAAACCCTAAACCCTAAACCCTAAACCCTAAAACCTAAACCCTAAAAAAACCTAAACCCTAAAACTAAACCCTAAAACCTAAAACTAAAACCTAAAAACTAAAAACTAAAACCTAAAACCTAAAAACTAAAACCTAAAACCTATAAACTAAAACCTAAAAACTAAAACATAAAAACTAAACCCTAAAACCCTTAAAAAAACACAACATTTACGTCTGCAGCTCGTTGGGGGCTGATTTTACGTGGGTTTGAGTAGAATGATATTGTTACAACCAAATAATGAATACCATTTTTTTGCCACAAATTCTTATCACCACACATCACCACCCTCGCCAGTGTTAAACAGCAGTCCACCACCCGCGTGCACTCGTACACCAATGCCATCCACTGTTTGTATGACAGGCAAATTGCGCACCCGTACTTCCGGTGGCTGCAGCAACCCCTCGCAAGTGGGCACAAACGCAGCCTCAATGGTGGCGCCCTGCCCATCCACCATGACACTCCCGCTGCGTCGCCCGCACGGCTGCCAGTCGTTGTTGTCTGCATGCACATCATACACCACCTCCACTACATCCCCTTGCACAACAATCTGCCATAACAACACGACAGGGCGTCCCACCTCGGCTTCGTGTGGCCCCAACAACCGCACAGTGACCGCATTGTGCTGTGGCGCATCCTCACCAGGGTTCAAACCACTTGTTGCTGTAAACCACTCAAGCTGTATATGATGCTGAAACGTTGCAGTATTATCACTACCTGCTGGCATCTCCGGCATGCTGGCATCCCCAACCCACCGCCAATCCACCTCGAGCACCCCTGCGTCATCCTCACATGCCATTGCCCCATGCTGCCGCACCATCTCAACCACCACCTGCAGCCGCCCCCCCTGCCGCACCACCGCAGCAGCACCCCCAAATAAACACCGCCGCACCTCATACCCCGGCTGTGGCACCATGCGTGCCCCCAGCACCACCATGTCTGTCACGGGCTGCAGTGCTGCCACCACCAGCACCCCATGCTGCTGTGTTTTCACTGCTGTACATCGCACTGCCCATGGTTGTGTGATGGGCAGCGTCAATGTGCATGTGTGGCTGCGTCGACACCCTGCCGTGTATTCCAATGCCACATCCACACGTGTGGTGGTGGTGCTGCTGCGGGTGATGCTGCTGCTGGTGGGTGAGGTTCCCACACGCACTGTTTCAGTGGATGCTGGCATGGCTGGTGCCTCTGTCCACACCCATATATATGATGTTGTTGAGGTGTTGTCTTGTGTTGTTGTACCATCAGGCAACATGACCGACGTGCCAGGCAATGCCCCTCCACTTGTTGTCTCCAACACCTGCTGGCTACCACCAAGACACACCACCATGTGCGCATTGGGTTGCCCCACACGCAGCGTGCCACCACGCAACCCACCGTCATGCAAGCATGCCACCCCCACCCCCCACCATTGCGCACACCCTGCAAGCAGTGCCCCCCCCAGAGGTAATCGTGCTGTCAACTCTACACGTGGCTGTGCCGGCAGCACCTCAAGCACCACCTGCAGTGTTGTAATCGCACCCCGAGCATCAACATTGCCCAAGACCCTTGGTTGTGTGGTGGTCATAGGGACGCAGAGCCGTACCCGTCCAATCATAGTGGTGAGGTGTTTGGCTATGTACAGGCCAGTACGTGTGACTGGGAATGTGAAATGCACACTGCTGTGCCCTGCCGGTATTGACATGCTGGTGGTTGGTTCACTGGCGGTGACCACTACCTCGTCATGCTCCTCCCATGTGTGTTGACCTGTTTTTTAGGAGGGAACTTGACATACTCATATATATACTTGATACACTCATATATATACTTGATGTTCATAGAAAATGAGTGATGTAATGATGCATCACACCCTTCAGTACTCACAGACATGATATACAGAGATTATAAATCAGGTGACGCATGACACAGCACTCACTACTCAGCACTCACAGATACATTAAACAACCCACAAACACCACCACCATACCACGTGCTTGCAGCACCACCCCCAACGTGAGCGTCCATGCAGTATCCACCCTCAACACAGTCCCCATGCGGTTATCCACGTCCACACCTATCTCTACAATATCACCCACACACGCACATAGACACCCACTGTTGCCCCCTCTGTGCAGCAGCATGGCACGTCCATCCTGCCCAATGCCCCCATACAGTGTGCTGCGCTGTGGTACGGATGCTTCTAGCAACCCCTCACATTGCAACACATCAGGTGCAAGTGATGCTGCTGCATACAGATGCTCGAGGAGGGTGGTACATGATGGTTGGTGATTTGCAGTGGTTGGTGATTTGGCAGGTGGTGGTGGGTTGTCAGGGGTTGTAGTTGCTTGTTCATGTACACTGAGTTGTAGTAATTTGATGAGCGTGCGCACCACTGCAGGGCTCTTGAGTTCCTGTGGGAGGTGATGGTGGTGGTGCTGCATATATTTGTGAACAACCAGAGTTTGTGCGTAAAAACAACAACAAAAACATCACAGTGTGCATACATACAACCCCCCCACAAGACACACCTGTTGACATCGCAGCAATCGCAACAACGTATGTCGCGCCAACATCTGCCACTCCCCCACCAACGACACCAACTGCTCATACAACGCCGCCGCCGCTGCATGCCGACCCTCCCTCACCAGCACATCGGCCACATCACAACGCAACGCAGCCGCTGTCCTTGCCCGTCCCGCTGCTGCAAAACATCGCCCTGCAAGCATGCTCAGTTCCATAAACAGCCCGAGCAATGCATGTGGTGAGGAGAGTGCTAATCGCAGCCGCCACTGCTGCAACCAGGGAGCTCTTGCTGCGTGTGGAGAGGGAGGGGGTTGTCTCTCTGTATCCGTGCTACATGAGTGCACAGGTGGTCGTGGTGCTGCAATGTTGATGGTGGCCACATGTTGTTCTATGGCGCGTATGTCTACATGATTGGTGGTGGCTGCTGGGGGGGGGTCGGATGCCTCTGAGGTGGGGGGGGGGTCAATGGTGGGTGGGGGGGGTGCAGCTGCTGCAAGGTGGGCTGCATCGTTTGCAGCACCAAGCATTTGCCCCAAGCGGCTGCGGGAGGGTGTGTGTGGACGCATCCATGAACTGGCAGGGGTGGTTGGTGGTGGTGGTTGTGTTGCTAATGCCACTGGTGGTGGTGTGTTTTGTGTGTTTTGTGGGGGGGTGTCGTCATGCAGGGCAACGTCCGTGACACTGCGACCACGTGCATGATGAGGAGCAGCTGTAGTGGTGGTGGTGGTGGTGGATGGTTGAGAGCTGCTGGGGGCAGTGGAGGGACGTGAGGGGCGCCTTCCCAAGTCCATAGTACGTGCCGCATGTACAGCCTGGTGTGTGATGAGGGTTGTATGATGAAGGTTGTTTGATGAGGGTTTTTTTATGAGGGTTTTTTTATGAGGGTTGTATATGCTCATGAACTAGGAACACAAAAATAACATCCAAAACCACCAATCCACCACCTCCCCCTCTTCAACATACACCCCTTACATAGAGCTGCAGGCGTGGCGTGCCATCCCCAACAATATTTTTCACACGGGCAACCTCACACAGGCTCGTGCGTGCAGTTGCGTACAACATCCCCAGCAATGTATACAGCTGCTTATGCTCTGTATAGCTACTGCTGCGTTCTGGTGGCGGCCCCAGTCGCCAATCTGTGGGATCAGCAGCCATGGTTGTGGATGTCCCACCACCATCCCCATCCCCATCCCGAGGTGACATCATCACAGGCGTCACATTGCCACTGGTTTGCAACTGCCCACTGCTTGGCACGCCCCTCAACATCACCCCATTCCCCTGTCCCCCCTCATGCTTCATCAACAACCCACTGCTGCGTGATGGCGACAACTCATCTGCTGATTGCGTGCGTGTCAATCGTGATGCTGTGCTCGTGCTCACTGCCTCTTCATCCTCTTCATCCTCATCCTCCCCTCTCCCCACGCTGCTGCTACTCGCATCCTCCTGTTCACCTCCCTCCTCCTGCTGTGCATGCAAGGCAGCGCTTACTGCACCAGCCAGTTCTACACACGCACTAAACGTCCATGCTGCTCGAAACCCCTCGGGTACCACCGACGATGCTTGCTTTGCGTCCAGCAGCACCCCAAAGCCACGTACAAACTGGAGCCCCAGGTCTACCACATCTGCTGGGCGCCCCAGTCGGAGAAGTAAAGAGGCTTGCCGTGCGAAAAAGTATTGACGAAAATGCAATTCATCCACAACGCCATGTTGCATGATGGCGTGTCGTACATCCCGCCATGTGGCTGAGAGGAGTATGGCATTGTCACTTGCAGGTGTGGTGCCTTTGTGGGGGGGGGGGAGTGTGAGTATGAGGAGGGAAGTGTGAACATGGGGTGTGTGAATATGGGGGGTGTAGACAAGCATGGCTACTCGCATTTTCAACCAGTTGACAACCATTATACAATACACCTAGTTTACAATACACCCAGTATACAACCAGCACACACACACAACCACATGATTCCCCCCAAAACACACACAACCCCACCAAAACACACAACCCCACATTCTCCCCCCCAAAACACACACACCTGCAGCAATGCTCCCCTGTTGCTCCAGGGTCTCCAAATACGCAGCCTCAAGCTCTGTATACTCCCTCAGTGCATCCTCACACAGGCCAGCAGCTTCCAGCATCACTGCTAGGCTATCCTTGACTAGGAATAACGTGGAAAAGTTCCAATCAGCTGCCTTGCGACTTGCCATGAGCTTGCGCAACTGTGTGATGTGTGCGGGAGGGCATTTATACTGTGTCTACTGTGTACGTCTACTGCAGATTATGTACATGTATGCAGACTGTGCATGCTTGAAGATATGTGTGTATACGAATGCAGCATGTGTATAATGCAGTATGTGCAGAGTGTGTATGTAGATGTGTTAGATATATGTGTGTATAAATGCAGAGCGAGCATATGCATCGTATACTCAACCACAACAACAACCACATCCTCCTCCCCCCTAACACCTCGTCTTCGTAGGCTTGTCCCCGTGCTTCAAATGTCACACGCACTGCCTCACGTATCTGCCGCTCCAGCTCCTCCACACCACCACCAAGCACCCCCGGTGCCGCCCCCGTCCCGGACCCCCTCCGCGCATGCACATCCATACGCACACACCGGTCACGTTGACGCCCAAAATCATGTCGCAGTGCATCAAACACACGGCGGGGGCCCTTGGCAGCCTGATCGGTGGTCACTGGGCGTACGTATAATACCACGTAATCTGTGTAGCTGCCTGGATGTGCTGCGTATGTGTCGATCATGGATTTGATGCGGGGCTTGAGGGTTTTGCGGTAGGTGTCGACATCGTCGGTGGAGACGGTGATGAGGACGACATAGGGGTGTCGAAACCATGTCACTGGGCTGTGTGCATGTTTGCGGAGCTGTGCAAGGCGCTGATCAGATGCCAAGATGTACCTGTAGTTGGTTGGGTTGTGTTTGTGGATGCCACTTGTTGTGCATGATGACACCCACATGTGCTGGGGTACTCGACATACTCGACGCCAACGCTGTCGACAGTGACTTGGTTGCCAAACTTGTTGCGCAGTGCAAAGTTGCCTATGCGTGCCCTGCTCTGTACAGCCTGTGTGCCAGTGTAAAAAAACAACATGGTGCATCAATGATGATGATCAGCACCCACATCTTGGCTGGTGCACCCCCAATCCCCCTGATGCTTATCACACATAAGCTGCAGCTGTCACATTGTCCCACCCATGCACAATCACCCACCTCTTGCACCAGTTTCCATGCACCGGACAGATCCTCCACTGCAATCGAAAAATGAAAGTCCACCACGTCACGATTTGTGGTGGACTCGTTCATGATGTTTTATTATTGCTGTTAATCTTCTGATTACCGCATGAGAATCAGTAAATATACCACAACAAAATGCCCTCAACCATCAAAGCTCTGTTCTGCTTGCACCACCACCCAACCCCAACACCTCCCGTAGCCGCTTGACATAATCACCCTTTTCCAAGCACTCTCTACACTGCACCCCCCGTGCCTCGAGGAGCTCCCTCAGCTGACTGACACGCAGAGCCCCAAAATCGCTGTTGCTGTCGAGCTTGAGTGCCGCCAAACATCGCTTCCCCGCACCAAACTGCCCAATAAACCGCTTGATTGCCGATGCCTTGAGCTGCCCCATGTAGCGCTCCACCCCATGCTCCAAGTCCCCATTGCACACCGCCACCAGCGCTGGCAGGTCGTCCAAACCCACGAGTGCACCGAGAGAAGCACTCCTGACCTCTATAAACGCAGCCTTGCCATCAAACTGACTTGACAACGATTTATACAAGGCAGACGTTTCCTTTTTATCTGTAAACAGGACGATGCACACCCGCCATGCGGCTGCCTGTTTGCCGGTGCCACATGCGCCAGTCAATGCCTCTTGTAGTGTTTTTTCATTTGTCACTGTCTTGACCTTGTTGGGAACCAGTCGCAATGCCCATTTCTTCAATTCCCCAGCACTGCGATCCCCATTGTACTTGTGTCGTTTGCCGTTGAGGTATGCATGGATGGTTGGGTAGCCCTGCACGCCTGCTTGCTGACACACTGCCTTGTGGTCCTCACAGTTGACCGCACCTACTTTGACCACACCTTGCAATGCAGAGGCCACTGCGCGGTACTTGGGTGCCAATTGCTGACAGTGGCCACTGATGGGGGGTGATGGGTTGGGTTGTGGGATGTGGGATTGGATGTGGGATACATGGATGGGATCTAGGCTTGCTATCGACACACATCCACCCATATATACGTACCACCATGGTGCATAAAACTCAACAAGGTACACGAGGCCATCATGGGCAGTGGCAAAGCTGTCGCTGGTAAACTTGGTCACGTCAGGGTCGAGTGTGTATAGGTCCTCTTGCTGCTGCTGTGGGCGCCCACCACCACCACCCTGTGTGAGATTGACAATGATGGCAAACAACCTGATGAAAACTGCCACCAACATCTGCACCAACAAAACCCCACACACACATACCCCTGGAAACCCACCACCACCACCACCACCAAATTGAAAGCGCATGTTTGGCCCACCCCCGCCTCCAAAAAACATGTTGAACATCTCCCGTGGATCACCATGAAAGTGATAGCCATGACCACCACTGTGTCCCCCAGGGCCACCAGGCCCCCCTTGCTTCAGCCCCTCTTCCCCATAGGCGTCGTACATTTTTCGTTTCTCACTATCACTCAACACCTCATACGCCTCTGCAATCTGTGTTGTGTGTTGTGTGTTGTTTACACAAGGGATAGACAGTACATACACACACTCAGGTACCTGTTGGAACTTCTTCTCGGCCTCTTCCTTCTTGTCAGGGTTGCGGTCGGGGTGCCACTTGCTGTGTGGATGTGTGGGGTGTTGTGGTGCCCAGAAATGTGTACATGCACTGACTCCCCTCGTACAGTGCTTGGCGACGGTATGCCTTTTTGATGGTGGCCTCGTCTGCATCTGAAGAGATGCCAAGTGTGTCATAGTATTTTGTCTCTCTCACACAATGTACACCTTGCAATGCAACTGCAATAAGGTATACGATGCACAGCAACCCCCATCGCCTCGGGGAATTGTGGCAGCAAGGCATGTGTCTGGATGATGCTAGTGCAAATGTGTACACAAGCTTTTGTTGACCAGCTTTGTTGTGATCAGTGGTTCCCACGATTCACGCACTCCCACTTGACTCCCACTTGCACAACTTCAGCGATGTTTTCTTGGCCAAGGAAACCATGTTTCGTAATAAGTTATTCACAACACACACAACAAACCCACCGAGACAAACCCAGTGGCGTGCATAGTGCACATACATCAAACAACACACGCAAAGGTGACCAACAGAAAGGGTTGCACCCATCGAACATTGCCCTCGCAGCTCTTCAACCCACCATCATGGCAACCTCGCCAAAGTTCAACATGCGAAACCCTAGTGTCAAACGGGTGTTGCAGGTTTGTACAGAGTTTGCACCGTGTATTTGCACCGTGTATGAATGTTGCGGGGTAGAGACATGTCGTTGCTTTGCACAGGAAATCAAGGAAATGCAAGCTGATACGTCTGATGAATACGTAGCAGAGCCATTGGAGGTGTGTTGTTGCATATGGTTGTTGATTGTGGTTGTTGAATACGGCCATCTGGGAACCTCTCAAGCACACGCACCCCCTTCCACGTACACGCACAGGAGGACATTTTTGAATGGCACTTTGCTATTCGTGGACCCAAGGGCACAGACTTCGAGGTATAAGGGTGCCAATAAATTCAACCGTCAACAACAATACGCGTCATCCCCACCCCAAACACAGGGCGGTATTTACCATGGCCGCATCACGCTGCCCCCAGAGTACCCATTCAAGCCACCCTCTTTCATCATGCTCACACCCAGTGGCCGTTTTGAAACCAACACCAAAATCTGCTTGTCCATCAGCAGCCATCACCCCGAGCATTGGCAGCCATCATGGAGCGTGCGCACTGCCCTCACAGCACTGATTTCGTTTCTGCCAACACCTGGCAATGGTGCACTGGGATCATTGGTATGCGAGGTGCCGAGGGACCACACGTACATATACACACATCACACATCCACAACATCACACACAGGATTTGAGCCCTGCAGATCGCAAAGAACTCGCAGCAGAATCATTGCACAAGGTGCCAGTGATGGCCAACAACCCTGCACGCACACAGCTCATAGCAGAACTACACCAACGTCTTTTGAGTAAACAGACAAGGGGGTTGGACGTTGCAGATGATGATGCGGTTGCAACACCACGGGATGATAGCAGTGTGCAGCAGGCAGCAACACCAGCAGCAACACCAGCAGCAACACCAGCAGCAACACCACTACCACCAGCACCGTCTGCCCCGCCCAGCACAATGCCACCACCATCATCAAACCTTCAGCCATGTTCAGAGGAGCGAGTGCTGACGCTGCTGGCAGGCGCACTGTGTGCAGTTATTGTTGCAATTGTGCTGCGCAAGTGCATGCTTGGTTTGGACTTGCTGGGGTTTAATTCGTCGCACACCAGTTTGTGACATGTAGAACTATAGTTGTACGTGTGAGAGTATCGCTTGTGTCCACTATTTCATTGTTGTTATTTGTTACCACCCGACCATTCAAATCACGTTGTGGGTTTTGTGTAAAACAGCAGCAGTAGTACTACGCAGTTGTTTATCGGCCGCGCATCTCCTTGACTGCCTGGCGCACAGCATCCTTGTCCTTGGCGTTGACCTCAAACACATACTTGATCAGCGACTCCTTGATGGGCAGGATTTGAGGAAACTCGCTCTCAATCTGCAGATGTTGGGGGGGGGGGGTGATGATGATCACACATTATTCTTGTCCGCATCAAAAAACAACAACAACAGTGAAATCCAAGGATAGTGTGTGCATACCCTTTCCGTGTCGAGGAGGTTGTTGGAACGGGGTGCCACAATCACCTTGGCCTGCTCCTCCACTGTAAAGTTGCTCCAGGTGAAGTCGGGGTCAATGTATTGCTTGTACAATTCCAGGATCTCGTTGTGGCTGATGGCACCAGGGTTGGTGTAGTTCATGATACCGGTCAAGCCACGCAGCGCCATCTCGATCGAGTAGGGGATCATCTCGGGGAGCACAGTCATGGAGTTGGGGATGTCAATCACCTTGTCATACTTGATAATCTTGGTGATAAAGTTGCGTGGGTAGGTCAAGTCAGCCACGATGGGCATGCGCACACGCAGGATCAACACGTTAGGGTACTCCTTGAGCAGCTCCTCAAGCATAGCCTGGGTGTTTTTGATGGGGTGGATGATGATGGGATGGTGGTTGAAGCGTGTTGACAAGGTTGCTACTTGATTGCTGCTTGATTACTGCAAACAAACAACTCTATATAACCCAACCAACAACATACCTTGGTCTTGGAGTAGTAGGAACCAGTAAAGTTGGGCTTGTCGCCCTCCTTGAATCCCTTGCCAGAGTTTTCGGGAAAGTCCTTGTCATAGTGGAAAATGCAACCAGTGCCAAAGTATGTGACGTGGATGCCCTTATCCATGCATGTGTCAGTGAGGTTGAGGCAGCCCACCACGTTGGTGCGGATCACATCAAGCTGGGGGGGGATGGAGTGATCAGTAGTGTGGATCGTCAACGTGGATGACATGTTCCGTCAATGGACATCATTCAACAAAACAACCCATCATGATCGTTCTTTGTACACCCTACCTTGTGGTCCTCGCACCAATCCACGTTGGGGCGACCAGTCAAGCCAGCAGCATTGAGCACATGGGTGGGCTTGACCTATGTTGAGCGAAACGACGTTGATGCTGCACATCCAATACATGTACTATCAATTCAACATAAACAACCGCTCACACCCACCAACCTTTTCAATATCGCGCAGGATGGCTTCACGGTTTTCAAGACGAGCCTCACCAAACTCGTACTTGTACCCCAGCTTGGTGAGCTCCTCAGCGAGCAAGCCACCGATCCAACCACTCTTGCCATAGATCAAAAACTTCTGTGATTGGAGGGGGGTATTTAGTTTTCAAATGCTGGCTGGCGCTGATGCGTTGCTTTGTGACGACCCCGTGCGCCAACGCACCTTGTCAGCCATTCTGTAAGTGGATGTGATTGAAGAGTTAATCGTTGTGGGTGGTGATTGTCGTTGTGGGAATTGATGTGAGAGTGTGCACTGCACCAAGGAGCAAAATATTGAAGAGGGAATTTTGGAAGTTGCAGTTTTTGCAAGTTGTTTGTATATCATCGTGAGCATTGCATGCCATTGTGATAACGTGTTCAAAAGCCTAGCAACGATTGCAACCAGCGTAACGCTTGGCCAGACTTGGAAATCCTACATCGACTGGGCCGACGTTTTCTGGCACTTGTTTCACTGCGCAGCACTGCTATATTGCGTAGACTGCTTGTACCTCATCAGAAAAATATACGAACTGCACAGCTTTTTACGACGCTGATTGACGACCGCATTGCACGTTCTAGTAATTGAGGTATGTGTACCTTTTGGGGGTGTTGGTGGACAAAGTCACCTGCTCACAACTCCCCACACTCTCCCAACCAGCACAGATCAAATGGGGATTGCACGGGCATGTTTTCGTGGGTTGGCAGAGTGTGTGTTGTTCTTGTTCAGCGTACTGCAGCTGCTTGCGGGCGCAGCGTTTGTCACATTCTCAATCTTGCTGGCAAACCCACCCAGTGCTGGCATTGCACTGTATGTTGTGTGTGTTTACAGTGCAGCACAAATATTACACAGTGTTCACCTCCTCCACACCCATCAACAGGGCCTTGGTCATATTTGGTAGTGTAATGCTGGGAGCAGCAGTGTTTGGTATGTTGACGTCCTCATGCCCACGTCAATGCTGCTTGATTTTCTACATTGTTATCGGCATTGCCCTCACCATTGTGCAGCTCATCATCGTCCTCGTCATGATCATCGACCCAGAAAAGGTTGTCAACAATCTGATCAGCTCCTGCCGCACAGTGGGCAACTGCCAGGGCATCACCAGCAATGTGCAGCGTGTCAACGACCTCGTCTACACGGGGCGGTGGGTGCTGTTGGGGTGGGTGTGCGCACAAGCGGTGTGCCTGGTGCTTGCCATCATGCTCTGTACATGCTGCAAAAAGGGACGTCGCCGTTACAATGACTTTGATGAGGACCCAGAGGTGGCTGCAGCAAGAGAGCGTCTGCGTGCAGTACAAATGCAAAACATGGCCATGGAGCAGAATGGTGCTGGGAATGCAGCGTCACGCAAAAACATAAATGGTGCCAAGTCTACACCACTGTCTGCCCAGGACTATAACAAGTATGTGTGGGTGGTGTGTGATACACATACTGAGTATGTTGTTTCAATGTGCACCACCCCCTTGTTGTTGGCACCACACGCACAGTACTGCGGCGGATATTGCGGCTCGTTACAACTTGCAGCCCCAGCAGTATGATGCACACCAGCAGTTTATGACACAGCCATATGATTCACCACCACCTGCACAACAGCCACCCTCGCAGGGGGCATGGGGTGCATCGGGCACTGGGGCTGCAGCACCCAAGGGCGCATGGTGATTGTCGTTGTAATACACAAAGTGATGGTGGTGATGGTGATGATGGTGGTGGTGTTCGCTTCTAATATCTGCTGAAACAGTAGGCATGTTCTTGCTATCAATTGGTTTCTTTGTATGCCGCAATCATGTTTTTTTACACATCATCATTTTGTCACCACCCTATGTGTGGGTACTACAATTTGTTGTTGATATGGTAATGAATGTGTAGGTATATTAGAATACCTCTAATACCCACGCTGCAAGGCATACAGCCACCGGGTGAGTGCATGTGATAGCAGCCCCAGGGGGCCACCTAGCCCACACAGCACCAACGAGTGTGCTGCAAAAACACCACGCTTGAGCCCTGATGATGAGGGGACACATTGTGTGGGATTGAAAAACCACCTGTTTGTGCAACAACCACATGTTTGTGCAAACCCCAAACATACCGTCCAAGTATACAGCACGTGCAGCAAACAAGTTGATGGCAAGCAAGTGCACCCACAACGAGGCTGCAGTGATCAGCCGGCTAAACAATTGTCCAATTCCCTGCAAGGATGGGAAGAATTGAGGATTAAACCCACCAGAAAACCCAGCAGCAAGGCTCCCAGGGAGGAGGAGCTGAAGGGTGTCTGGTTGCCACGAGTGTATGAGGAGGTAGCCATATACGAGCGCAAGTGGGAGCAAATATACGCCCTTGTCTACAGCACGGCGCACAGGTCGTGCTGGGGGGATTATGGCCATCTGTTGGTATTGTTGGGGGTTGATGTATGCAACAAAGCATGATCCAGGTGCACCAAAGATATACGCACCAACAACACAATTGCTGCAGTGTATGCTGTACTGAGAGAGAAAAGCCATGCTACAGTGGTGGTGGGGACTGTCAGTGTGGATGCCGCTGCTGCTGCTGCTGTGGCTGTGCAGGTTGAGCGCCTGGGTGGGCGTGGCAATACCCAGTTTGTGTGTGTTTGGCTCGTCATCTCGTGATGATGAATATGATTATATATTCTACGTGGTGTAGCTACTGCACGTGCGCCATTGCACATGCAGCAGTTGGCGTGAATAGTTAATTGGCATGTAACTGATGATCTGGTGCTGTTCATTTTTGCCTAGAGCTCACTTTGTTTCAATCAGTCATAGAGGGTTCGTTCTTACTGTAAATGCGCCAAAAAAACAACAACATAATCAATTCTCATCGGAAAACATCAAGTCACAACAGGCACAAGATTGACAAACTCTTGCGACACTGCTGCAAGATACATCCACAGCACAAACATGGCAACCATCATAGCCTGCATTGCTGCTGCAGCTGCTGGCCCACTCATCACAGTCCCACTTATCCCCCCCTTTTGTGCTGGCATACCACCACCAGGGTGTTTCCCCCCCTCACCAGCAGTTTCCCCCCACCCACCAGCAGTTTTCCCCCCCTCACCAGCAGTTTTCCCCCTCTCACCACCAGCATCCACTCGCATATCAAATACAGACGCCGCTGAGACATCCTCAGGCAATGTGGGTGCATTGAGGAGCTGCAAATTGTCAGCGCTCATGCACCGCCCACCCAAGGCACCATCTCGTGGCTCATCCACTGGTGGCAAGTTGGGTGTAAATGGTGTCCAGCTCCCTGCACCCCGTGTACGGTGGTGCCGTGCCGGTACACTCGCACTGCCCGCCCCTGGTGGTGCACGTGCACGTGCAGCTGGTGTTGTAGGGGTGCTGTTGGGCCCCTCCACGAGAGCAGATGGCCGGCGGGCGGTGGAATGCACAGGCAATGATGTGGCATGCTGCATCGCCATGGATGGACGCCGTGCTGCTGCCATTGGACTTGCAGCAAAGCTTGTTGGCGACCCAATGCTGCTGCTTGTACTCAAACGGCGCATATCTGGTCCAGTCAGACGAATCGGCAGCTGCTTGTCCCCTTCCCCCACCACCCGCACCCGCGCCTGGGTGGACTTGCTCAGCACAGACAGCACCACCCCCAATGCCCAGCGCAACAACTGGGGCACCTCTACGAGATACACTTTGGACAGTCGTGCAGGGAAGTGGCGATTCAGTGCTTGTGCGACTTGCTTTACGATGGACATGTGTTGGGCAAGCATCAGACTGTTGGCACCCCTGCAATCGATCACCACCAACACCTGTTCAAGTCGCATCATGCGTCGTGTGTTGCCAAGTTGCTCCACGCAGCCGTTGTACACAGTGCTGGTGATCGCCTGGGCAAAGCGGGGTACCTGGGGCCCTGTGCATCGCTGCAGGGCCCTGCCAAAACGCACGAGCAAGACCGACTGGCCCTGTGGTGTGTCCTTGCACCATCGCACCTGTGTTGTGTGGGTGGGGAGGAGGGATGGGGGGAGGGGTTCAGGGGACCTAAACTCCTTGAACCCTGTGTGGCTTTCTCATTGTCATATGTTTGTGTCATATGTTTGTGTCATATGTTTGTGTCTATGCAAAAAGCACTGTACACATGTACTTATACGAGTACATGTATACACCCTCACACACCAGTGGTTCCCAACGGTGTAACTCAGCTTTGTTCATCCATGTTTGCTGTTTACTCCAGTTGAGTGTTTCAGTGACCCGCATGACTGTGTCTGCTATTGCCATCTTACGCTGCTGAATACTGGTGGTCTGTGTGGGGTGACATGTTGGCGTGGTGTGATACACTGGTGGGATACACTGGTGGGATACACTGGTGGGCGGGTATGTGATATGCTGTGTATGTGGCAATGGAGCGCAAACCCCACCTACCCACCCACCACCACCACACCCACCCTACCTCGAGCATTCCACAGCAGACAGCAAAACGCATAAGCTCACTGTTTGTACGATCCCATCGCTGTACTGGCAGCTGATGCCCCGACTCTAGCAGTAATCGCTTAATCTCCTGCAGCTCTGTGTTGAAAAAACTGCACAACTCGTGCAAAGTCATGTCACGAAGCAACGCTGGGGATGCACCTGTTGTGGTGCTTTCACGCTCCAATGCTGCACGCTCAAGTAAGCCATCTGCAGTGCCCTTGACTATGCGGGCCCGGCGTCGACGCACACGAAAACGGGCCAACCGTCGCAGGCCCTGTTGCAACACACACGCCTTCCAAAAGGGGCCCAGTGCCATTGCAATAGATGCAAGGCGTGCAGGAAGTTGTGGAGCATTCGGTATGTGCTTGAGTATGGCTGGGGTGGCTGCTGCGCTGAAAACTGCAACACGAGCGAGGCTCACGAGGGCATGCGGGAGTATGCGGCATGACACATCCCATACACCAGCCTGTTGGATGGTATGATGATGGGTGTGTGCTTCATCACTATCCCAATCAATCATCACGAATGTGAACGACGATCAAACTTCACTACGTACTGCAATGAGGTCGGTCGCTTGTAGTGATGCCGCTACATTGTGCAGCACAGCAAATGCATCCGCTGGTTCCAACGCGGTATTATTACTCGAATCTGCTGATGTGACTGTACTGGGAGGTGGATGGTCATCGTCGCTCTCAGAGTCACTGTATGCAATGATTCGTGGAATAGCAGGTGCTCTCTCTTGTGCTTCCTCGTCTGGTTTCGTTGCCTTCATACTGGGGATATGGATCTGCTGATCACTATGTTTGCAAACAATTTCCAATGGTTTCCTGGTTTATTTTATCGGTCAAAGTGAAAGAGAGCCACACCATAGCAGAGGCCAACCATGATGAGCTTGCGACCATTCAACGTAGAGCAATTGCATTCAATAATGCAGCAATCACAGCGTAGCATCTGGGCACCACGTGCACCAGTGATACAACACCATGCACGCCGGGTAATGTGTGCATCTGCCATCCCAGCAGCCAACCCCCCAGGTATGTGGGGTGTTGTGTACTATACTTTGTTTGCAGGAACTAGCATGCTCTATGTGTGCCTATGTTGACTTGTCTCGTTCCCCCACATAACACGCCTACCATCATCACGCAACAGGTCGTCCCCCAAAAGAACCACTTGAGAGCCGAGTGCTGAGCAGCCTCCTCAATGTTGGTAGTGTACCATACAGGTTGGTTGTGTACATGCACACCCGGTTTGTGTCTATGCGCTGTACCCCATAGTGTGTGCATGCTGTGCATCATCATAGTGTGTGTACCTGAGTGTCACACAACCATATGTATACATGTATACACAACCATACACCAACAATCACCACAGTGCATATGTGTCAGAGCCAGTCACACTCTTGCATCGTTTGCATCCCATTGTCAAACAGGTGTGTGTTGTGTGTGTACCAAGTACATATGATGTACACACACTGTGGAGATTGTGTGTGTATACAAAACATGTCAGCAGTTCTCTCAGCATCCACAGTATAACAACAACAACAACAACAACAGCACATACATAACACACAGGCATGGTTGTGGGGGTTGCTGGTCATGGTTGCTGGGCGTAGTACTGTTGCTGCACGTGCTTCTGTTGCTGCAGGTGTGTTTTTGTGTGTGTATACTGTGTTTTTGTGTGCGTATACTGACAATTGATTGTGTCCTACATGTTGTGTGTCCAAATGTGTACAATTGTACCATAAGCCACACCCATAAACCTCCTGATTCCCCTATCAACCACCCCCCCCAACACCCGCACACCACCCCCTTGCACACAGGTCTTGTAGTAACCACAATAGCACTCCTACCACGACGACTATGGCAACCACAACTCAAGCGCATGTTGTGGATATGTGGATTTGTACTTGTAGCTACTGCACTGTCAGCTGATGGGGTGCCCCCCCCACTGCAGCCACGAGCCCCGGAAGCTTCCCTCTCAGCTTCCCTCACTGGGTTGCAGGCCCCCCCTGCACCAGAGGGGGGATATCAATACGTGCTGCTGCATGTGGGGTTGTTTACTGTGACACGTAGAGCGGTATGCTGCTGTTGGTTGTGTATTGGGGTGGTTGTTTGTTGTGTATTGTGGAGGTGAGGATGTCAAGTGCATGCTTCATGGTTGTTGATATCTTCATCATGCTCGTGTCATGCATATTTATTCAACGTGCTTGTGTGTTCAACATCACACACATCCCCATGACCACATCCCATGACCATGCACCCCCCACCCCACCCAACACATACAGGTCAAACTTGCAATAACAGCATCCTCTGTTACATTTGTCGCACTGCAATCTGCCAGCCTCGCCCTCACCACAACCCCCCCCGAGCAACTTGCCCTGGCCCTGCGAGGCATACTCGCTCCCCTCTCATTTCTCAGGGTGCCTGCAAATGACATTGCACTGACACTACTCCTTGGGTTGCGGTTTTTGTCGCTTGTGTTTGATGAGACGAGGAATTTGTGTTTGGGGTTGGCAGCACGTGCAGTTGACTGGAGGAGGTTGGGGCAGGGGCAGAGTATTGGACTTGGTGTGATGATGTTTGGTCGATTATTCAGGTTTGCGAGAGACGGGAATGGGTGAGGGGTAATGTAGAGGGTATATACAGAGGGTGTATAGAGAGTGAGTAGAGGGTACATAGAGGGTGTAGAGGGTGTGTAGAGGGAATGCGCAGGGGTGTTGATACAGGGTTGTATCGATGGCATGGGGACCAGAATCCCATGGGGGGGGGATACTATGGGGATCACAATCTACCTGCACTCCACTACACACACACCTGTATGCCCTTTATCACACACAGTAATCTCCTACGACGTTGTGATGCTATTGCCACAGCAATGCAGGCACGTGGTTTTGTGGGCACACAGCATCATGCAGTGTATGTGCAAGACACGAGGGAGGGGTCATGGGTGCTGGACGCAGGGGCAATGGTGCTGCTGGTGCTGGTGGTGTTGGGTGTGCAGCGGCTCTAGTGCAACATATTTACTTGATGAACAATGTATGTGCTTGATGAACAATGTATCTGTTTGATGAACGATGTATGTGCTTGATGAACAATGTATCTGTTTGATGAACAATGTATGTGCTTGATGTACAATGTATGGCGGTGTACAGCATATAGTCTGACGCTCTGTGATTGTTGCGATGCATGTGTATGTGGTCATAACACACTATGTTGAAATATCTGGGTGGGTGTGTATGTGTTCATAACAGATAATGTTGACATATGATTACCATGAGCGACCAGCAGCAGCGCGTACACACGTACAATCCACACACGTGCACGTGCACATGTGTGTGCACAAGAACACAAGAAATGATACACCAAATAGTTTCTAATGAAAACATCATTATTATGCTATTTAGAAACAAACAACAGCATTGGCAACAACACCATTGGTAACAACACTACAAGCAACAACCACCCCCTGGCCCCCTGCAGCACACTCCATGGCACAGATGCTCCCCACAGATGTTACCCCACACACCTCCCGATACACCCACATCTTCACCAGCAGCAGCAACCCCTCATCATCATCAGCAGCAGCAACCCCTCCTCCTCCTCCTCCTCATCGGCAGCAGAAAAACACAACCTCCTCCTCCTCTTCATCGCATGGCGGCCAGTGGGTTGGACAGCACACCCGTACTTACCCAACTATCCCCCTGCGGCATATGCAATGACGTCGTTGTCACCAACCGCTGCTGAGATTGCGTCATCGACCGTGCTGCCCTCTGTTGCTGCTGTGCCACTTTATTACCAAGTGCCCTAGCAAAATACTGCTTTCTACACAATTGCCGCACTTGCTTGAGGTAGACATCGGGTGCAGTAGTACCGCGTTTAATTGCCTTGTCAAGGGCGTAGAGCACTTCTTCTATAGCTAAATCGGCAGCGTGTGCCTCGAGTGCTCTTGTGCTGAGGGTGTCTACGGGGATGATGGCTGTGTCTGGGTCAATTGCACCATTGGGGGCCTGGTGGTGTGTAAATGGGGATGGTTTGGGTGTGTGTATGGGTGTGTGTATATGTAGTGTGTATATAGTACAACCATGATATGCTTTGATACATGGATACATACATATGGATACATACACATGGACATGCCCATGTACACCAAAACAACTTCCCCCCCAACACACACACACACCTTTTTCTCATATTCATCCAACCACGAATCCAACTCCACAGACCGCACTGCCAGCTCCTGCAAACTGCGCTCCAGGGTATCCCTCTCTGCTGCACACGCAGACGTCACCTGTTCCAGCTGTCTTTGCTTTGCTCCCAGTACTTGGTGTGTCTCCTGCATGGCATGTGCACGCCGCTGTGCTGCTGCTATGTGTTGTTGATAGCGGGTGGCCAGGCGGGTGGCAAGGCTGGGTATGGCTGCACTGCGAAACGCCTCCTGTGTGGGTGGGGGGTGGGTTTTGAGGTGGGTGTGTTGTGTATGTTGTGAGCTATGTATGGTGTGTGTTAAGTATGGTTGACCTCAACCACCACCACCACAAGGAAAGGTACCTCGAGTTGGGCAGTGCTGAATGATGTGGTGGGGTTGTTGTCTGATACAGGTGGATCTGCAGGAATGCTGTTTGTGCTCGACCACATGCCGCCCAATCCCCTGGTGAGTGTGTGTATTGGTATGTGTTGCATGGAAATGTGTTGAATGAAAACACACACACGCACACCCAAAAACCAACCACACTCCCCTCAAAACAACATACTCTTGCCCGGCTTGCAATGGGTTGTGCACATGGGTAATGCCACTCACAGGCGGACGCCCCAGTGCCTGACTGTGCACACCAGCATTTGTGACCTGCATCCCCGTGGCAGGTGGCAATGGTGTGGATGTTGCATTGGTTGCAGGTGGCCCAATCCACCCAGCAGGTTTTGTAAACAATGGTGGCTCACTGCCAAATTGTATTGCCATGTCATGTGCCATTTCATTGAGGTTGGATGTGGGAAATGTCCAATTGTGAAAGTAGACAGAACGCACGAGGCCATTAGCATCCACAAAGCTGTGGTCGCTCTTGATTTGCATATCAGGGGTGGGTGTGACGTAAAAGTAGGGGGGGGTGCGTGGGTAGCGTTCTGGAAGCCACACCACAATGGGAATGTTATATTGTGTACCCTATGGATGGGGGTGGGTGGATGATGCGTGTGCAGGTGTGATGTCTACTATGTTGTGTACCTACCCACATGACAAACGTACCCTGTGGAATATGGGGAGTGTTCCCTCCATAAAGAGCAGTGTCATGGTCCTGTGGTTGTTGTAGGTGTGTTGCATGTACAACTACAATGCAACAACATCAGCCAAACAAACCCTACCTTCCATCTGGCTGCGTGTAGCTCTTAATCTTTATTCGTATGTTGTCAAACTCCTGGTGGTGGTTATGTGTACATGTGCAACAACCAGAGTGGAAGCTGATGATGGAATGTACAAACACTGCGATTCCCTGCACCCCAGTACACCCAAATCCACCCCAACCTTTGTGAGATCCATGACATGCTGACGGATCGTCCACTTGGCGTCTTCTGGGTAGGGCAACTGGGTGGGGCCGGGGCGCAGCAACACATTGTTGAGAAACTCTTCCGTGCTGCTCATTGGTACTGGTGGGGTGGGTGGTGCTGCTGCTGGTGCTGCTGGTGCTGCTGGTGGTTGTGAAGAATCAATGGCAAAATAAGTACACACACACAGGAAAATATTGCAGCAACAACAACAACAATGAACGGACATGGAGCCACGCTGACCTGTACACATATACAATTGCATGTTGCACACCCCCACGTCATAAAATATTTCCCTGTCTGTGAGTCCCACACCATGCAGTCTCACAGACCTCATATTGGTGCTGCAGCACACCCAACGCCGCTCTTCTCACTGCAACACCCGGCCATCAGGGCCAATGCTCGCTCCTACAACCACACACCGGCCCATATGGTGTCTCTACGGGCCCTTCATCTGCATTCCAGCAGCTCTGCCAATCGGCACCCCCCCGAAACGCCTGAAGAAGGCGGCACGGCACCAGGCACATCCTCCGTGGCACAGATGCAACAACAACGCAGTGGAGTGGGGGATGCTGTGTGGACAGTATGGTCTGGGACGCAGCACTTTGCTGGCAACATCCTCAGCGCCTGGTCATCCAGGGAGCCTGTGGACAACAACAGTGCTACATCAACCAGCGTTGCGTCGAGTTCAGCAGGACGAGCCAAGTTGCTCAAGGATGCTGCGGAGCGTGGTAAAAAGGTATGTATACATTGTAAGGGGTGGGTGTCTCACATGCCCTCACAGGCTTGTTTGGCATCATGATGATGCATGTGTGGCCACAGGCGGAACGTACCAACGCCGCCAAGCCCACCCCAAATCTAGAGCCATACCTCAAGCCTGTGGGCATCATGGAAACATATTACATCCGCATGCTGTCGAATTTGTGCGCACTGACCTACCAATTGGACAGAGTCACGGTATGGAATGCATAATGATGCGTACTCAGCACACGCTTCAACACCCCCCTGCCTATGCACAGAACCGTGGATTGTGGCTGCGTCATCAGCTGCAACTGGTGACCACCTCCAAAGAAACAGCACGTGTGTTTCAAGACATGCCCAAATCGGCGCTGCAAGTTTTTGCCGAAGCAGATGCGATGGCAGTGAGTTTGGATCACGTACGCGACGTTCGTGAGGAGCTGGAATTGAGCCAGCAGCAGACATCACAAGCACTGGAGGCATTGACAAAGGCAGATGCACAGCAGCAGTCGAGCAAGCACATCAAGCAGCAATCCCCCACAGAATTGGTTGCAGCCAAACTATATGAAGCAGCTGCAGCGGCGGCAAGTGCAGCTGCACCATTGGCCAACAATATTACTGCATTTACAACCACAGTGGTGCCCGTGCAAACAGTGGCAAGCACATTGCAAACTGCTGCTGCTGCTGGGCACAGTACAGCAGTGGCTACCATTGCCACCGTGACCGCTGCCATTGATGCCACATGGAGCCGCAACAACAACAACAGCACAACAACAAAGGACAACCTGAGCCCCACAGAATGGTTTGTGGCGGACGATGCGAGCACATCCACACGCTACTTTGTGATCATGGGGTCCGACACAATTGATCATTGGCGCACCAATGTCACCTTTGATCCCGTCATGTTTGAGGATGCTTCATTGGGTGCCATGGTGCATCGTGGCGTGTATGAAGCGGCGTTGGTGTTGTACGAACGGTTTCTGCCCATGGTGGAGGAGCATGTGCGTGCCAATCCCTTTGCCAAGCTCGCATTCACGGTATGCGAAGTGTATGCAGAGCGTATGTGTCTACAAAAATAACATCAGTGTGCATGTGAAATAACCACCAACCACTTCATCACACACTCAGGGTCACTCTTTGGGTGGAAGCATTGCAACACTGCTGGTGATGATGTACGTACACCGCGGTGTGCTCTCCCCCCTCAACCTTGCACCCACCTACACATTTGGTGCACCCGCTGTGTTTTGCGAGGGCTCATGCTGCTGTGACGAGGAGACCTGTGATGCCTCGAGCATGATCAACACCCCACCCCATCCCCGGGGGCGTGATGCACCCCATGGCGTGTTGGCGCGGGTGGGTCTCAAGGAAACCTCTGTCAAAAACATCATCATGCACAAGGATATTGTCCCCCGTGCATTTGCATGCGATTACTCATCCGTCGCAGACATCCTGCGTCGTGTTGGGGATTCATTCCGTGATCACCGCTGTTTACGTGGCCCTCAGCGACAAGCCATGTACTTTCCAGTGGGCAAGCTCATGGTGCTGCAGCCCAGTCAGGAGTTGGCGTTTGTGAGGCCAGGGGAGGGGTATCATCCCAGTTTGCCACAGCGACAGGGGCTGTTTTTATTGCGCCAGCCCACCCCAGCAAGCACTGCGGCTGCCAAGGCTCGGGGGTTGCAGGATGATGAGGAAGAGGATGTTGTTCGGGTAGTGCCTGCAAGTTTGACGGCTGCTGTGAATGCATTGATGGACACCCCACACCCATTGGACATTCTCGGTGACACGGAATCCTATGGGCATGATGGCGGCATCAGTCGCTACCACAACCCCGACCACTACACGCGCGCCATTGCCAAGGTTCTTAAGTCCAACCCATTCTGGCGACTGGTGTCTGCTCCGGATGATGGGGTGGGGCGCGATGTGGATGGGATCCAGCGGGTGGCGATGGATGTGCCCCGCAGTGCACGGCATGGTCGACCGTTTGCTATGCTGCAGGAACAGCTCCCACCTATTGTGAATGGGCAGGATGATGTGGTGGATGGCGAGGGGGGGGAGTGGGGAGTGTAGTGGGAGTGGGGAGTGTAGTGGGAGTGGGGAGTGTAGTGGGAGTGGGGAGTGTGTACAAGGAATGTGTACCATGTGTACCATGTGAGTGTGTACAATACCACCACATAATGAATGCACCAACATAGTGTGCGAATGAGTGCGTCTACAAGCATTCTTTACTGATCACGAGCAACTGAGTGTGTTTGTATGCGAGTCTGTATGCGAGACGTGTCTGTGTGTGTGTTATTGGATCAAAATCAAACGACAACAACGGTGGTGCTGAATGGGTGTCCTTCTCACTCGGCCCCCTAGCAGCACTGAGCCACATTTTTGAGGGTATTTGTATTTTTGCCACACTGCACCATTGGTGTTGTGTGTTGCTTTCTGTATCATTGGACACCGAGGCATGCATACTGTTGGTGCTGCTTCAAACTTGCAATCACAGTTGATATTGTGTCACACTGCTTTGTCTTGGATGTGTGTTTGTTCTTTTTCTTTGTGTGTGTGTGTGTGTGTGTGTGTGTGTTGCATAATGATGTTGCTGTTGTGCTTCCTGTGTGCCAACAGGGGCATGTGTGGCAGCAGTTTGAGAGTCGTGTATGGGTGTGAGTGTCAAGCATGTGTGCATACCTGCTGCATACCACTGTTGTGTGTGGTGTCATTGGTTATACAGCACATCAGGCAGCAATTTCGTTTGAGCGCGACCATCTTGCTTCTTCTTTTCAAACACACACATGGTCATTTTTTCTTTTTCATTTACCAGGAGATCAATGGTAACACATCACAATGCCAAAACACGTGCAGAAACGCAAGTGCCAATCTCATGCCACTGCTGTCGCTGCCACCTTGTCTGCAAGCCCATTAACCTCCTTGGCCGGTGATGAGGCTGCGATGGGCTGCTTGAGGATGCCGACTTTTTCCAAAATAGCCAGTGCAGCTGTCTCCTGGTTGAGTGTGTACATGTGCAACCCGGGGATTCCTGCTTCGAGGATCTTCCTGCACATGTCCACACCAAGATCCACACCATACGCCTGTCGGATGGTGAGTGTGGGTGAGTGTGGGTGAAGACGCATAGAAGAAATGTGCTGGGGGATGCATTTTGTACAGCAGGTGTACCCAGTACGAAGAGTAAACCCGAATGTCGTGCACATGTTCACATGCACCAAATTTCCACTCAACCCTCCTACACACCCACACTCTCCTACACCTACACCCTCCTACACACACACCCTCCTTTACACCCATACCCTCCACACACACCCTCCTACACACACACCTTGACTGCTGCTTCATCACCCTTGAGTTGAGTCATCTTATCAGCAATGTGTTGAGGGATGTATGTCTTGCAAAACCCCGTCATACGCTCAAAGCCACCAGCAGTCACGATTGGCATGATGCCTATTTTGGGGGGGGAGGGGGTTGCATGTGTGTGGGTATACATATAGAAATGTGTATATGTACGAGTGTGTTGATATACAATGTGTTGACCACCAAGAGCCCCACTGTTGCACACAGAAAACACCACCAAAAGACACATGTATGTATATGTATACTTATACTGTATGTATGGCACCCCCCCCTACACTCCCCTCCCCATACACCACCCTACACCACCCCATCACATGCACCCCACACCTGGCAGGATTGGTACATTGATACCAACTGACCGACAGTCTTTCACAAACTGCAAGAACAAGTCCACATCATAAAACAGCTGGGTGATGACAAAATCAGCACCAGCATCAATCTGCATGTGGGAAGAGGGGTGGGAGATGTGGGAAGGGGGATGGGAGATGTGGGAAGGGGGGTGGGGCATGTGTTGTGAGCAGTAGGGAAACAACACAACCCATAGACCATAACTCAAAAACAAAACAACCCAAAGATAACAACACACAAAAACACAGTGACACATCACAAAAGGGTATCACACAATAAGAGAATTAGACACACAAAAAACCACACACCTTTTTCTTCAAATAATCGATATCTGCCCAATAATGCTCCTTCATCTTCTCTTTGTCCTCTACAATCACATCTGGGTGTGCCTCTGGGTACCCAGCAACACCAATGCCAAAATAATCACCATACTTTTCCCTGGGTGGTTGTGTAAGGGTGTAAGGGTGTAGTAACAGGGGGTGTGGACAAACACAATTGTAAACACACACATGTAAACATATAAGCGTTGCGTAAGTAGCTCACCACCCACTAGCAGCTGATATTCACTCTGCAACCCGTCACTCTACAACCCATCACAGACATTCCACATATATACCTGATAAACTTGACCAAATCCAATGCGCAACCAAATCCACCCTCAATCTGCTTAAAGGACGACTCACCCTTGGGTGGGTCACCACGCAATGCCAAGATGTTTTTTACACCAGATGCCTTGGCCTGTGTGTTGCAGAGAAGGGTTGATACGTTAAGGAACTGTATACACGCATGCATGAAACCACCCCCCATTACACTTGGGAGCATACTTTTTCCAGTGCGTCTTCGAGCTTTTCAACGGGCATGTTGGTGCAGGTCAGGTGCATCATAGTCTCCATGCCAACCTGTGGGGGGTACAGGTATTGACAACACACTTCCGCCAATCAACAAAACACAGATTCACCGGGGCGCACCTCGTTTTGCATCTTGTCTGAAATCTCGAGCGTGGCATCCGCTGTGGAACCACCAGCACCCCATGTGATATCACAAAACAGTGGTCCATATGTTACCAGCTTTTTTTGCTTTTGCAACAGGTTGGCTTTGCCCTGTGGTGTGCATCGTTGCCAGATGGTGCTGGTGTGCTGCGCTAGGCATCTGTACACATGCCCATTGTGCATTAATTGCAACATCCAACCTCATCCGTTCGTGGGGGGAAGAACTCAAACGAGTAGAATGGCTCCTTTGCTGCAATTTGAGCGTTTAGCTTGTCGATGATCTTCATCTGCTCCGCAACAGCAGTGTATTGCCTGTCAGAATTGATGATTTTGCACTGCGCGTGTGCAGCAATGATATTGGTTGATGTACTTGAGATCAATTGTGTTTGTTGTGTAGGGAGCTCTCTCGGGCGTGTCCCTTGTTGTGGGTTCTCGAGGAGAGCTCAACTTACACAATGACAACACGTTGTCGTAATGTGCATGCTTACACATAGTGATGTGAATCATCACCAAACATTATTCATGAATCAGTCAGTATCAAAAGGCACTCGTCAAAACCTCGTCCAGGGGAGACAATGTGGAAAAACACACATAGCATACACCACAAGTCGTGTCAGCCACCCCAACTGCTACTTGCCAGCCTCCAGCGCAGCAAGCACCTTGTCTATGCGTGCCTTCATGAGTGGCTGCCCCTTTTTTGTCTTTTTCATAAACTGTTTTTTCATCTGTGCCCGCTTTCGTGCCTTGGCCTGGCGATCATGCTGATGTGATTGTTGTGCTGCACAGTGAGCATCATCATGCTGTGTGTGCTTCTTTCCTGCATGCGTGGTGTGTGTTGCCTTGTCAGTGGGGGTGGCATCCTCCTCCTCCTGGATGTTGTGAGTGATGTAAGATTTTTGACAACCGTGACTGACAACACTATGGGCACACCACCACCATGACCACCACCACCACCGCCACCACCACCATAAACAACAGCACAAACCTGTGCTGGTGATGGTCTGCGACCATGTGGTGGCAACTGCCCCTGCTTTGCGAGCCTCTTTTTCAGCTTGTTCAATTTGAAACGCCGCTGCTGTGCTTGATGTGCGGCATTTTGCTTGGCTTTGTTCCAGTTTGGGTTGTGTCCTAGTTTGGCTTTGGCAAATGTGGAAATGGGGAGTGATGCTCCCAATTTGCTGTTTGGTTGAGGGGTTATCCGTGTTGCTCCGTCTCCCTGCTTCATGACGAGGATAGTTGGGCTGATCACACGTGCAGTTTAGGTACGTTTGGCAATTATACTGGTTTGGCTGCTGCAAAGGAAACAATACTCAATACAATAGCGTTGCTTATTGTGAAACAAATCTCATTGGCATACACTGGAAAGCATCAGTTCAACCATGCAGAAATAATATGCACTGCTACACTTACAGAGGGAGGTTGCATTGATCGAGTGCATCCAACTGTCTGCACGCTCCTTAAATAATCTCTCCTAGCATTCTTACAACAAAGCATCATATAACTCAATGGATGACGCTCTGTATGACGAGTTTGGCAACTACATTGGCCCTGAGATCGGCGACAGCGATGAGGTAGGAGCAAGAGAGACATGCAGTTGAGAGAACACAACAACACACACAACCCCACACACATAGGAGGAAGAAGAAGACGAGATGATGGAGGAAGATGACGTGGACGATGCCGAAGCAGCAGCCAACGCACGCCTGGATGCCACAGAGGGCGTCGCCGTGGATGATGAAGATGATGAGCAGGGCATGAGCACCGCAGTGGTCCTGCATGAGGACAAGAAATACTACCCAACAGCAGAGGAGATATATGGCGAGGGTGTGGAGGCGTTGGTGATGGAGGAGGATGCACAGCCATTGGAGGTGCCCATCATCGCACCTGTCAAGGACAAGGTGTTTGAGGTCTCTGACAGGCGTATCAGGTCTATTGCAAGCCCAGAATTTATTGCTTCACTCACTGATACACCAGAACTTATGCGCAATGTTGTTATTGCTGGGCACTTGCATCACGGCAAGACCACGGTATGTTAATGATGTGATGTTGATGATGGGATGATAATTGATGATAGGATGGTATAGTACATTGTTGATGATTGTGAAACATAATGCACTGTACTTGCACACAAACAGCTATCAATCATACTGCTGTCATTATAATGCTGTCACACCCTTGTCATTACACACAGTTGGTGGACATGTTTGTGGAGCAGACGCATGCCATCAGGGGACTCTCCAGAGACCGCCCCCTTCGTTTTACAGACACTCGTGTTGATGAGCAGCGACGATTGATTAGTGTCAAGATGATGCCAATATCATTGGTCATGCCTTCTACAAGGGGGAAGAGCTACTTGTTGAATCTGATGGACACACCAGGTGGGTGGTAGGGGGGTGTTTGTGTCAATAATACACACACATCAAACATAATGCACACACATAGTACACACATATAATACACACATACAATACACTCACATAATACACACACATCGTAATTGAGTTATTCCCCACACAACACGACAAACAACACCACAACCCTCATACACACACAACACAAACACCCTCCAGGTCATGTCAACTTCAATGATGAAGTAAGTGCAGCAATGCGGCTCGCAGATGGTCTCTTACTCGTGGTAGATGCTGTGGAAGGTGTCATGGTCACGACACAACGCATCATCCAGCAGGCCGCAGCAGAACAGCTCTCCCTGTGTTTGGTGGTATCAAAGGTGGACAGGTTGATCACTGAACTCAAACTGCCACCTGCGGATGCGTATTTCAAGCTGAAGCATACAATAAAGGAGGTGAATGATGAGGTTGCCAAGTATTATGGACCTGATGCACCAGTGGTATGTAGAGGGTGTGTGGGGGGGGTGAGGGTGTTGTTTGTATGGGGGTGTGTTCAGGGTGTTGGGGTGTGTCAGGGTGTCGTTTCTGTGTGGGGGGGGGGTGAGCGTGCGAGGGTGTGGGGGGGTCTCTAACTCCATGATCACTCCACCGACATAACACTCCACCACCATAATCATTCCACCCTGCACCCATGCCCCTGCCTCACCTCCCCCACCTCCTCCCTCACCTCCTCCACTGTCATTTCACACAGTTGGACCCCCTTGAAGGCAATGTGGCATTTTCAGCAGCACAGGCAAGTTGGTCCTTCACACTGACCAGCTTTGCCAAGATGTATGCAGAGGTGTATGGCCCTGTGTTTGACACTGCACAGCTGGCAAAGCGATTATGGGGGGATTACTACTTTAACGAGGTGTGTGGGTTGTGTGGTGGTGGTGTGTTGTTGTTGGTGGTGGTGAGGTGGTGATGTGGTGGTGTGGTGGTAGTCATGCGGTGATAATCATGTGATAATCATGTGGTATTGTGTAGATAGAAAAAATACAACTATCAGGCAGTCGATGACGTCATGAGGGTGATGTACCGCCTACACACACACACCACCTACACACACACACACCTCACCACCCACAACACACCTACACAGGATCGCCGTACCTTTAGTCGCAAGCCCCCCCCCGGGGGTGGTCAACGCACCTTTGTCACATTTGTGCTTGACCCCTTGTACAAGATATACTCTACTATCATGGGTGAGCATGATGCCTCAGTGAAGAGCATGATGGAGGAACTGGTGCGTGTGATTGGGTGGTGTGATTGTGGGGGTGTGATTGTGGGGGCGTGAGTGTGGGTGGGTGTGATTGGTGGTGTTGGTGGGTGGGTGTTAAGTTTGGAGCTTTGTGTGTATGGTTATGCTGTGTGGGTTCAAACCCATCCACCACAAACACACACACACACACACACACACACACACACACACACACCTAGGGTGTCCCACTGGAAGACACAAGTTACGGCATGGACATCAAACCCCTCCTCAAAGAAGCATGCCGCAAAATATTCGGTGATGCTGGTGGCATCGTCGACATGCTCATCAAACACATACCCTCAAGCGTCAAAGCCACTGCAAGCAAAGTCACCCACAACTACACGGGACCCCTCGACACAGAACTCGCACAGCACATGAAGCAATGCAGCCCCAATGGACCGTTGGTGGTGTATGCATGCAAATTGTTTCCCAAACCTGATTGCAGTGCGTTTGATGTGTATGGTCGGGTGATGTCGGGGACCGTGCGACCGGGGGAGCGTGTGCGGGTATTGGGGGAGGGGTATACGCCAGAGGATGAGGAGGATAGTGTGCTGGCTGAGGTGACGAACGTGTGGTTGTATCAGGCACGATATAGATTGCCATTGAAAAAGGTTGGTTGTTGTTTTTGGGAAAAGAGAGGAGGGGGGGTGATGACATTGGGTGCCATTGAAACAGGTTTTACGTGTGGTGTATGTGTGTATGTGTGTGTGTATGTGTGTGTGTGCTGATGTAGGTTGGTCTGTGTCGACACACAAGCAAACCCATTCACCCACCCACCCACCCACACCAGGCTGGTGCAGGCAACCTTGTGCTGTTAGAAGGACTGGATGCCACCATTACAAAGACAGCCACCATTGTTGCCCCCACCCTGCCTGAAGAAGTGCACATATTCCGTACACTCACATTCCAAACCCTGTCTTGTGTGAAGATTGCAACTGAGCCTCTCAACCCATCAGAGCTACCCAAGATGGTGTGTTTGGGTGGGGGTGTGAGGGGTGTTGATGGGGGTGTTGGTGTGGGTGTAGGTGTATGGGGTGTATTGTAATGATGTGGTGGTGTGTAGTGTAGCAATGTGTTGTGAAGCATATGCACACGCACGTAGGCTGTACAACATGTATGTTGAGACACATGCACATATGCATTCATGCACATGCAAACACATCCATGCACATGCAAACACATATCCATGCACATGCAAACACACATCCATATACACACACATCCACTGTACACACATACAAAATAGGTGGAGGGATTACGTAAGATTAACAAGAGCTATCCCTTGGCAGTGACAAAGGTGGAGGAGAGTGGTGAGCACACAATATTTGGTACTGGGGAGTTGTACCTCGACTCCCTTATGAAGGTAGGTGGATTGCACATTCATCTGTAGGGGAGGGTTGTTCTGTACAACATAGGGTTGGGAGAATGAGTGGGGGGATGTACTGGGGGGCATTGAGTGGGGGGATTGAGTGAGAGGAAAAGGGGAGATTGAGGTGGTGATGTGTAGTATACACTGTGTACACATATGCTCATCCCCCATACGCACACACACACACCATACAAACACACATTATTTACACACCGTTGGTCACGTTGACGTTATGCACACACCATACACGCACACACACTCTCTACGCTCTACGCACATGCTCCCTCACTACACACTCAGGACCTACGTGAACTGTATGCAGAGGTAGAAGTCAAGGTGGCAGATCCAGTGGTGGCATTTTGTGAGACCGTGGTGGAGACATCATCACTGAAATGCTTTGCGGAGACACCCAACAAGCGCAACAAACTCACCATGCTGGTATGTGGGTGTGGGTGTTGTTTTTGTGTGGGTGCATTTGTTGCGTGTGTGTGTGGGGGGGAAGGGCCCTGTTATGTGGTGTAGTTTGCAATGTGCATATGGTATGCAATGAAGTGAAGAAAATAAAGAGAATGATTAAAGAATACATAAATGTATACTCAAAATACATAAATACCCCCCCTCCCTCCCCTTTCATTTCCTACACACACCAACCCACACCACCCCCAGGCGGAACCCCTTGACAAGGGTCTTGCAGAGGACATAGAACAAGGTGCCATCACACTCACCCTCCCACGAAAACAAGTTGCAGAATTCTTCTCCACAAAATACGAGTGGGATGCACTTGCGGCACGATCCGTGTGGGCGTTTGGGCCCGACAGACAGGGACCGAATGTGTTGTTGGATGATTGCCTGCCTGGGGAGGTGGACAAGAAGCTGCTTGGGGCTGTGAGGGAGAGTATTGTGCAGGTGGGTGGGTGGAGGTGGTGGTGGTGTGGTGGTGGTGGAAGTGGTGGAGGTGGTGGGTGAGATGGCGTCCACATGTGTAGTGCGGAATGGCATACACATGTATACACATATATATACTTGACATATGCTCCCTATTCAAGTTGTGTCTATGCATGCTACACATCATTATACACCTCTACACACACACCTGCACACGCCCTCCAGTCTCACCCCACATCACCCCCACACCCCCACCTACACATCACACCACCACACACCCACACACCCCCACACAGGGCTTTCAGTGGGGTAGTCGTGAGGGCCCCCTATGTGATGAACCAATTAGAAATGTCAAATTCAAACTACTGGATGCCACCATTGCACCAGAACCCATGAACAGGGGTGGGGGCCAGATCATCCCCACTGCCAGGCGGGTGGTGTATTCCTCGTTTTTGCTTGCAACACCACGCTTGATGGAGCCTGTGTATTATGTGGAGATACAAACACCTGCAGGTAGTGTGGGTGGTGTCGGTGTGTGAGTTGTTTGTGTGTGTTGGGTGTATCATCATCTTGGTGCATCACTTGAGCATCATTATCTTGTATACATCATGTTTCCTCTTGTATGCATCATGTTTCCTCTTGCTTTTGCTTCACGGCGCATGCCACCCTACCCCCGCACATCTCCCCACACCCACATCCCACCCTCTCACCCCCCAAAAAACAACAGATTGCATCACCGCAATATACAACGTCCTCGCCAAGCGTCGTGGCCATGTCACAGCAGACCAACCAAAAGCAGGCACACCGACGTTTATAGTGAGAGCAAACCTCCCAGTGGTGGAATCATTTGGGTTTGAGACTGACTTGAGGTATCACACACAAGGACAGGCGTTTTGTCAAAGTGTGTTTGATCACTGGCAAGTGGTGCCTGGGGATCCCTTGGACAAGTATGTGATTTTGGGGAAGGGAGGTGTATGAGTGTTTGTGGGGGGGGGGGAGGGGTTGTGAGAACGGTGGGTGTGTTTGTGAGGATGTTTTTTGTTTTTTGCTTTGTGTGTGAGGGAGAGAGAAAAAGAGAGAGAGTTGCAATGCTCCCATGTATTGCAATCAGCCATACACGCACACAACACAACAAACCCACACCACACCACACACACCCACACAAATACACCTCACCACCACCACAGGAGCATTGTACTGCGTCCGCTTGAACCAGCACCTGCACAAGCCCTGGCACGGGAGTTCATGGTGAAAACACGTCGACGCAAGGGCATGAGCGATGATGTGTCTGTGAGCAAGTTTTTCGATGATCCCATGCTGCTGGAGATGGCGCGACAAGATGCAGACCTACAACAGCTTGTGTGAGAGGACATGGTGTGTGGGTGGGTGGTGGTAGATGGTGATGTTGGGTGGGGAGGGAACACACACACGAGACGAGTGTGCCTGTTGAACAAGCAGCTGGTGTTTCTTTTGTTGTGTTTTTTTTCCCCCTGCAACATGCATGCAGTAACAAACGAATCATGTTGCATGTGTACACACGTACACTTGGTGGTTTTCGATGTCAAATGCGGGTGTATGTGAAACACAAACTGTGCTGCGAGAAAAACAACAATAACACTCCTCCTCGACAAAACCATCCTTCACAACCTCAACATCCTCAAGTGAGTTTGTGTTGCTCCATGTGATTGAAGCGCTCGTATTTCCCTTGACATCGTGTGCCATGTGTCCTTGACATGTGCTTAAATCAGGTCAGCCACATTCATAGGCTGTGTGGGGGAATGGTTGGTGAATATTGTGTGGTGGAATAGGTGGGTGAACAGTGTGAGGTGTGTGAGAGAAAAGGGCAAACAGTGTGTGGGCATGAAAACCACGCTCACCAACAAGGTACAACACAATAACCCCATGACACCCCTCTTATCATCAATTACACATCTCCAACCCACCACCAAATACACAACCCCCTACCATTTCATCAATCTGTGTAGAGTAATACTGTTCAATGTCACGCAAGATGCGAATGTCTTCGTTTTTCACAAAGTTGATTGCCACACCCTTGCGGCCAAAGCGACCAGAGCGGCCAATGCGGTGAATGTAGAGCTCACGATTGTTGGGCAAGTCATAATTGATGACCAAGGATACCTGTTGTTTTTTTGTGTGTGAGGGTGTGCGTGGGTGGGTGGGTGGGTGGGTGAAGAACAAGAAAGTGTGTACATGAGGGATAGATGATACGACCTATGAGGGACAGTCATGATTTGCATGACTGGCCATACACAAACACACAAATGCTCCCCCCCTCCACAGCATCCCACCTGTTGCACATCCAGCCCACGTGCCCACACATCAGTGGTGATCAACACACGACTTGTCCCCTGTCGAAACTCCTCCATGATGGCATCACGTTCCTTTTGCTGCATATCACCATGCATTGATGACACAGTGAAATTGTTTTGTCGCATCTTGTCTGTCAACCAGTCCACCTGTGAAAGGGTGGGTACAGGGTGGGGTACAGGGGTGGATGAGGTGAGGTAGGGGTGATGCGGGGTGGTGTAGGGTGTTGTAGGGGTGATGAGGGGTGATGTAGGGTGATGCAGGGTGATGTAGGGTGATGTAGGGGTGATGTAGGGCGATGTAGGGGTGAGGGAAAATGGCAGGAACACATGCATGTGGTGGTGGTGTGTGGCAATTGCTGCATAATAAGCCATACTGTTGCACACCAACATGCCCACAGGCACCCTGTACATCTCACCTTGCGTTTTGTGTTGCAAAAGATGACAGCCTGTGTAATGGTCAGCGTATCATACAAATCACACAGGGTATCAAACTTCCACTCTTCCTTTTCCACTGCGACGAAAAACTGCTTGATGCCTTCCAATGTCAACTCATCGCGCTTGACGAGCACACGCACAGGGTCTGTCATAAACTTGTGTGTCATTTCCAAGACCTCATGGGGCAAGGTGGCAGAAATGAGCAACACCTGGGGGGTGTACAGACGATGTGTGTGGGAGAATGTGTGTGGTATGATGTGCACCATGCTGTCGCGTTTCTGTCACTAGTGCACCTCAACGTCCATCTCAACCCACAGTCCATCTCAACCCACACCTGTGTCTCTGGTGGCAAGTAGCGATAGACATCATAAATCTGTTCCTTGAATCCCTTGGACAACATCTCGTCTGCCTCATCCAACACCAAGGTCTTGATCTGTCGTGTGCGCAGGGAGCGACGCTTGATCATGTCAAACACACGCCCTGGTGTGCCACTCACAATGTGCACGCCATTTTCCAGCTTGCGAATGTCATCCCCTGGTATTGATGGGTTTGTGATGGTCTTGCAATGGTCATCTGTGTGCAATTACGTCATTTGCATACACCATGCTCCACACCCTACATACCCAAGCTCTTGCCACCAATACAGCAATGTGCCTGCACGTTGAGGTACTCGCCAATGGCGAGGATGTTCTTCTCCGTCTGCGATGCAAGCTCACGAGTGGGCGACAAGATGAGCACTTGCACACTGTGGTACACAAGGGGTGTGTATGGTGGTTGCACAGATGTGATAGTACTTACAGCAACAAGACGTACTCGCGTGTGTTGATGTCGATGATCTGGCAGGCAGTGATGGCGATCATCGAGCTCTTACCAGTACCAGACTGGGCCTGTGCAATGACGTCCCGGCCATTGATGACTGGCAAAATGGCTCGTTGCTGGATTGCTGATGGCTTTTCAAAGCCATAAGCATAAATGCCACGCAGCAATTTGTCGTTGAGCTTCATGGCGTCAAAGCTGTTGACAGCCTTGACACCTTTGCTCGTCTCAAATTCTTCTGGCTCCACATCTTCCATTTGGGGTTGGCTGGGGGTTGTGGGGTGGTGGGAACTGTTGTGCGATCAATGGCTGCATGCGTGTGCTGCTCTTTGTTCTGAAACATAAACTACATACCGATCATCATGGTCTCCCATGATGGGCTGTGATGTTTTGGTTTGGGGTGGACTCTGTTGTGTGTGTTGTGCAGCAAAGGATCAACAACTGTTGATGGATGGCTGTGTGTGGCTGTGTGTGGGATAGACACGTGGTTGCAAACCGTGGTACACACGGATGAATAGTGTGGAGATGATATGCAGAACAATATTTTTCCCATTTTCACGATGTTGACCACCAAACTGTTGGTCAAAACAGGCCGTTTGTATTGCTGTTTCGCTGTTGTCCCGCTGTTGTTTCGTCCCCAAGCAATACATATAACAAATATAGCACACTGTATCACACCTTACATCACATAGCATGTGCAAACACGTGTATGCAACAGCAATTCTGGTCACATGCATAATTACAACTGTTTCCTCGTTGAGAACGAGTGACGAACGCATTGTGTTTCAAACAAACTTTGGCGACATTGAGCTTGCCTTGTACACAGAGGTGCGCACGCATAATGGTGCACACCTATACACCCTGTGCGATCACGACAATGTGATCCACATGTCCCCACCAGGTTGCCCCCGTCACCGCCCAGCACATCATGATGCTTGCCAAAATGGGCACATACAACACCAACGAGTTTTTCAGGGTAGACAAGGGCTTTGTGCTCCAAACACAAGATGTACGCTGGGGTCGCACCCTCAAACTTGACGCCCGCCAGCAACACGAAGCTGACAAGACCGTACCCCTCGAGGTGCGAAGTGATGTCAAGCATGATCGCCGTGGTCTGTTGTCCATGGCACGTGCAGATGACCCAAATTCTGGTGGGAGTTCATTCAGCATCATGCTGGGACCGGCACCCCACTTGGACATGCAGGTGTGTGATTTTGGTGTATTTGTGCGTGTGTTCTGGGTATTTGTGTGTGTGGTGTGTACCTGATCATTGAAAGACGTGAATGTGGTTTTCATGATTACGGGTACTGGTCAGTACTTGTCCAGTGTATCATCTTGCATGGATGATTAGGATGTCTTTCATGTGTATGTGTATGTATATGTACAAGCATCCCACATGTCTGCATCCTCACATGCATGTATGTACAACACGTTCATGTACAACACGTTCATGTACAACACAATCATGTACAACACACAGTATACGTTGTTTGGGGAGGTGACTGCAGGCCTGGAGGTGTTGGACAAGATTGAACAAGTGGAGACGAAAAAAGAGGGGATATTTGTCATGCCATTACAACGCATCCAAATAGATTCCTCATATGGTATGTAATGGGATGTGTGTTTGTAGACCTGTGTGCATTTGTGAAGACCTGTGTGTTTTTGTAGACCTGCGTGTGTTTGTAGACCTGCGTGTGTTTGTATACCCGTGTGTTTTGCACAACAAGCATATGCACACACACACCCATGTTGTGTATACACACCTACCCACACACCTACCCACACACCTACCCACACACCTACCCACACACCTACAGTATACACACTACCAAGGGAAAAAACGCACTTGAGTTGTGAACAGGAGGTGCTGCTGTTGAAAGATGACCTCCTTGCTCAGACACACCAGCTGGAACGGTTACGATCACGGCTGCTGCCCTAGTGTGTGTGTGCGTGTGTGTTTTCAGGTGTGTGTGTTTTCAGAGGTGGGTGGGGGTGGGTAGGGTGAGGATATGCTGTCTAGCAGTAAACTGCGCTCAGTGCACTACCCTATGTGATTATTTTCATGTAGTTTCTGTTTATTTATTGCTGGACAGAGAACGTCCAGAACATTCTCAATGCTTCGTGTTTGTATGTGTGTGTGTTAGTGTGTGTGTAGCTGTGTGCATGTGCAGGAGTGACCTCCTTGGTGTTGACCAATGTTTGTGTAATATATAGTTCAAGTGGAATTGAGCCGCAATGACATGCATTGTTGTTTCAAATGCACATGTCACCGCCATGTCAACACTACTGCTGCATGCTGTGAAACTCTGTATGAATAAATACCATCGAGTGAGTGTATGTGTGTTGCATACACATGCTTGAGTAATGCTATTGTGACAACCAAGTAACAAACACCCATGAAAACACAACAGCATGGTTGCAGCATCAGGGGTTGAGTGAAAATGATGCACATGAATACAAAAAAAACAAGGTTGTTGAGCAGCACATGCAAGTGCAGCTCTGCGTATGTAGGTTGTGCAAAACCACGTGCATGTCAATCTTGTGTTTCCACAAGCATCTGTTTTCCGACAACAACAACAGCAGCAATGTTCTTCCCCCGACAGTAACAGCAAAGCATCCTGAACTCAAGCACCCCTTTTTCATTTCCTAGATCCCATAATCTTCTCCTCAATTTTCTTTTCCAGCGAAATGATCCGCTCTTTGGCAATCTCCAGTTCCTGTGAAACACATGGGGACAGGAGAGAGACCTCCTGTGAGAGCAGGGCAACGCAACCAGCGCCCCCACCAAACTGTGTTTTGTGCAACATACGTTGGTTGTGGAACTGCGGTGTTCCAGGTAGTCTGCGCCTGCTGCACCAGCCAAGCACAAGAGTGTGAGCGCTTGTGCGACAACACGAGCATGAATCACCTTGACCGAGACAGCGCTTGGCTTGCTCCATTCGTAAATGAGGGTGCCACCGATTCCGCCTGCCCAAATACCAAATATTGTCTTCAATTTGTTGTTGCTGTGATGAGCACGTGTTACAGGTCAGCAAATTGAAAAGGTGACTAACCCATGTGCATGCTTAGTTATAACACGGTAGTGGGGATGCGTAACCCATCAACGATCTTTTCTGGACAACGTACAGGGTACCCCAACTGCCACCATTCCCTATCAAACACACGATACCTGATCCAATTTTTGGCAGCATCCCAGGTAGACTGGGGCGCTGCTTGGTTTTGATCAGCGCTCATCGACTAGGTTTCGACACAAGCAGCGGCACAAGCTCCTTGCTAACGCTTGTTAATGATTGTTTTGGAAAATTCCACTTTGTAAAAGTCTGTGAAACCACTAAAATACCCACAAATCAAATGCACGCTCAATCACCCTTTCCAGTCGCCATCAAACCCAGCAAAGCCAGCAAGCTTGAACACAGGATAATAGGTCTTTTTCTCAAGCTTGTTGCACCAGTTCCATGCACTGGTCAGGCGCCCATCGATACAGCTCCCACTATCGAAAAAGTTGTCGGCACCGCTGCCATCAAACCCATGTCGGAAAAAGTCGGTAAGGATGGTTTTGCGGCACTCTTCCACACCGCCAAAGGTGCTCGCAATGTACTTGGCGAGCTGGGGATCCTTGACAAGCTGTGGCAGCTCATCCAACACCAGTACCAGGGGACCCAAAATGCGGGGCACCTGTGTGTGGGGTGTTGGAGTATGGTGTTGGGGAGTGTTGTGGTTTTGGCGAGTGTTGCAGGTATGTTGCTGTGCAACAATGTCATGCATAGTATTGTACCTAACAACCCAGACACTCAGCACACCTGTGTATACTTGTCGATAAACATGAGTGCATTGGGTACATTGTGATCACCCAAGTGCACTACTGAAGACCCCACCCAGTGCCCCAGTCGCTGCTGGCATGTGTGAATAATGCTGTGGATGGCACGTGATACATTGTTTGCCTGCTGCACACGATTCATGCCTTGACCTGTGGGTGGGTTGTGTAGGTGGATGGGCTTCCAACAGTGTTTTTGAAAGTAAGTGTGTGTGTGTATATATGTGTGTGTCGGTGTCTGTATGGTATTCATGACAAAAGCACATGGCAAATGATGTATGACTGTGACACACACAAACAACATGAACAACCATACCGGTGTTGATGAGCCTGTAGGGGTTGCGTTCTGACAACATGTCATCCTCAGCCTTGCACCACAACTGTGAGAGGTATTGTTGGTAGTGCTGTTGGTATTGTTGTTGGTATTTTCATCAGCAGTATTGTTGGCTGTTAGCAGTAACATAGTACAACATGTACCATCCACACACCTTGAACATGTCGTGGTTGATTTCTCGCCACAGCAGCAGGGATTGCTTGACATACATGTATTGTCGCTCGTGGTGATGTGTCAGACGAGCACCTGCACTGCCAGCTGTGACACAAGGGAAAAAGACCCAGTGTGAGGTTGTGCGACAACACATCCAATCTGATCACCAACGGGATCCATCATAAAGTCGTGTGCACCCTCTTCATCCCACCACTCAATCATCCCCACATCATACCGTGAATAGCCAAGGAATGTCCTGGCTCATGTGTGTCTTGGCTATAATACTTGTCGAGGTACTCGATCATGCGATCAATGGGGTCCCGATTGAACAGCAAAAACGCGTTGTTGTCCCCAATAGAGTGCAAGCATCTCAATACATCATCCTCTGGCAGTGCAGATGTTCGATATTTGGCTGCCAAGTGTGCACGTGCCTTTTCCTTGCGCTTGATGTCTCGTTGCACCTCATGGCGTGGACGACCTGCTGATTTTATCTCAGCAGTGGCCACCTCAACCAACCCATCCTCAAGCAGTGCAAGACCACCTTTTTCTTCTAGAAACGCATACACCGTGCGAAGAGGACGCACACACTGTGTCGTTGAGGTGTCGTTGAGGTGTTGTTGAGGTGGGTGTATTCGTACACACATGCACACAACCATTGTACACAACCAAGACATCACACATACACACACACCTTGAATTCAAGAAGCTCCTGGATGGAAGAATCTGCACTGTCCATCAGCATGTACATCAACTTGCCATATTCGCTACGCATACGATCAGGGTTCATAATCTTGTGCCGTCTCCCCACCTCAAACACATCCTGATGATTGGCATTGCAGTATTGTATGGTGATTGTTGTGTATACCAGGGTGTGTGGCTGCGTGTGTGCAACATTCCCACACGTGATCATACAAAATCAATCTGTACACTTCCTCACACACATCCTTACACACATCCTCACACGCATCCTCACATACATGCCCCACTACACCCCCCCCCCAACCCACACCTGGAAAAACTGTGCATTATCCTGAAAGTTGCGATCCACAATCAGCTGCTGCCCCCGCTTGTAATTTTGCGCCACCACCAACCCGCTCAATATCGCACAAATATCTTTAATCTGCGCATGAATACGTGCACTTTTTGACCGCCATGATGCAATATCCACCTTGTCTGTATACTCTGACACAGACAGTGCCGCTTCTAGAAGACGCAGCAGTCGACGCTCCTCCATGGTCAGACGCAGGGGGATGTACCTGGCACGTTCAGTAAAGGAACGCAGCTGCATGACGTTGCCTGGATGTGGTCGTATGTCGAGGGAAACATCGTCCTTGGCGTCAGCGTCATCCACAGCCATGTCCTCCTGTGATCAGGTGGATATCGGAGATGGTGTGCATCACATCAACAGGTGACACCTTGCACACCACAAGTCCCACACACCTGCATGGCTTCTGGTCCATCCTCTCGTGTTCGTTTTGTCCCCCCCTCCACCCCATTCACCTGCTCCTCCACACCAGTACCTGCAGCACTTGCCCCCTTGAGCCTCATCACATCTTGTCGCTGCTGTTCTGCAAACGCAGCGGCTTCTTGCGCAGCGTCCTGTAGCGACTGATGGAGACGTGCTGCGTGCTCTGCAAGGTGCTCGTCAGTGGCTGCTGCACCCTGTAGTGCCTGCTGTAGTTCAGCAGCACGCTGTAGCAAGCTGTCTGCATCCAGGCGTTTTTGTGCTGCATACTCTGCAAGCTGCTCTTGTGCGACCACCAAGCGGCGCTCAGCATCTTGTGCAGCAGCTTCTGCACGGATCCGCAGCAGATGCTCCTCTGAAGGGGGGGAGGTGTACAAGAAGCATGCTCATTGGTTGTTGTAAAGCGACCATGCCCGATGCACAAATTACCATACCTTCTTGTGTAGCTGCTTCATTGTCGCCAAGCCGTCCATTGCTGATGTCTCCATCTTCATCTAGCACCTTGCAGAGCTCTTGGTTGGGTTCTGAGGGCGATGTGCCAACAAATGCTCTCAGCACGGAGGGTAGGAAGCCCGTACTGCCACCGCTGGGTTTCATTTGTGAGCAATAGAACTGCGATGCTATTAAAAATGCGCGGGGCTGGCTGTAGTGCGTGGGGTTGTTGCAATCGACTTGTTGTCTGCAAGCAATGTCAAGCTATGGAACAATACTTGTGGTGTGTGAAGGTCGTTGTATGCTGATGCTGATGATGTGGTAAATAGCGTGGATTGTTTTTGATGTCCAATAGTTTAACAGTTTCACAGCAAATGCAAACCCTGCACACCCTATGTTTTGTAAATAGTGACACAAGCAGTACTATCACCATTCACCACACTTTATTTTGTCAACATATAGCAGCAGCAGCAGCAGCAGCAGGGTTTTGGTACCCACTATCAATATCATCATCAAGGTGCTGTACGTATTCTAGTCAACAGACATGGCGTCAAAAGACCCATATTACCTCGTTCGTGATGACATACAAGCATCAGTACGTGCGATAGTGGCGTGGGGGATACACAGATGCCACAACGACATGCTTCACCTTCTTCAATATACTCCCACCACACAGTTGGACAAGGTGCAGTCTATCTTTGCAACATGGCAGGGTATGAGCAAAAATACAGCACAAGCAACCAACCTGATGCACGACATCGAAGAGGAATGCAGCAGCATCCAGTGGCAGGTACTGATGGAGGGTGCTACCAGAGGCTCGGCGGAGAGGCCAGAGGGCACACACACAGCACACACAACTCACACAGGTGGATGAGATATCCAAAGCGGTGGACGTGGCAGAGCGCAACATGGCGCGCTTCAACCTCTCACAAGCAGAAATTGTCAACCGAAGAAAATGGGTGCACAGCAGTCAAAAGCAGGTGCATATTTGATGATACCTCATCAGCAACAAGGATGCACAATGTCCATGCATCACCCATGTATTTCCACACACTCACCTACTTCCGTTTTCACATGTTCCCATTTTCACATGTTCACATGTGTACACCCCCTTCAACACAGGTAGCTACAATGCTCACAGCAGTGGAAGCTGCCAAGGAAATTGCAGCCAAACGAGGAGCAGCTGCAGAGTATGGTGCAGGGGGTGCGACCAGTAAATTGGGGGATGCTGTACGTCAGGAAAATGATGAGTTTATTGCATCTCAGTCAGACCAGCAGGCACTCCTCATGCGGTATGGAAGTGATGGTGCATGTGGGATTGAGCATCATCAAGCACACACCCAACATCATGCACGTGCACAACCACAGGCAGCAGGACGATGAGTTGGATGAACTAGGTGAGCATGTGTCACGTATAGGGCGCATGGGGAAACACATACACGATGAGCTACAACACCAGGTACACTGAGGGGTGTGTTGCAGGGATGTGTATTGATGGTCACCATACTGTTGGTGTTGCAATCAATGTGCAACTGCACATACATACAAATGGTGTGCATCTTGACATACAAATGGTGTGCATATCACCCATATGTGTTCATATGCGTGCATATGTGTGCATCCCCACCACACAGACCGTGCTGTTGGATGGGTTGGAAGAGGACCTCGAGGGCACACAAAACAGGCTTGCTGCTGCCCAACGCAAGGTCAACAGTGTGCTGCAAAAGGCTGGTGCCAAGGGGCAATTGTGCATTATTGTTGCATTACTCGTGCTGCTGGTGATATTAATATACATCGCGTTCAGCTGAGTGCGTGTGTCTCTCTGCACACTTGTGTATATCAATATTCTTATTTCGTTGATGGTGTTTCACACTTACTTTGAAACAATGATGTAACAACTGGGTGTGTGTACACTGCAGTACATACAATATCAGCAGTGATTCGTTACACATACACATACTACCAGGAATACAACAATCATCATCACTCCATGGCGCCATGATCCTTTTTGGGTGCTGCAAAGCGTGTGGGGGTGTCCACTGCCCCCATGATCCATGTACCACCACCAATAGCCATGAGCACAATGATGATTAAGATGAATGCCTCCAGCGCACGAACTTGGGCCTTGCATTTGTCATCGCATGTGTAGGGAGCGGCATCCCCCTCGACCACCTGCATGCTGCGGCGCACTGATGCTTGGTGCTGCCCAGTCCCTGCAAACAACCCCACCACAGTGCGCTCTGCCTTTTCTGCTGCATGTGCAATGTGTGGCAGGGCACCAGTGGCAGAGGGACACACATGCAACACAACGACAGGATGGGCTGCATAGCGTTGCAATGTTGCAGTTGCTGTGTTTTCATCCTCCACACATGCGTCGGCTACAATTGTCGTGTTGCTGCTGTGTGGCAAATGATCCAACAGCATGCTTCCCTGTGTGGGTTGTGGGGATGGTGTGGACGATGATGATGACAGCATACTACATCGAGAGCCCACCACGCACATGGAGTGCAGCATTGGGGAGTGATACTTGTGCAGGTGCTGCTTCCAGTAACGACACGAGGCCCTTGAGTTTGTCGGAACCCGCTTGGGGGAGGGACTCTAGGGATGCCTGTGTGGTATGATGGGTGTACCATGTGCTGCATGACGATGGTATGCTTTACCAGGTAGATAATTTCAACCACCTCCATCAATACCTCTGCATCCTCTGCAACTACAAACACAGCCTTGTGGGTTCCTGCATCCACCAAACCCTCGATGGCATGCAACAAAGAAGCCACCACATGCTTTGTGTGTACACTCTGGGTGCACGGTGATAAACGTCAATTGATGTTGAGCCAGCCAGCAACAGCAACAGCAACCCACAAACCTGGTATGAGATCTGCCCTGATGTCACACTGTTCACCACGCTGCTTGGGCCCCATGCAAATGACACGGCATGAATACTATTCAACTGCAACGCTACAACTATCGAGCACAGGGCAAGGCTCCAGCAAGACCTACGCCCCATGGTGCACGATGCAAACGAGGGTTGCAGTGTCTATGTTCCCTATTTGTACCAGCACGATGATGTGTTGGTTTTTGTGGTGGTTTTTGTGGTGTTGGACTGAAAAGGATATAAAACCAGGCACGGGGGGTTTGTTGATGTTGTTGAGGTAGAAACTTGTCATACACACTTGTCGTACCCAAACGTCTTGCCAACGTTTATATCTTGCCCCGACATTTACAACAACACACATATAAACAACACGTGACAAAAGGCCAAGTTGGTGCATCATCAAATCAATCATTCCCACCACTGTCATGCCCCAACCAACTCTACGTGCTGAAATAGCAGGGTTGTAACCAAAGCCCAGTCATGGGGCAGCTGGAGGAGGCTCAGGCTTCCCCTGCGGAGACAACAACACATCTCCAGCATGACAGCTGGGTATGTTGTGACTCTTGCGGACAATGGAGGCGCGTCAGCCATGCGTATGCAGACACTCTGGACGATGATAGTCCATGGTATGTGTTGCTTGTAGTTTGTGGGTGTTTATGGACGGTTTATGGATGTTGATGGTCTACGATGATGGTTCCGTGGTGTCCCAGGTACTGCAAAAACAACCCAGATCCAGCATTTGCAAGCTGTGATGTGCCAGCAGAGATTGCAGATGATCAGCAGCTTGACAGCCCTGCAGGGCTAGCCGAGGTGGGTGCACGATTGATTGTTGATGTGCATGCACATCCATAATGATGTATACACACAAGCATCACACACCACCAGGCGGGTCCGCAGTATGATGATCACTGGAGGACGCGTCCATCAGTATGGCATCATGTGACGGAAAACATCTACACCCATCGCAAGCGCAAGCAGCAGGATGATGATGATGTCATGATCTGTCAGTGTCCACAAAAGTACTATACAGACACAGAACCAGGCTGTGGACCTACCTGTATCAACCGCATGCTCAACACAGAGTGCTCACCGGTACGCATGCTTGGTGATTTTTGTTGTACACGTTGTGCATACATGGTGTTTATCATACATGGTGTTTTCATCCTATACACAGGACCATTGCCCATCAGGACGTCTCTGTCAGAATCAACAATTTTCACGCAAGGAATATGCCAAACTTGAACTGGTATATGTATTGGTGGCATTTCATGTGCATGCAGTGTCAACATGTGCACACATGTTGACACACATGAGCATTACTCTTTTGCACTACACGTGCATCAACACACCCATATCATGCACAACATTACACCAGCACACCACCACATGATCACCACAACACATGATCATACCACCATCACACCACCACCACCACACAACAAACACACAGCGTCGTGCGGGTGCCAAGGGGTTTGGTTTGTTTGCCGCAGAGCACATACATGCAGGTCAGTTTATAATAGAATACGTTGGGGAGGTGTTGGAGGAGGAGGAGTATGTGAAACGAAAGGACTTTTATTTGGCATCCGGAACCCGCCATTATTATTTTATGAACATTGGTAATGGGGAGGTGATTGATGCATGTTGCAAGGTATGTGGGGAGGGGGGTTGTTTGTGTGTGGGGGGGGGGGTACGCTGGTGTGGGATACAACTCATTTCTCACACAACTCATTTTCTCACACCCAAACGTGTATACAACCCACCCTCTCTGACACACACATGTATACAACCCATGCTCTCACACGTGTATACAACCCACCCACACATATACACAACCCACCCACACATATACACAACCCATCCTCACCCACTCAGGGTGCACTAGGTCGCTTTATCAATCACTCATGTGACCCCAACTGTGAGACACAAAAGTGGATTATACGTGGTGAACTGGCTATTGGGCTGTTTGCAGTGAGGGACATTCAAGTGGGGCAGGAGTTGACCTTTGACTATAATTTTGAACGATATGGGGATCAGGTGTGGGTGAGGAAGGGGGGGGGGGGGGGGGGAGGGGCATTTTGTGGTTGGGGGCGTGTGGGTGTGTGTTGTAGTGTGCATCAGATGTGGTGGGTGTTGTTGTATGCAGTAGGTGTATATGTGGTAGTACATGATGTGTGCATTACCAGCAGCAGCCATAGCACCAGCAGTCACAACAACACAGCACCCTACATGAATACCAACAAAATACACATCATGTTGAGCACCATGGTACTACCACCACTACCACTCCACACACACACACAACACACACACAACACATAAAACCCACACTCTCTCCCCCACAGCCGTATCGCTGCTTGTGTGGGTCTAGTAATTGTCGTGGTGTGATTGGTGGCAATCCTGATGCTGGACCTGAAACCATTGCTGAACCAGAACCTGCATCACAGGTGTGTGCTGAGTGTGCATGTGGGTGGTTGTGGGTACAAACACACATGACACATCCACCACCACCACCACCCATCATCCCCTACCCACCGCACCCTCACAAACCCCACCCCTCAACCCACCCCTCAACCCAGGACATCTACCCCATCATGATACCAGCAGCACAACAACTCGACCCAGCACTAGAGGCAATACTGGAGTTCAAAGTGGGCAACATACCCCATTGGTACCATCAGATGGAGACACGCCTGGAGACCCTGTGTAAGGAGTATGATGTGGTGTATCCTCCCAAGGGGGTTGCCAGGCAGGTGTACCCACAGGCAATGGATGGGGCGTTGGATTTCAGTGCGCCGTTGGTATGGGATGATGGGGGGATGGGGGAGGGGAGGGGGGAGGGGAGGGGGGATGCCGTGGATGATGTGTGGGAATGGCTGTGTGGGAATGGAAGTAGGATGAGGAATGTATGGAGTCATGCACACGAGTACACATAATACACAGAAAAAACACCCACACCTACACAAACACAGGCAAGCAAGACCATCAAGTCAGAATCCACCCCATCCAAATCCCGTGGTCGCAAGGAAAAGCAACCCAACGGCAAAGCAGCAGGTGCTGTGGAGGAATGGATGCCCCCAGCAGTCAAAGAGGAACCCCTGGGCGACGTTGACCATGAAGAAGTTGAAGATGATGAGATCCTCCATGCAGAAGATGGCGCCACAGACACCTCCACCACCATTGGCGCACACAAAAAATCCACCAAAAAACAGCCTGCAAGCAATGCAGCCCAGCAAGCAGCAACAGCGGCGCTCAGTGCTGCTGGTATGGAGCGTCTGTCTCGACCACCCCCACAACTGGTCGTCCCCATGGAGGCGACCATGCTGGCTGCGAGAAAACGACTCAAGCGTGCAGATGGTGGATTGGGGCTCCCCTCTACCAAACGACCAGCACTTGCAGCAGCAAGTAGCTTTCCCAGATCGTCGTCACAGGGACGACCCATGCCGCGGTTGTTATCGTCGACACCCTCCCGGAGGGGACGGCCCGGGGTCAAGCGTCGAACGGAGGTGGACAGGCAGTTGGAGATCTTGATTCCGGGTGGTCGATTTTCTGAGCCATCACAAAATGCAATTGTGCGGGTAGGTAGTGCGATGGTGGGTGGGGTTGTATACTCATGGGCTTGTATATGTATGTATATATACGTGTGTGATAGGGTTGTCCTCCTCTCTGTTGTTCAAATATACACACAAGTATACACAACAAGCAAACAAGCAACACACAAGCAAACAAACAACCACATTCACAATCAACCGCACACAACACACACAGGTATTGCGTTTGTTCAATTTGTGTGAAATTGGTCCACGCAAAGCAGGTGGTGGCATGCAGGTACATGACAGTCAAACATCGGGAGAACCACGTGTGACTGCAAGACAACGTGCTCGCATGACAGACTTGTCGCTGCTGCTGGATGTGGTGCTCAAGGCCCCTCTCGGGTATGTGTGTCGGGTGATGTTGGGGAGGATGTGTGTTGGGTGATGTTGTTTGTTGGGTGGTGTTGCTGTTTGGATGTATGTTACGTGTTGTATGGGTGGTGGATGTGAAATGACGCCAAGGGTATGTCTTCAAAACCCATCACAATACACGGTGTTACCCACACAAAGACCCACACACAAAACCTTGTCCTACCCCTGAAACACCACACATACACACACACACACCCTCTCACAAACAAACACACATCCCCACAAACAGTGTCAAGCGTGACTTTGTGAAGCTGGGTGTCCTCAGTCAACTCTTCAAAGTGGTAGGCCGAAACACCAGTGAATCATTTTCAGTCATACTTCGCAAGATACTGCGCTGCTGTGAAGACCTCCCTCTGACTGCAGATGACATATACGCAGCCAGAAACGCACATGGAAGCCTGGGTGATTTGCTGCGTGCGCTGACACAGCATGCGGATGTGGAGGTGCGGAAACGAGCGTATGCTGTACTGAAGGCGCACCCTGTTGCTGCCGTTCCTCGGCCGATGATCATGGCCATGGGAGGGGAGGAGATGGTTGTTGGGGGGGGGGGGGGAGGGGTGCCACCACCACAGCAGCAGCAACAGCAGCAGCAACAGCAGCCGATGTCGCCACCACCATCACCACCTTCGGGTGCACACATCATGGTGCGTTTTGTGGGTGGGTGGTTTTTGTATGGGGTTGTGTGGAGTGTATGGGGTGTATGTGGTGGGTGTATACTGGGTGTATTGCTGCACAGTCCCTCGTTGTACAAACACCCATCCAATTTCACACAGCGTCCCCTTGTCATGGATGATGTACACGGCCCAACCCCCAGCATATACATGCCATCCTTTCGCCGCAGCCCATCCCCCTCTGAGCATCATGGTGGTGAGGGTGGGCGTAGTAGGGAATGGGGGGAGGGGCCCCCTGGGCTCCCTGCTCGTGGGAGGTTTACCATGCGAAGCAGGAGCCCCCCTCGAGCTCGATGGGGTGGGGAATGGGGACATGGTACGTTGTTGGTGTGGTGGTTGTGGTGGTTGTGGTGGTTGGTATGTCAATGTCCATAGTGTATTGCATACCATGTGCACACAACACCTCCCCACATCAACGTCACAGAACCACCACCACGGCGCATGTCCCCGCTCTACCACCCTGCTGGTGTACGACTGTGTAGCATGCATGAGCTATTCGAACAAGGTGTCTGTGGACAGCTGGTTGCGTCGTTGGGGTGCGACACACACGCCATCAATAAATCAATCCATCAATCAAGCGCATCCCAGGGGGCGAGTGGGGGATCCCATGGGGTGCCCCCACCCCCACCACCTGACCCACCCACGACGGATGCGCATGCCATGCATTATGGGCATGTCCTGGCAAATGAGACGTACAATGCTACACAAAACAGGGAGAATGCACCACCCAACGGGCATGGCGGGGATGTGGATCACCCGCCACGTGTGGGACATGGACAACCACCACAGAGTGGGATGGTGTCTACAGAAGAGGGCCCTGCATGGGATGCCCCTGATGCTGCGTTTGAGTCATATGTAGCAGACCTGGTCAAGCGCCGGCTGGGGAAATACTGTCAACCTGATCACCCAACACGCATCTCCCATGCCGATGCCAACATGCTGTATGCGAAAATAAAAAAGCAGGTGGTGGACAAGGAGCGGGACGCATATGCACAGCGTCAGGCTGCGGGGACGTACAAACCAATTTTGAAGGACAAGCTCGAGGTGAAAATACGAGATTTTGTGCGAGAGAGTATTAAGCGCAGGTTTGATATGGCAAAGATGTGACTGTGCCATCCTGCTGTGGGTTGTCACTGTGGTGGCAGTCTTGTGTGAGCCACCTTGATGTGGCTATCAGTAGTGTGTGAGTGTATCTTGTATGTATTTTTTTGTGTGTTGTTGCTGCTGTGTGTATACATGTGTTGCCGCCCTCGAGCGTGTTGTGTGTATTAGCAGTCTTTGTATATTTTCGACCTCATTACCCCTTGTTAACAAACTGTGTACATGTGTATTGTATAGCCCCTCGATAGCAATGGCAAGGCAGCAGCACGCACGGTTGCTGCGGGTTGGTCAAAGATGTTTTGCATCCGATAGCAGCAAAGCACAACCACTCTCGCCAGCCTTTGTTATTTGGGGATCTAATACTGATGTTGGCAAGACATTGCTCGGTGCTTCCATCGCACAATCCGCTGTTCAGGCACAGGTGAATGTGTTGGTGTGTGTGTTGGAGATGTGTTGTTGTTTGTGTGTCTCTTGCTGTGTTGGGTACATCCAGCATGATCACGCCAACCTACACCCATTCGACACACAGATGCCCTTGCTCTATCTCAAACCACTGCAAACAGGCTTTCCTACAGATTGCGATGGACGCCTCGTGGTAGGTAACCATCCATCGTGGTGCACTTCCCTTGTGGTACCCTTGTGTAACCCTTGTGTGTGTACCCTTGTGCACATCACCAACAACCCTTGTTCAAGCGCAAACTACACCCCACTCACACAGGGACGTGTTACGCAACAGGGCAACACATATGGACCCCATGCCGCATCCCTGCTCCCACCCAACCACACCCTAGACACCACAGCACCAATAAAAACACTGTTTGCATGGCAGCGTGCTGTCAGTCCTCATTTAGCAGTGGAGCAAGAAGGTCTGGTTTTTGTGTGTGAACATGAGCCTATACACACACACACCTACGCACACACCCCTAAAAACACTCAGGTCGATGTGTGAGTGCCCAGCAAGTAGCAACAGCAGTGCGTCATGAAATAGCCTGTCACTATAACAACACACAAGGACAGGGGTTGGTGTTGGTGGAAACAGCAGGGGGGGTGGCTAGTCCTGCTGCTGATGGAACCCTGCAGGTGTTTTTTCTTCATGTTGTTGTTGTTGGTGGTGTGTGTGTAGGTGCATGTGTGTATCAAAGTGTGTGGAAACATAGGCTTTGCACATGCACGAGCACACGAGCACACCATATGCCTATCCATACCCTCTTTCACACACCACCACCATTATGCCCACACCACCACCATTATGCCCACACCACCACCATTATGCCCACACCACCACCCAGTGTGATATGTATGCCTCCTTGCGATTGAATGGTATATTGGTAGGTGATGGCAGGTTGGGTGGTATATCAGCAACACTCTCAGCACTGGATGCTTTGTTGCTGAGGGGACACACGGTACCACTGGTGCTGCTCACTGAGGTGTGTGTGAGAGTGTGTTGCATTGGGTAGGGGTGTCTTACAGGGGTGTGTGTGGGAGTGTGTTATAGGGGTGGGGGTGTGTGCTCAGGCAGGGGTGGGATTGTAGTGCTTGTGTTGCTGACAGGGGTGATGTGGGGTGTTGTGTTAGGTAGGGGTGGGGATGTACACAGTGGTGTGTGAACTGTCTTGTGCACAAGTGTTGTGTGCACAAGGGATACATGCACATACATTCTCTCTTTCTCTCTCTCTCTCATTCTCTCTCAAACACACACACACACACATACCCACATACACATACCACACAAACAAACAAACAAACACAGGATGGCACGCTGGACAATAGCCGTGCACTTCAACGATACACAGACCCCAGCACCACCGTCATCAGCCTCCCACCCTGCCCACCCCCTCAACAAGGTCACATGGGTACACACAACCCTACAATAGATGCTGCACTGGAGAAGTGGTTGTTTGCGACACAGGATGTAAGGGGGGGGGTGCTGGAGCTCTTGCTGAGGGTGCATGAGGGGCGCATGAGACGACTAACCAATGCTGGTGGGTGTTTTTGTGGTGTGGTGTGGTGTGAGTTGGGGTGTGGTGGGGTGTGGTGGGGTGGGATGGGTAGTGCGTGACGATGATTGTGTTGTGATTGTGTGTTGGGCGTGATATGGCATGCTTGGTATAAACTATGCTGCTGTTTGTTGATATCAGTGCTGTTGCATCACACCCACACACATTTACACACACCACAAAATACACCCCTACAACACACAGCACAACAAGGCTTGCAGTCGTTATGGTGGCCATTCACACAACATCAAGGTCTCACACCAGCTGATATCACCACCATGGATGGGAGGTGGGGGGAGTATTTTCAGGTAGTGCCAAAAACTGCTCAAGCACTACAGAATACTGTTGGGATGGTACAACAGCAATCTGGTACATTACAAGCAAATAGATCCAATTCACTTGACCATCCTCATGTTGACCATCCTCATGTTGACCATCCTCATGTTGACCATCCTCATGAGGAGGGGTGTTTGGTGCCAATGTACGATGCGTGTGGTTCATGGTGGACACAAGGTGGTGGAAGTGATACACAAGCAACCATAGCACGGCAGGTGTGTGCAACGGGTTGATGTTGTTGCATGTACTCGGTTGATGTTGTTGCATATAATCATAATCTATATAATGAATTAGTACCCTCCTATGCAACACACATGCATACAGATATTCATATACACATACATACATACATATACACACATATTCATATACACACAAATTCAGGTTGGTTTTGCTGCTGGTCGCTACTTCCACATGATGGCACCTGAAAACGTCAATCAGCCAATGCTTGATGTTGCAGATGCGCTGCTCAAGGGACCTGGTAGGTGATGTGGTGTTTGTGTGTGTACTGTGTTTGTGTGATGTTCTTGTTTGTGTATATAATGTTTGTGATGGTGTTGTTTGTACACAGTATGTGTGTGGTACGCATGGTGTTCATTGCTATGCATACATGCGTTGTTCATTGCTCTACATATGCATTTACACGGATGAAATCTATACCTCTCCACACACCCATCGATCATACACCCCCACCCAACACCCCCACAAGGTGCATCATGGGCAGACAAGGTGTTTCTGAGTGACAACGGCTCCACTGCTGTGGAAGTTGCCCTGAAGATGGCCTTTCGAACATTCCTCACAGACAATGACCTGCTTGACCGGGACCACCCCCCACCACATGGGGCCCCAGCGGCCCCTCAGCTGCATGTGTTGGCGCTGGTGGGGAGCTATCATGGGGATACGTTGGGGTCTATGGATTGTGCTGCTCCGAGTGTGTTTAATGGTATACTAGAGGCACCATGGTATGAGGGGGGAGGTGTTCTGTGGTGTTTTTCTTGTGTTGGGGAGGGGGTGGGGATGGTATGAGTGTATAGAACACAATTTGTCTCGAACACACCATATTTTTCGTGTCATTTCCCTGTGTATTTTTCCTTGTATTGTACACCCCCTTGTATACACATATTACCCCCCCCCTTTGTTTTCTCACAGGTACAAGGGTCGGGGGTTATTTCTGGACCCCCCCACTGTGAGTGTACAACGTGGCCAATGGTGCCTCACACTACCAGAGGGCATTACTGCTGGTGATAGTATTCCTACCCAGGAGCATATTCCTACCCAAGAGCATTATGTTGACCATGTGTTTGACTGCCGTGATTCCATTTTTGACTTGACCACACGGTATGAGTGGATGATTGTGTGCTTTGTTGATGTTTTTGTGAGTGGCAAATGTGGTATGTGCGTGTATGTATATATACACACATGCTTGCACATGTATCATCACGTGCCTGCACCACATGTCCACATCATGAGGTCATCCACCACATCATGTGCCTGCATAACACATCCCCCGCATCACCCCCCCACCCCCACCCCCACCCCCAAAACACGCACAGGTCATCCACCCCCCTTGCATCTGCATACGCCACCTTCATCAACACCGCCATCAACACCCACCAAGCCACCACAGGGGCCCACATAGGGGCCCTCATCATGGAGCCCATCTTACAAGGGGCCGGTGGCATGATCATGATCGACCCGCTGTTTCAATACCAGCTGGTGCATGTGTGTCGCAGCCGGGGTGTGGTGGTGGTGTTTGATGAGGTGTTTGTGGGGTGTTGGCGGCTGGGGGTGCCCAGTGCATCAGTGTTGTTGGGGTGTACACCTGATATTGCATGCTATGGGAAATTGCTCACAGGTAGGTGTGGGGGTTGTGGGGGTGTGGGAATATGGGTGGGTGTTTGGGTGTGGATGGGTGTGTTGATGATGTTGTGGGGCTGTTCTGGTTGTCTATCATACCATGTTCGTACACCCACATGTTCATACCCCCACATGTTCATACACCCACATGTTCATACACCCACATGTTCATACCCCCACATGTTCATACACCCACATGTTCATACACCCACATGTTCATACACCCACATGTTCATACACCCTATCCCCATACACCCCCTCCCCACACCCCCACACCCCCTATACACACAGGTGGTGCTATGCCCCTGGCAGCAACAGTAGCCACACGGCACATCTATGATGTCTTCCTTGGTGATAGGAAAACACATGCCCTGTTACATGGACATAGTTTCAGTGGGAATCCCATTGCATGTCATGCTGCTGCCACTGCCATGTCGATGTATTGCGATCCTGTGGTGAATGTAAATGTGTGCAGCCCTGATGCTGGTAAGATGCTGGGGGGTGAGTGACTGTGATGTGCATTGTTGTGATTGTGCATTGTTGTGATGTGAGTCATGCATGTATATGATGTCATATGATGTCATGCACACACATACACACACACGCATACACACGCATACACATCCACGCCCACCCACCACACCCGTCACCCACACCCACCACCCACCTCCTCAGGTACATGCACACAGCAATGCACCACCCCCTGCAATCGCCTTGTAGACATGTGGGATGATACAACCATCACTGCCCTGTCCCACCTCCCCAATGTGGCTCGTGTTGTTGCCTTGGGCTCTGTGCTTGCTGTTGAATTACACACACACACTGTTGATAGTGGTGGTGGTGGGTGTGATTCACAAGGGCATGGTGGTGGTGGTGGTGGTGAAAATAACACACAAGGGCATGCAACAGGGTACGACTCCAATGCCACTGCTCGCATTGTACAGCGACTGGCAGAGGCAGGGGTGTATGCACGGCCACTGGGGAATGTGATGTATGTGATGGTGACACCCATGACACCTCGCAGCACGGCAGTGTGGCTGCAGGGGGTGTTGTACAAGGCGTTGCAGGAGGAGTAGAGGACATATTACCTGACACGCAGAGGGTGGTGATGATGGGGGGGGGGTTACAGGAAGGGTGGAGGACACGACACCCAACACGCAGAGGATGGTGATGGGAGGTGTGGATGTGGAGTGTTTATGCAGGAGCGTATGGAACGGAGTGTATTCAGAGGAGTGTATGTGGGACCGGTTCATGCGAGGTTGGAGCGTTGAAAAGATGCAACGTTGTGTACGACTGGTACACGTCGTACAATAGTATTTTCTTGGTATTGACATGTGTGTGAGAGTAGTAGCACCATGTGCAACATACCTCAACACCTACACACAGGTCATAGCATATAACCATAGTAAATACAGGTCATAGTTACAGCTGCATACATCAGCAACATGAAAACAACACATGTGTATGAAACGGCGTGTACTGCACAGTGTACACACAGTACACTGCATATGTGTGTACGTCACATACACCAGGCATTCTCCACCATACACCCATGTGAGTACATCCACATAGAGGATCCTCTACACACAGAGCGTGAGGTACATACACCATCATTTCGTTGCAAAAGCCACATACAACGTCTCCACATACAACGTCCCCACATACAACGTCCCCACATACATCCCACATACAACACAAAGAGCACTCCATGGGTGCACGCACCAAAAAAGAATGCATCATCCCTTACAAGAAGGAGCCCCCTTACATGATAAAGGAGCCCCCTTACATGATAAAGGAGCCCCCTTACAAAAAGGAGTCCTTTTTACAACAAAAGAAGGAGTCCCCTTACAAAAAGCACCCCCCCTACAAAAAGTAGTCGGGTGTGCGTCGTGTAACCTCTGGCTCCCCACGGCGTGGTGCTGGTTCAAATTGCAAAAAGACTTTGTTCATTTGTTCATCGACTTCCATGATTGAAGCCAAGTTACCTGGGTGTTTTTTGTGTGGATGTTTTATGTAGGTGTGTTGTGTGGGTGTGTTGTGTGCATGTATGTCCATATGTGTTCTCGTATATGTGCTGATGTTTCCCACATGGTGTATGCACGACATACAACCCCAACCCCCTTGCCCCCCCCAACCCCCACCCCTACCACCACCATACCACATCGGTAGCAGTAGTTTGGTGCACTGAATATCGTCACTACATTTGTCTCATGGCACCAATTGTACCCCTCCATCACAAGCTGATGTGCCCGTGATATCAAGTTGAGACCATTTTGGTGATTAAACTGTTCACTGATGTCCTGACCAAATGTGTAGCCAGCACCACGTGGGGAGATGCCCCATCCACAGCGATCATCTGGGTCACTCCATAGCAAGTCACACATGGGACCCTCATGTGGTACCTGTGTGTGGGGTGGTGGTGTTTGTGTATGGTGGGGGTACGGATGAGGTGTGCTTTCATGTGCTTGTGTGTGTATGTGCGGATGCGGGTCTTTGTGTGGCACTGTGTGAAAACAACCAATGGTGCATGCTACAAAATACGGCATACATGTGTGACACAAAGCAGGGATGAACAAGTATACACATACCTCTTGTACACGGTCGAGTGCACGGATGTTGTCCAATGTGTCCAAAGTGGGTGACAATCCTCCATGCAAACAGAAAATCTGTGAGGATAGTGGGGATACCATCCGTGATGATGATCGTCTTGATGCACTTTCTCCACACAGCGAATTACAGCACCCACCCACAGCAATAACCCTCACCGACCAACCTCTTACCTGGTTCTCCACCAACGCTGTCAGGGGGAAATAATCAAACAAGTCGGTAAAATACTTCCACACGTTGGCATTGCCATACTTGCGCAAGCACTCGTCGTAAAACCCATACACTTGGGTGATCTGCCTGCTCTCATGATTGCCACGCAAGATGGTGATGCGGTCACGATAGCGGACCTTGAGTGCCACCAGCAGTGTGACAGTCTCTACAGAGTGGTAGCCCCGATCAACATAATCACCCATGAACAAGTAGTTGGTGTCTGGACAGTTGCCCCCGATGCGAAACAGTTCCAGTAAATCCTGAAACTGCCCGTGGATGTCGCCACAGACGGTCACTGGGCATTTCACGGCCTGCACATTACTTTCCTCTACCAGGATCTCCCTAGCTTTTTCACACAACTGCTTGACATCCGCTTCCGGAAGAGGTTTACATTGCAACAGCTGCTCTATGGATTCATCAAGATCTTTGTGGGGGTTTTCAAAGCCCATACTACTATTGGTTTGATGATTGGTGGTGATGATGGGTGGTGCTGTTTGTGATGGCGTGCTTAAACACACTGAAATATGCAACTGTTCGTGTGGTGTAATGGATGTAATGGATTGCAGCAAAAAAAAAGTGCCATCATCTTCACCCCACCACCTTGGGAAAATTGGCAAGGAAAAATACAGGTGTCGGCGGACAATCGTGCACGCTTGTATTCTTCACCAGGAGGATCCACGATCTCATCCACACCAAGTTAGAGTTGCGTACGCACAGCCAAGGTATGCAAAGGCGTGCTTGGTGCAGCACAGCGAGCACATGCCCTTGGTTGCCTGCATCATGGTGCTTGTGTGCCTTGGATAGAGCCCGTAGACATGCGTGTGCATTACATTTGGATACGGATGACCTCACAATCGCATTGGCTGTGTATGAGGTCATTGCAGCAGCACGATGTCTTGCAGCAAGCAAGCATCTGTTGAGTGCACGCCGGCCAGCCAAGCTGTACATAATGGATCCACACACATGATGTGCATCTACACCCACACACAGATGAACCGCGAAAGGCTCATGAAGATGGCTGGCGCTGTGCGCACAGGCGGGAAAGGCACAATGCGACGGTACGTGTTGTTGTGACGCTTGTGTGACTTGTGTGACTTTGTAACACCGTGCATATCACCCGCAGGAAGAAAAAGGCTGTACACAAGACAACAACGACGGACGACAAACGCCTGCAAAACACGCTCAAGAGGTTGGGTGTCAACACCATCCCCGGGATTGAGGAGGTCAACATCTTCCAGGACGAAACTGTCATCCACTTTACCAACCCCAAGGGTATGGTATTGTATGGTGTTTTTGCAAGGGCTTTGTGTTTTTGCAAGAAGAGCTGTGCATGATATTGCATCCTCATGACATCCTCATCATCATCCACAGTACAAGCATCCATTGCCGCCAACACCTATGTAGTTAGCGGGCAGTCACAGACCAAGAGTATGTGGTGGCATGTTGATTCGGGTGTTGCCATGTGTGTGCATCCTGTGTGCATGCCTGCACATCATGTCGTGCACACATGCGACTAACAACACACGTATGCCTATACACCATACACAGAGCTGCAGGACCTGCTGCCAGGCATCATCAGCCAGTTGGGCCCTGACAACTTGACCAACCTCCAAAAGCTTGCACAGCAGGTACAGTGGGGATGATGATGCTCATGTTGTGATGATGGTGCGAGTTGGATTGCTTTGGGATGCAAACATAGTATCAGTTGCTAAATTGAGTGACATACAATTGAGTGACACCCACCTCTCACACTGACTGTATGCAATCCTCTCTTACAAAATCACAGCTCCAGGGTGAGGGTGCTGGCGATGATGATGGTATGTACAGCAACTGCATTAACAACCACACTGCAACATCCGACATAACCCTGTCAATCAAACCCCACTCACAGATGTGCCAGAGTTGGTGGAGAACTTTGAGACTGCTGCAGAGTAGGCGAGTACATCCAGTACAACACACAACTCCTTGGTTTTGCTGCTGTAACAAAAACATTCCCAAATAGTTGTATCATTAATACCATCACCTTATCGTTCCCAGCACGAAATAGCAAACTCGGAACAACGGATAGCGATGCCGTCGGCTATTCCATCGCCACTGTGTGTGCAGAGGCCAGTCCTGCAGCGTCTTCCTGTGAACAAGCATGTCGACTGTCCATTGAGGCCCATGTTGAGGCCCATGCACGCATATGCATTGCGTACGTCTGGTCAACACACATTCACTGGTCAAACATAGCAGCAGTATCAGGTATCACACCCACCACAACAACAGGCACACGCACCCACACAACACTAGTAGCCCATGCATCAGATGAATCTGTGGAGCTTGCCAACAGTGACCCAGTATCACACAGTGTGGCGGTGGATGATGCCATCGACACGGCCGTCACAGTCGCACCCTCCCATCAAGAACAGCACATGCACACCACAAGCACACAGCAGCACGCAGTGTTACAGCGTGTGGAGGCACCCCCACCACCCCCACTGACCATCAAAGAGCAGATATTAGGCAGCAAGATATTGACGGGGGTTGCTGGGGCAGGGGCGGCGTTTTTGGGTGGCACGTTTTTCATTGCAGTGGCGCGTGTGCTGCGCAAGTACAACTCACCCAAGGAGAAGCGACGACGCACAGTTGACAAGAACAAGGTTGTGATGGAGGGGACATGCATGTATGCAGGGGAAGGAATGTACAACATCATTACTACAACAAACACGATTGAGTACAACCATAACAACAACCATGAAACCAAGCATGAAACCAATCATACATCATACCTTACCAAAAACAACAACAGATGGTGGTGGAGTCTCTTAACAAGCTCATGGTAGAGGGACGACAATCAATTACCCCCAGTATGTGTGTGTGTATTATATGATATATGATATGATATGATATATTGTAGTATATGATATATTGACAATCAATTACCCCCAGTATGTGCGTAGTATATGATATATTATATTATATGATACATTGTATTGTATGATATATTGTAGTATATGAGTGTGTGAGTGTATGGGTGTGTGAGTGTCATGTACATACGTGTATGGGTGTATAAACGTATGGTGTGATGATTATTGATGTGCGTAGGTTTCATACACCAAAACACACCCACACACATACCACCCCACCACCATCCCCTCTCCCCCTGTGCTCATGCAACCCCCAACCCCTCTCCATCACACAACCCACCCTCCCCCCACACATGACACGCACACAACACATAGGTGCCCTGAGGAAGATTCGAAGTGCCTCTGGTTTCACAGCAGTGGAGGTGTATCGCAAGTACCTGTGGTACCTGTTAAAGGAGCGTCCCTTCAACACGGATGCAGTGGCAGACATGGTGGCACTCAAGGGGGCTCTGGAGTTGAGTGATGCAGAGGTGAGAGGGTGTGTGGTTTTGGGGGGGGGGTGAGTGGGTTTGGGTGCGTGGTAAATGGGTATGTGTGGGGGTGGGGTGGGGTGGGGGGTGGGGGTGTATGTATGTATACATACATACATATGTGTGTGTGTGTGTGAGAGAGAGAGAGAGTGTGTGTGTGTGCAGTGTGTGAATGTGTGTTTGTATACAACACATACACCTACCAACACTCACAATATTACGTACACAATACAACACAATACTACTTACACAATACACTACACTCACAATCACAGGTGGCAGCAGCACTGATGGAACGAGCACAGCGTATATATGACAAGTATGGGAATGTGATGCTAGAAACATCCGGGATGACTAAGGCAGGAATTGAGCGCAAGGCTACATGTAGGGCATTGTTCAGCAAAATGCTCTACCTTGCAGGTATGTGGTGGGGGGGGGGAAGGTGGGGGCAGGGGGGGTATGTGTGGGCGATGGTGTGGGGTGTGCTTGTGTGTGTGTGTGC